>Ga0209064_1000361_pt1 | contig 103839 bp, 100 predicted proteins | sample Inofromicrocosms_FD_187498 | JGI IMG/M metagenome (GOLD analysis project Ga0209064, IMG submission 187498) | Mouse cecum microbial communities from Vienna, Austria - Inoculum for glucosamine and mucus D2O microcosms (SPAdes) (version 2) | ecosystem: Host-associated > Mammals > Digestive system...
ACCTCCTCGGATGTGTTTTCTTTTTCGCTTCCTCAAGTTCTTCTCTGATTATTTCAAATTGCTCTCTCGTTATATCACTTGGATATGCTTTCCTCATTTTTTTCACCGCCTGTTTTCTTTATATTATACTCCTTTTTATTGATAATGTAAAGATACTAAACAGGCTCTTAGTGATGCAAAAAGAGTTTCCCCGCGAAAACACGGGGAAACTCCGCAAATATATGACTTCAGAGGTTAAATTGAAAAATCTGTTTTTAGACGCCGGCTGCAAGAATAATACCGAGAATAATATGCTCCAGGGTCAGCACAAGAGCCTGTTCATAATATTTTATATAACTGCTGTATGGCATTTTTCCAATTCCCGCAAAGATTATTTAAGCTTTATAGGTCGGAGCACCTGATACCCCAGTACCTCGGGATAATGCCTCTGATAGCATTGACAGACGTCTTCGTTCCATTCATATTTCCCGCCGCCGAATTTGCTTATGTCGTAATTCCATGCGAGACCTTCCACTCTGCCCATTACCTCGCCGTTGTCTTTCAGATAGTCGAAGGTCGGGTGGTAGAAAACAAGGTAGTAGCTTCCGGGAAATTCCTTTAATTCAAAGCCATCGGGAATTTTTCCGCTGTAGTCAAGAGGCACGCCCGTGCCGTAAAAATACCTGCGCTCGCCGTTTGTCATATACCAGCCTGCCGTGTGTCCCGATACAATGATATCGCTCACATTGCTCAGACTGTCAACGATGCCGCAGACCGTATCGCAGTCGTGGTACTCCCACATATCGCCGTAGTGCTTAGCCTTGGGCTCCCATACTCCGAGATACTTGTGGGCGGGAATAAATTCAGCCTTTACGCGGGCTTCGGTAAGGATAGTTTTGCTCATAGTTTTTTCTCCTTTCAAACTTTGGTAATATTCGGGACTCAGAACCACCTGCCTTACGGAAAGCGGAATAGGCACAGGTTCTCTCCGGTAGGACGCAGGTGTGCACCCAAACGCCGCCTGAAAAGCTCTCGTCAGAGCCTCCTGAGAGGAATAGCCGCACCTCACGGCAATGTCTATTATACGCTCGTCCGTGTCCCGCAGAGCCAAAGCCGCAAGCCTTAGCCGTCTGCCGGAAACATAGCGCTTCACAGTCATTCCCGTGATCTCATGAAAACGCGTCGAACAGTAATAAGGAGAATAGCCGATATGCTTAGCCATCTGCATAAGCGTCGGATCGCAGCAGATATTTTCCTCTATCCAGTCGATCATTTTCTGTATTGATTCATTCCATTCGTACAAGCCGTTCGCCTCCCTTGAGAATAACTATAACACAAATGCGGGGAGAAAATCTTGATTTAAGTTGCGGAATTTGCAAGCGTTTTTACTGTCTGCCTTATTGATTTACAGCAATCCGTAAAAATAGCTGTGTTCCCGAGCTTATTATAACCGAAAGGGGAAATGTCAGCCATTGTTTTGGCGTACATTTCCCCTTACACACCTTAAATTTTTTAATATCAAGCAGCTGAAAGCGCAGCTCCGCCGCACAAGTTTTCCGTTATTTGAGACGGAATTTTGTCACCAACGAATGCATAAGCTGAGACCTGCCCGAAAGATCCTCAGCAGTAGCCGCGCTTTCCTCTGACGTTGACGATGTAGTCCTTACAACAGCGGATATCTGCTCTACGCTGAGGCTTACCTGCATGATCGACTCCGCCTGCTGCGCGGAGGCTTCGGATATCTGCTCAAGCATTTCCATAACTCCGTTAACGCTTTCGACCGTGCGCACAAGCGACTGTGCAGTATCGTCAACAAGCTTCATTCCCCTGTGTACAGCCTTGCCTGATTCTTCTATCAGAGCGGAGGTGTTCTTTGAAGCCTCCGCTGACTTAGTGGCAAGATTGCGGACTTCGTCTGCAACAACTGCAAAGCCTTTTCCCGCCGCTCCCGCTCTTGCCGCCTCAACCGCGGCGTTAAGCGCAAGGATATTCGTCTGGAACGCTATGTCCTCAATAGTTTTAATTATCACGCCGATCTTATCCGAAGTATCGCTGATGTCCTTGATAGCCCCGATAAGCTCCTGCATTTTAAGGTTGCTTTCTTCCATATCATTGCTTGCTTTGCGGGCATTGCTGTTGGCATTGGTAGCTTTTTCCGCATTGTATTTGACATTGTCGGAAATGCTCACTATAGTATCAGCAAGTTCCTGAACTGAGCTTGCCTGCTCCGACGCCCCCTGACTGAGAGACTGGGAACCGATTGCCACCTGCTCCGCGCTTGCAGTAACCATTTCAACCGTCTGATTTATCTGACTGAGAGTATCGCTCAGAGAACCGTAGATCGAATCAATGGACTGAGCTATGCTGACAAAATCTCCCTTATACGCGCTTGTAAAGTTCTCAGTGAAATCTCCGTCAGCCATTTTCCCGAGGTGGTAGGAAACGTCGCTTACTATCTCCGACAGCTCGGTGACCGTAGTATCCAGCGCCTTTGTAAGGCTTGAAGTCTCGTCCTTGAAGTTAAAGCTTGGCACCGGAGCTTTAAGATCGCCATCCGCAAGCAGCTCCAGACGCGAAACGCACGCCTTGATAGGGTCTGCAATAGATTTTGCAAGTCTTACCGTAACTATAAGCGACGTTACCACAACGACCATTATTACAATAAACGTCAGCAGGATACTTGTGTCGAGCGAGGATTTAAACTCGTGCTGGCTTACCTCTATACAAATGCTCCAGTCCTGTTCGCCGCCGATAGGAGCGTATCCGACCATTTTATTGTCACCGTAAAAATTATACGCGCCGAAGCCCGTTTCACCGTTTATCATGTGCTTGTGAACGTCGGCAATATCGGCAAGGCTCGCGTCCTGCTCAGCATCCGCGATCATGTTGGAACCTTCCTCGACGTAAATGCTGTTTTCATGGCCGATAACGCTTCCGTGCCTGTCGATAACATAAGCGAATCCGGCGTCTCCCATACGCAGGCTTGCCATTATCCCTGTGAGAAAGTCCGCGTTTACCGCGCCGTAAACAACGCCGTCAAACTGTCCGTCCTCAATAATAGGCACTTCGAGAATAAACACCATCTGACTTCCGTCGTTCATTATATCCGTAATATACGGCTGTTTGCTGTCACGGCAAGCCGTAAAGTAATCCTCGCTCCCGTAATTTGCGCCTGTTGAGGCAGTACCGTTCGCGTCCATTTTTCCTATGTAAATAAAACCGTTCCTTGCCGCCATATCCGCGGTTACCTTTGCAAGAGCTTCCGACGTAGGCTCTTCATTTTTAAACACGTCCATGGCAGCCGCTTCCTTCAGCGGAGCCCAGTAATTATCCATTTTCCACTTTACAGCGTTAGCCGCCATAGTCGTTGCGGGACCTACTGTTTTTTCCATCAGCCTGTCAATTCCCGTAGCGTTCAGCAGCGCGGTAATGATCCCTATCACGACCGAGCCTATAAGCACGACCGAGAGCATACGAAAAAGAATTTTTGATTTGATAGATCTCATACGAATATTCCTCCAAAAGTATTTTTTTTGTTATTGGTAAAATAATCCGCCAGAAAGCGCTTAAACGTGTAAATTATAGCATATCTCCAATATTTATGTCAATAAAATTCAATTCAATTTTATATTAAAAATTTTTATACCCAAAATCCTCATTTGACTCAGGGATCCTTTCAAAAGAAAGAACCCATCAACCGTTATTTTTTACAGAGACATTTTTAATAAAGCTTTATTTGCTTCTGCAGCTGCGGCACACAATTGTGCCGGTTATCCCGATTTTTATACCAATTGTAAGATATTTATTGATTTATATACGATATTGTCGAATAATAAAAGAAAGCTTTAGGGATTAAATTAATATCATTTCGTAAAAATCATAAAGATACGGGGTGTGTTATGAAAAATTACGACGCTTATATTATGGTTCATTCCGAAGAAAAAAATAATGATATCGGAATGCTTGAGGGAACTGACATTATTAAAGTTAAAGAAGCTGTTGATAAAATTTCCGCGGTTTATAACGTTAAATCTGATCTGTGGGGTACGAAAAACACGGACGACGGCTATGAACGCGATATGCGCGGTCTTCGCAAGCTTATAAATTCGTCCCTTTGCTCGATCATTATTGTTCCGTCCGGAAATATAAATAAACTTATGCCGCCGATAATACATACTATTTCCAAAAATAAAAAACTGTACGTTCTCGTTGTGGACGAAAAAAGCAAAAATGTTCTCACTGAAATAACGGCAGACGGTTATGAAAGCATGACCGTTAACGGCAGAACATCGGATTCCGATTATTTTAAGCTGTTCAGCAGCTTTATAGCTTCTGCAAAAAAAGAGATGCGCCAGTTATGCATACAAGGCGCTTGACGTTGTTCCCTCCGCTATAAAAAACAGCAGCCGCAGTATGAACAAGTATCCGTATCAGGTATACTGTTCATACTGCGGCTGTTTCCGTTCTGACTGTCAAGCTTTCCACCTGTTCCCGCAGCTTTGGCATATTGCCTTGGCACGCTATACCCGTTATGCTCGTAACAGAGGGTACAAAACGGGACTATCCGCTTTGTCAAGGCGGCTATGTAACTGTACCATAAAACACAAAAACGCTAAAAAGCCGCTTACTCTAAAAAATCAATAAGAATAAGCGGCTTCGTAATGTGCTTTAGACATACTCAATTTTCATTCTCTTAACCGGATCGTTTCTTGTATTCCCGCACTCCATATCAATGTCTGCCGAAACTGTGATGTAGTCCTCAATACATTTATTGCGGAATTTATCACCCTCTGCGTCAAACACCACATAACAGGAAAAGTGCATAAATCTAAGGATTTCTACAAGGTTTCTCTTTGCAGCAACACAATAGTCTCAAGAGTTGTAATATATTCCAAGGGCAGTTCTTTCATTTCCGTACCGCTTATAGGAACAGGGAAGTTAAAAACTATATTCTTTATCCAGCAGCCGTCCTCACGCTTTTGAGGAAACAGTTCTATTTTCTCTATAAAGGCTTTCATAAATTCCTTTTGCTCGACTTCAGTCGCGGAATTGTAAACCTTGTCAAATACCAATAAAAGCTGATAGATACTGTCACCCGAAATTTTCTCTTGCCGTATGCTGTTTATCTGCTCTTGAACATTGAGAATTTGGATTTCGATTTCTTCAATTTTACCGTATTGCTCATCATAACGCCGCTGCAAGTCCAATAACTTTTTGTCATAATACAGGTCGTCAATATCAAGCTCGTCCATCTGACGTTCTAACCGAGATTTAACCCCGAATGTTTTGCGAAGCTTGGTTTGTAACGCTTCAAGGCGTTTTTCCATTTCAGCGGTATCAACGGCAGTACCGATTTTCTCTTTTATCGCCTCCGAGAAACGAGGCTCCTTGACCATAGCAGAGATAATATCAGCTACCATTCGATTAAGTTCTGTCTGCTCAATATTAGTGCGGAAAGTACAGTCGTGCCCTGTCGGTGTGACCGTGTTCTTGCAGTAGTAATAGTATCGAGTTTTATTGTCTTTGCTGTGTGCCTTAGATATATTTCCGTACAGGCTTTTTCCGCAGCAGGGACATTTCAGAATACCCGATAAAATATGCGCGTGTTCCGAATTGTTTATTTTCTCGCGTCTGTAGATATTGGACTTCCGTTTTTCTTGGGCAAGCCGCCAATCTTCCTCCGAAATAACCGCCTCGTGCTGACCGTCATAAATGGGAAATTCCAATTGTTCAACGACGCGCATTTCATTTCGCGTACCCAGCTTCTTTTCCGTTTTCCGTCTGCCGTATGCGATTTTCCCCATATAAACGGGATTATCAAGAACGTCCTTAACGAAATTTGCGGAAAATCCTGGGATAGTACCGTTCTGCCGAAGCTTTTTAACATAGCCGTTATCATTCAGATATTTTGCTACACCGTTTATACCGTCGTTGGTATGAATATAACGGTCAAATATTGCCTTTATTACGTCAACCTCGTCAGCCGCGATGAAAAGCTGTCCGTTTTCAAGGCGGTAGCCATATGGCGCAAAACCTCCGTTCCACTTTCCCTCACGGGCTTTCTGTTCACGTCCCGCCATAGTTTGAGTACGAATATTTTCGCGCTCAATTTCAGCAACGGCGGACAGAATGGAAATCATAAGCTTACCAGACTCCTTGGAGCTGTCGATACCGTCCTCAACGCAAATCAGATTAACGCCAAAATCCTGCATAAGCTGTAGAGAGTTCAGAACATCAGCGGCGTTTCTGCCAAATCGAGACAGCTTAAATACGAGTACATATTCCACCCCGTCTTTTCCGTTTTGAATATCGTTAAGCATACGCTGAAATTCCAGTCTGCCTTGGATATTCTTGCCCGAAAATCCTTCGTCAGAATATTCATCGGCAACAGTCATTCCCTCATATTCAGCATATCGGCGCAGTTTTTCCCGTTGAGCGTCCAAACTGTAACCGTCTACCTGCATAGAGGTCGATACTCTTGTATAAATATAGCATTTGGTTTGCCTTTTCATTGATACCGAACTCCTTTCCGCTATGATATAACGCAATAAAACACACGTCGCATATTTATTATAACATATTGTTAGCAAATATGCAACGTGTAATTTCAAATTTTATGCAGCTTTTGGATTTTTAGGCGTTATTATCTTTTTAAGTGATAAACTATCACCTGTTTTTGACTGATTTTCTTGTATCTCCAAAACCTTTCCACCGTATTTTTGAATCATTTGAGTCATTATGTCTATACAGCGTTCAAAAGCGGCATTATATGTTGCGTTTTCATAGTATCTTCTCAATAAGTCGCCCCTTTCTGTCCCTATCGGCTCCGTTTCTTCTCATCGCTGAAAATGTATGTAGTCCTGTAACCCTCCGACCTCCTTTTTATCGCATTCTCAACGTCAATTTTAAGCTTCTGACAAGCATATTTTGCAATGTCATAAACCCAGTTGTAAAGCTTCTGCAAGTAGTTTATTTTTTCGGACTGCCTTGTTATCTCGGCATTAAGAGCAGTAATTTCACGATTCTTGTTACTGCATTCATTTCTCCACTTTTCTGCATTATTTTTCAAATCTTGAATTTCAAGCTGTAAGTATTTTATTCGATCCATTTCACGCTTGTAAATATCACGCTCCTTTTCCGTGTCCACAAGAATTTTGTTAATGTTCGTCTGCTTGTTAAGTAAGTTTGTCGCTTTGCCTAACCTTTCTTCCGCTAATTTCTCATTTTCGGTAATTTCCTTTTCCCTAACGTCCAAATGTTCCGCATATTCCTGATTTTTTCTTGCCGCCTCAATCGCTTTCTCTGTCTGAATTTCAGCAGTTTTAAGCTGCACGGCAGCGGCTTTCTTTTCGGCTTCCACCTTTTCAAAATCCTCAGTACTGACGACTATTTTACCTTTTCCCAAAAGAGATTTTTTATGTGGAATTTCCGCGCCGTCTGCCGCATTGCTCAGTTCACTTAGGTGAGTTAACTTATCTTCTAACCGCTTGACCTCCTTGTAAGCCTCGACCGTCATAGTACCCCGCGATTTTTGCGGTTCGGAAATTGTTATATCGTACCGTCCGCAAATCTCTTTCAGTACGTCACATTCGGACTTTCTCCACCTTGCAATGGCGTCCTTACCGTCGCCGTAGCCCATTTCCTTTAACGCCTGCGCTATGCCGTTCTGCGTGTCAACGCCACGTTTGCAGTGCCCCACGGGTATGTAATCAATGTGCAGGTGCGGCGTTGCTTCGTCCATATGAAGCACGGCGTTAAAAACGTGAAAGTTTGGATTTCTTGCTTGAAAACCGTCCATATACTCGGTCAAACACCTTGTAGCAATCTCGCCGTCAAGACTGCCAACTCCCGTATCGTCCTTAGTTCCAATCTGCACAACGTCCTCGTAAAAGCTTTTTCGCTTGTCGGGGGACGTTACAACATTGTCGGAAACCGCGTGATTAAATTGATACTCAAAATACCCACTTTTGATTTTCCTGTCGCTCCGCTTCTGCCTTGCATTGTAACGCTCAACCGCCGCTTCGAACAGCCTTTCATAAGCTTCACTGATCGGCTCTTTGATAAACGTCACATTGTTTTTGGTGCGTCCGCTGTCAACGTTCTTTGGCTTAAAATCACGGTTATTGTGGCTCAAACTGCCTTTTCCCTGACAGTGGGATAATGTCTTTACTCCGTTTATCACGCTCCTTTCAAAAAATGCTTGACATCATTATTTTGATGTGGTATAATCATTACAAGATATATTCAAATCTCTTATAGTGAATATTTATATTATAATCCACTATAAGAGATTTGTCAAGTCTATATTAGCGCATTAACAAAATATTTACATTTGAAAGGAGATACCTATGTTTTACGACCAACTTATACGAATTTGCAAGGAAAGGAACGTTAAGCCAACGCCGCTGATAAAGTCCCTGGGACTTAGTTCGGGCAATCTCAAACGCTGGCAGGAAGGCGCGACGGTCAATTCCGATATTCTTATGAAGCTTGCGGATTACTTTGATGTTCCCGTAGATTATTTTTTTGAGGAGTACAATAAAGGGGATATTGAGATTGACGATAGTGCAGAGAGTTCAATGACAAAGGTTTACAACGTATTGAAATCTCACCCCGACCATATCGCCAGTATGCTTTCGGGAAAAATGCCGTCAAACGCCGATTTACTGCGTATCGCGGAGTATCTGAATTATTCCGTGGAATATTTTGTGCGGGACGATGAGTTTCCCGATAATGCCAAAGCGGAGGACAGCTTGTTAGGCTCAATTCCGCCCAAAGACATGATTTTGAACATAATGGGAAAGTTGTCATCGGGGGAGGCGTTCAACTTCCTGCAAGTGCGTATTTCCAAAATTATACTGTCCAACCTTGCGAGGAAGAATATCCACAAAGAGAAACTGGAGAGTATACTGCTTTCCAAACGCAAGCTTGACAATCTTTTCGACAATTCTCTGAATGAGGACAAGGTCATTGGATTTAACTTTTCCGACCTTGTTAGGATTTCCGAGGCGTTCAACCTTAGCTACAGCTATATGCTTACGGGGAAAGATTGATTTCACGCAAAGCACAAACCGGTCTGCTGAATTTCTCGACAGACCGGTTTTATCTTGTTGGAACGACGGCTCACACGCCGCACACCGCAGCGAAGCTGCGGGTTTACTTACGGCTTTGCCGCAAGTAACGCCATAGTACTTATGACATTGCCCATTTAGGTCAATATCATAAGTACAGGCGCTCTCCGAGGGGCAGCCGTTCCCTCTGCACTCCCTATTAAATCAAAATAAATAAATGAAAAATTAACCTATATTCCAAAATCGCTCAAAGAAAACTTTTAGCTTTTCAATGACAATTTCTTTCTTAGCCTTGCGATTACTGTCACCAAAGCGCGACACCGCAGGCAGTATCTTGTCTATGTCCGTACCCGTTGTCTTAATTGCACCATCACGAAATGCACCCATAATAAACATTCTGGTTTCTTCCTCTTTTAGCTTTTCTTCCGTAATCAGAGCGACAAGAGCCTTTTCACGCTCCTCGACAACATAGCTATGCCACTCATTCATTACGTCATCGACATCGTTAATTCCGTTTATGAAATTTTCAATAAGATCTTTTTTACTTCTCAACTCAGGACTGGAATCAACGGCTTTCTGAATGGTAATAAGCACTTCCTTATCCGTACAATTACTATCGTGATATTTAGTTACAAGCATGAGGATATAGTCGATATTGATTTCTATCTGCTTGATAAGCTCTATTTCAAAGACAATATCATTGTCAATATCGGTCAACTCGCCTTTTTTACGACGCTCATTCCATTCATCACGCAAGTCCTGATACCGTCCGAGATAATCTTGAAAATCTCGCTCCGATATGATCTCTTTGCCCTCAAACTCATCAAAACTTACAAGCAAATTACGCATACGCAGGATAGCTCCGAGCAGAGCAATAAACTCTTTTTGATGTTCTTCTCCGACAATTTGAGGCTCGCTAAGCGGAAACTCCTTTAATAGTTTATCTATCATATCCACATAGCCATCTATGTGTTTGCCTTTGCTGTCTTTATATCCGTTGTAGTAGTCACTAAAGCTTTGCAAGGTAACAATACCGCCTGCTTCTTTATCTCCAAAGAGTGCTATAGCAGCGTCTGTACGTTTCTGTAAAGCTCTGAAACATACAATATTGCCAAAGGTTTTAATAGAGTTGAGTATGCGGTTAGTACGGCTATACGCTTGAATAAGACCGTGCATTTTGAGGTTTTTATCTACCCACAGCGTATTGAGCGTAGTTGCATCAAAGCCTGTAAGGAACATATTAACTACAATTAACAAGTCAAGCTCCTTGTTTTTCATACGAAGTGACACGTCTTTGTAATAGTTCTGAAATTTGTCGCTTGAAGTATCATAGTTTGTGTTAAACTGTCTGTTGTAGTCGCCGATAGCCTTTTCAAGAAAATCTCTTGAGTCAGAGTCAAGTGCAGAGGTATCTTCCGGGTTTTCTTCATCAAGAATACCGTCGATATCTTCCTCATTTACCCCATAACTGTAAATAATGGCGATTTTCAAAACCTTTTCAGGATTTTCAGCTATTTGCCGCATAAATTCCTCATAGTAGAGCTTTGCAGCCTGCACTGAGGATACCGCAAATATTGAGTTAAAACCACTGACACGCCTTTTTTGCTTGATTTCTTCTACATGCTCACGCTTTTTGGATTCGGCTATCTCAGAAATATTTGTAAGTACACTATATGAATAGTATCGTTCATTACGATAGGTTTTCTGATTAAAATGCTCCAATATGTAAGATGTAACAAGAGATATACGCTTTGAGGACATATATGCCTTTTCACGGTCAATATCCCACACCTTGACATCTTCAATATCTTCTTCCTTGTCCATGGTCTTGATATAGTCCACACGGAACGGAAGAACATTTTTATCTTTGATAGCGTCAACAATGGTATAGGAATGAAGCTGATCTCCAAAAGCCTGCTCCGTAGTGCGTAGATTAGGATTTTTGCTTGTTCCCGAATTTAAGGCGAATATAGGTGTACCCGTAAATCCAAACAAATGATACTTCTTGAATTTTTTGGTAATAGCCTGGTGCATATCGCCGAACTGACTTCTATGACACTCATCGAAAATAATAACAACACGTTTATCATATACAGCATGAACTGAATTTTTCTTGATGAATGCAGCAAGTTTTTGGATAGTGGTGATGATTATACGACAATCGGGATTTTCAAGCTGTCGCTTTAGTACAGTAGTGGATGTATTGCTGTTAGCAGCACCCTTTTCAAAGCGGTCATACTCACGCATAGTCTGATAGTCGAGGTCTTTACGGTCAACGACGAACAGTACCTTGTCAATGTAGTCAAGTTTTGAGGCAAGTCTGGCAGACTTGAACGAGGTCAGGGTTTTGCCAGAACCCGTTGTGTGCCATATATATCCGCCGCCCGCTATTGAACCGTATTTCTTGTAATTATTGGCAATTTCTATGCGGTTAAGTATTCGCTCAGTAGCGACTATCTGATATGGACGCATTACCAGCAAGAGATTTTCAGATGTAAATATGCAATATTTCGTTAGAATATTGAGGATCGTATGCTTTGCAAAAAAAGTCTTTGTAAAATCCACAATATCTGGAATGACCTTATTGTTTGCATCTGCCCAAAAGCTTGTGAACTCAAAGGAATTGCTTGTTTTGGTCTTTTTACGAGCCTTGCCTGCTTCTTTCACAGCATTAAAACGAGTGGTATTTGAGTAGTATTTGGTGTTCGTACCGTTGGAGATAACGAAAATCTGCACATACTCAAACAGTCCGGAACCTGCCCAAAAGCTGTCACGCTGATAGCGGTCAATCTGATTGAAAGCTTCACGGATAGGCACACCTCGCCGTTTCAGTTCAATATGAACAAGCGGAAAACCGTTCACAAGCACAGTCACATCATATCGGTTCTGTCGTTTGCCTGTATCAGCTTTATACTGATTGATGACTTGCAGACTGTTGTTATGGATATTCTTTTTATCTATCAGCGTGATGTTTTTTGTTGTGCCGTCGTCACGCTTTAGGTTTTTTACATTGTCTTCCTGTATTGTCTTTGTTTTTTCAACGATACCCTCATTGGCATTAGCTATATATTCAATAAAAAAGCTTTTCCATTCACTGTCTGTAAATGAATAGCTGTTGAGCGTTTCAAGCTGTTTTCTTAAATTTTCTATCAGATCATCTTCCTTGTGTATGGTAAGATATTCATAGCCAAGCTCTCCAAGACGGCGGATAAAATTCCTTTCAAGTTCCGCTTCGCTCTGGTATGTATCGGCGGTCCGCTGTTCGGGAATATACTCTGTAACAACAGTATTTTCATTTGTGGCGGCTACGATGTTAAAATAACTCATTTTTCCTCCTATTAGCTTTAAATAGCCTATCATCAATTAATCGCAATATATCCTCTTTACTCAAAGGATTATATGAATAAATCCAACGTCTTGCTGTTGTAAACATTGCTGTATGTTCTTCTTGAATATCTTCATCAGTAAGGGAAAACAGTATATTTCGCTTGCCTATACCTTCATTTTCTCTTGGAGATAAATACAGAACAAGTCTTGAAGTAAGAGGCACAATAACTTGATCTGGAGTGTCTTCAAAAGGATATAATCCTTTTTTATTATAAAAGCACATAGGTAAATCACTTGTAATTATATCATCTCCATCACTAACGCCAATTTTAAAAGCCATATTATCAAACCATTTAAGAACAGAAAACGCTATATTTGGTCCTTCTTGATTGTTTTTTAATCTAAATAACGAATTATAATACATTTCAATAGCAAAATTTCTTGCTTGGCGATTATCAATTTCATTGTTGTAAACGTCTTTTGCTGTGTCTTGTCCATGTTGAATCATTTCAGGATATCTAAGTAATTGTAAACTAATGAAAGCAAGCAGATTATACTTCTCATCTTTTGTCAGAAATGATGAGATATTACAATTTGTTTTTTTAAATGCCTTACGTTTGATTGATTTTATGGCATTTGAAAAATCAGTTTCAAACTGACAAAAAACATTTTCAAGTTTGTTGGGTTCGAGCAATTTTCCGTCTTCACTTAGCTTCTCGTATAGATATTTTTCAGCGCATTCGTCCCTTATAGAAACAAAAACAGGTTTTTCATTAGGCATTTGAATACTGTGTCGATAAATGCCTTTATCACTTGCCGAAAACTCTCTAAAATAGAATTGAGGGATATAATGCTGATTTTTAGTTATTTGTTGTTGATTTCCCATTAGCACTCCTCTACATTAAATGACAACAACTTGTCCCTATAATATTCATACTGTTTTCTTCTTGCTTCTATCTCCGCGGGCAAGCCCATTGAAATGTCGTTACAAAGTTGGTCAAAACGGTCAAGAATAGTTATTATCCTTGTTTGTTCATCAATTGTCGGAATAGTAATTTTTGCATTGGCAATGTTATCGTTATAAAGTCTTGCAATGGTGCCTCCTGTTGAAATATGCCATGGTGATAACTGATAGACATAATATAGATATCGGTTTAAAACAATAGTTTCATCGTTATCTATCCAAACAATATTGGAATCCTGATAATATGCGGGTTTACCGTCATATATTACAGTTTTTCCGATAGTGCCGGCTGCAGAAATAAGTATATCTCCTTTTTTCGGAAATGAATAACGTAATTTGTATTCTTCAAATGTTTCTGATGATATAAATGCGTCAGGTTCTTTGCCAAAAGTTCCGATTTTATAGAACGGAACACCATCAACTGTATTTGTTTGGTTTTTCAATATTCTTTTACACATACAAACTGCGCCGATTTCACCCAGTTTTACAGTAACTGTTCCAAAAACATACTGCAAAATTTTGATCACGTCGCTTCGTTTTGGCTCATTCTCTCTCTCTCTCTCTCTCTCTCTCTCTCTCTACATTAATAACTTGTGAACAATTATCAAAAGATAGGAGTAAATCCCTATAATATTCATATTGCTTTTGTCTTGCCTCAATTTCGGCAGGCAAACCGATGTTTAAATCGGAACAGATAGCGTCGAAATTGTCAAGAACATTTACAATTTTTTGCTGAATATGCAGAGTCGGAATTGGCACAGGATAATTATTTAACATTGGACGACGTACTGATGTTACAGATGAGTTTACAGCATTTTTTTCTATATATTTCAAAAATGTTGATTTCATATAGTAAAAATAGTATTTGGGTAATACATCAGAACTCGTAATATGAATTCTGTATGCTCTTTGATGAAGAGCATATTTTCCGCTTATATAGTGAAATATTTTTCCTACACCTACCCCGTCACCTGAGGTAATAATTGCTGTCTCATCATAATCGTATGTATTTAATTGTCTGACTTCTTGTGAGCGAACAAAAAATGGATAGTTACCGATTTCAAGTTCTTCATTGGTATTGTGATTACCTGTACCAATTTCTGCAATTTTCGCAAGTGTCCGCCATTCGACTTCACCTGCCCCCCCTCCGTGGACATCAAATGTCAAAAGTTTATCGCGGTAATACTCATACTGTTTTTTACGTGCGGTAAGCTCTGCGGTAAGCTCTGCGGTAAGCTCTGCGAAATTGTCAAGTATCTTGACAATTTCAGCCTGTACCTCCAAAGGCGGTACAGGAATTTTTATTTTATTTAAAACCTTTTGAGTAAGGCTTGGTACTCCACCTGCGGTATTATATTGTTCAAGATGTTCTCTTAATAAACAATGATACACATATCGTGGAATAACTTGCGTTGTATCAATATCAGTATAAAAAATTGTATCAACATTCCAAAAAGGAGTGTCTACATAATAGAGCTTGTCAATGGATCCTTTGCGTGGAATAAGTACACTTGGTTTGTCAAAAGCAAATGCATCAATATAGGTCATTATACCACCCGAACCATAAACAGGTATATCGCCCTCATCAAAGCCTTTATAATCTCTACCATTTTTGATAGTTAGTATTTCCTGCAGTTCTCTATATTCCACACTATTAGGAAATAATTCTTGTACTGTTCTTTTAAGCTTATTCATTTAATCCTCCACCATCTATTCCCAATTGAGTCAATGCACTTTTTAATTCTTCTCTATTACTAACTTCTTCTAATATACCGACTATAAGTCTATTTAAAGCTTCATAATATTGAAGCCCAAGATTTTCATCACAAGTTCCGTGAATTAAACCACTTAGTTTCCTAAACAGATCATATTTATTTCTTTTAAATTCAGGCGGAATAATATTGCATTGCTCATCGACTTTCTCAAGTAATTCACGAAAATTTTTAGGATTTCCATTTTCGTATTGATCATATTGTATATTCATTTGTTGTGCTGTATATATAGTTATCTTTTCATAAATTTTTCTTAAATAAATTATAGCTCCTGCACCTAAATTATTGCTGTATGCCAATTCAGCCTTGTCCAACAATAAAGAATATTCACCATATTTTGAACTATGAATAGCTACATCATCAGATAAATGTCTGCCAAGATTAATTATTCTGATTTCAGGTGCTATTGATGTTATATCATTTTTTGAATGAATTATAAACCAAGCTTGCGTACAGCTTTTACACGCACCACACTCGAGAACAGCATCGACACTTATAGTATTTTTGTCAACAAAAATTGATGTAAGTTTTCCCTTTGAATAATATGTTCGTAAATCATCGCATTTTATACAGAAGTAGTTTAATGCAATATTTCCTACTGAAAGATTAACTTGTTGACCAATATTACCCTGTTTACCTTGAAGAAAACCATCTACTTGTAAGTATTCTTTTTGAGGTGGCTTTGATAAAACATCAGAAAGTCGCATTTATGTTACACCTCAATTTCCGCAATAATCTTATCAATTTCATCACGCAAAATTTGTTCTCTTTTAACTATCTGCTTGATTTCAGCATTTAGCTTTACAATGTCAATCCTTTCCCTTGTGTCCTCCTGCTCAACATAAGTCGAAACTGAAAGATTATAGTCATTTTCGGTTATCTTATTGTTAGGCACAAGACGGCAAAAATATCCGTTGTTAGAATATTCCATGAACGCTGTCACAATCTTTGATATGTTTTCTTCGGTCAGCTTATTGCTGTTTGTTACCTTGACAAACTCCTTTGAAGCATCAATGAAAAGTGTGCTGTTGACCGTTTTATTTTTCTTCAAAACCATAATGCAAGTAGCAATTGATGTGCCATAAAACAGATTATCTGGGAGCTGAATAATACAATCCACATAGTTATTGTCTATCAGATATTTGCGTATTTTCTGCTCCGCACCACCACGGTACATAACACCTGGAAAACAAACAATAGCAGCAGTGCCGTTACTTGCAAGCCATGACAGTGAGTGCATAATAAAAGCAAGGTCAGATTTAGACTTCGGAGCAAGTACTCCCGCAGGCGAAAAACGGGGATCGTTTATCAACAGCGGATTAGCATCGCCATCCCACTTGATAGAATATGGGGGATTTGATACGATGACCTCAAAAGGTTCATCGTCCCAATGCTGCGGCTCGGTAAGTGTATCCTCGTGGGCAATATTGAATTTATCATAGTCAATATCGTGCAGAAACATATTGATACGACAAAGATTATATGTAGTGATATTGATTTCCTGACCGAAAAAACCTTGTCTTACCTTATCTTTGCCGAGAATTTTAGCGGCTTTCAAAAGCAGTGAACCCGAACCACAGGCAGGATCGTAGACCTTGTTTACTTCTGTTTTTCCTGACGTTGCAAGTCTTGTCAGCAATTCGGAAACCTCTTGCGGAGTGTAATACTCACCGCCTGACTTGCCTGCATTTGAGGCATACATACCCATAAGATACTCATAGGCATCACCGAACGCATCAATGGTATTCTCCCGATAATCACCCAACTGCATAGAAGCAACACCGTTCATCAGCTTAACAAGCCGCTCATTTCTCTTTACAACCGTACCGCCGAGTTTGTTGCTATTCACATCGAAATCATCGAACAAACCCTTGAAATCATCCTCACTCTCACAGCCTTGTGCCGAATTTTCAATGCTTTGGAAGATACCCTCAAGTGTTTCGTTAAGGTTCTCGTCAGTATCGGCTTTGGCAAGCACATTACAAAAAAGCTGGCTGGGAAGAATGAAAAAACCTTTAGTCTGCACCATATCGTCACGTGCGGTTTCTGCTTCGTCGTCCGACAGTTTTGTATAATCGAAATCGGGAGTGCCTGCTTCGACCTCTCCCACATTGATATAGTTGGTCAGGTTTTCCGAAATATAACGGTAAAACAGCATAACGAGTACATAGTTCTTAAAGTCCCAACCGTCAACACTTCCTCTTAAGTCGTTGGCAATACTCCATATTGTGCGGTGAAGTTCAGCTCGCTCCTGCTCTTTTTTATTATCTATCATAAAACATCCTGCTTTCGTTTTGCGTGATTTTAAATAATTATCATCTACTTTACAATTATACCAAAAATTTCATAATAAGTCAAATCGTATTAGATCATTCTAAAATGCTCCAAAGCCTCCATAATCGCCCGCTCCTTGTCAGGCGGACACTTAGGCTGCTTCGCACCGTCAGACTTCGCCTTATTATAATTCTCCCGCTCAATAATTCCGCACTTCTGCTTCACCTGAGCAATGTACAAAGAAGATACCGACAACCCAGTTTGTTCTTTAACGTACTTCTTTATCTGCCCATAAGTCGCGCCCTTTTGAAAACCAGACATATCCATATCCTCTAAAGAAAACTCCACCTTAACCTTTCTCAACTCGATCTCTCCCTTGGAAAGCAAAACAACTGTCTCAACATGCCCTGTCTTCGGAAACAGATCAAACGCTTTCGCTTTTTTTACGAGATATCCGTTCTCCGCAAGATATTTTGCGTCCCGAGCCGCAGTTGCTGGATTGCACGATATCATCACGATTTTGGCGGGAGACATTCTCACTAAACTGTCCAGAGTCAGCTTGCCGCAGCCCTTTCTCGGCGGGTCTATGACTGCGATATCGGGAACCGTACCCTCGTCCGCAAGCTTTGCTGCCAGTTCTCCCGAATCGCCGCAGTAAAATTCCGCGTTTTTAACTTTGTTTAGCTCTGCGTTTCTTTTGGCATTTTCTATCGCTTCGTGAACAATCTCACAGCCTATAATTTTTTTAGCCTTATCGGAAAACGCAAGACCTATCGTTCCCGCTCCGCAGTAAAGATCGAGAACGGTCTCGTTTCCCGTCAGTTCCGCATAATCCATACCGCAGCGGTAAAGCTTTTCCGCCTGAGCAGTGTTGACCTGATAAAAGGACATAGGTGAAAGGGTGATCGTTTTTCCGCACAGAATATCCCTTATTTCATCCGAGCCGAAAAGAGTGATGTTTTCAGCTCCTAAAATAACGTTTGTATTATTAGGGTTAACGTTAAGTATAACGCTTTTTACGTCTCCGAACCTGTCCGAAATTTTTTCGGAGATCGCTTTTAGGTCGCCAAGTCTGCTTTTATCTTTCACAACAAAGCAGACCATTATCTCTTCCGAGCGGAAGCCACGCCTTATGTAAATGTGACGGAGTACTCCGCTGCCGTTTTCCTCGCTGTAGGCAGGGATATTTTTCTCATTTGCAAGTTTCAGGCATTCTTCCGTTATTTCACCGAAAATCTTCGGCTGCAACCGGCAGTCCGTAAAGGCCACTACCCTGTGGCTGCGCTTGGAATAGAACCCGCATATCAGCTTGCCGTCCTGTTCGGCAACAGGATACTGCGCCTTGTTGCGGTAGAAATCCTCATCGCTTCCGCAGATGTCCTCAAAGGGAATATCCGAAAAGCCTCCGAGGCGCAGAAAAGCGTCCCGCACAAGATTGTCCTTAACGGCAAGCTCGGCGGAATAGGTCATATGACGGAACGTGCAGCCGCCGCACTTTTCGGACACGGGACAGCCGCTTTCCGCACGGTCGGGAGAAGGCGTGATTATTCTGTCGATAATGCCGTAAGCATAGCTTTTCGTAACCTTTACGATCCTGCAGGAAATAATGTCTCCGACGGCGGTAAGCGGTACGAATACCGCCATTCCGTCCCCGGAGCGCCCTACGCCGTTTCCCTCGGCGGTCATGCCTGTTATCTCAAGCGTTATTGTTTCATTTTTTTTCATTTGGGTATCCCGTCATATCAAAGCTTTTCGCCGCATTTGGTGCAGTATGCGCTTACCGCGTCGTTTGCGGTGCCGCAGAAACGGCATTCCTTGGATCTTTTTGCGTTTACGGAAACATCGGCTTCTTCAAGCCTGCCGGACAGCTCCTTTATCTCGCCGATAAGCTTTTTCATTTCGCCGGTCTTGTCGTCGCCGCACTCGTGCATATTGTAGCATATTTTGCCCAGATCGCAGTATTTTTCCTTTATTTTAGCCTTAAGCTGACCGCGGTCTATCTGAGTCTTGGAATAGTCTATAGCCTCTCCCGCCTTAGCCGCCGCCTTGTCGAAAACGTCCTTTGCGCCCGATACCAGATCGTCAAAATTAAAGCTCATAATAGTTTCCTCCTGTAAAATAATTAATTAATAATTTGCAGAGTTGATCTGCAAGTTATAATTTTTTGTAAAACAAATAATTCTGTTTGCTTCCGTAAAACCCATAGCCTTGTGAAACCGAAAGCTGACGTCATTGTCTGTTTCGCAGTCGCTGGCAAATTCTTTGCAGTCCTTTGATTCAGCCCATTTTTCGCACTTTTCCAGAAGCTCTTTTGCATAGCCGCAGCCTCGGCAGTTTTCTTTAACAAAAATACCTTCCAAATATCCCACAGAGGTTGTTTCTGTTCCCTCAACATAATCGTTTCTAAGCTGACACTGAGCAAAGCCGACAGGGATATCATTTTCATATTTCAGAAAGATCTGCGAACTGTCCTTGGAAAATATCTCTGTAAATTCATTTCTCAAATCGCCGGCTGAATGACCGCTCCACAACAACACGGCTAAATCTGCAATTACGGATATGTCGTTTTTTTCTGCCTTGCGTACCATGTTTATTTCTCAAAATTTTAAATTGCGTATTTCGGTATAACGTGTAAACGTACAGCGAACAACACCAGACATTTAAATACTGCTGAAAAACTTTACGAGCCCAGCTTTTTTAGCAATCATCTTGTCGTACCTCGATATGTACTCATATGGGAATTTGTAGTTGAACAACCGTTCTATCTTTCCCGTTTCGGTGTTCACAAGCTTTGTGGAACCGCCCGCTCCCGCGGCGAGAATAGTCTGCGCCTCCTCCATTATGTAGATGTTGTAAAGGCACTCGTATCCCGCCTTGGCAAAGCCAACGTTTTCAAGGTTTTCGACCGTGTTTTTCTGCCGGTAGAGGTAGTAGGGGAGATACCCCTTATCAAGCAGATACCTTTGACCGAAGTCAACCATTTCGCTTACCCTGCTGTCGACGCGGCGTTCCTCCTGGTCAAAAAGCTTCGAGGAACGCTTCACCGTCAGGGTATGGATAGTTATGCTTTCGGGGTCAAGACCGCAGAGCGTCTCGACAGTTCGGGCAAAGCTTTCGGGAGTATCCGTGGGAAGCCCCGCGATAACGTCCATGTTGATATTGCCGAAGCCCAGCTTGCGGGCGGTCTCAAAGGCGTTCACCGCGTCCTTTGCGGTATGCCGTCTGCCTATGGCTTCAAGCACGGAATCGTTCATTGTCTGGGGATTCACCGAAATTCTCGTCGCTCCGAAATCGCGGATTATTTCAAGCTTTTTTTCGGTAATCGTATCGGAACGTCCTGCTTCTACAGTATATTCACGTATTTTTGAAATGTCAAAGTTTTTTTTCACTGCTGACATTACTTCCGCAAGCTGCTCCGCCGAAAGGACGGTCGGCGTTCCCCCTCCGATATAGACCGTATCGAGCCGCAGACCAAGTTCCTTTGCGGTTTCGGCGGTCAGGGCTATTTCTTCGCAGAGCTTTTTAACATAGTCGGGAAGAAGCTTTTTTGCCCCCGCTGACTCTATGGAATGGCTCACGAACGAGCAGTAGCTGCACCTTGACGGACAGAACGGTATGGACACATACAGCGAATAGGAGCGTTTGTCCAAAGCCTTTAAAGCGTCAGCCTGAGTCACGGCGGTACGGTAGGCAAGCTCCAGCTTTTCGTCGGAAACATAGTATTTTTCTTTCAGCGCGGAGAAAATTTCCGACTTGTCAAGTCCACGCTCCATAAGCTCGTTTACCTTTTTCACGGGACGTATACCCGTCACCATGCCCCATGCGGGAGTTATCCCCGTAAGCTTTTCCATTATAAGGTAAAGCATTCTGCACAGGGCAGCTTCGTCCTCCTTGTCTGAATAATTCCCTTCGCGGACTTCCATGCGGTTTTCCTCCGCTTCGCCAAGCTTTACCGATACGGAAAGCCTATAGCCGCTCTCGCAGAATTCACGCTTTATCAGGCAGAGATCGCCGCCCTGAGGGTACTCCTCAAAAAGAAAGTCAAAAGTAACGATCGGCAGGAACAGCTTAAGAACAGCCTCCGTTTCGTATTTAAAGCTGTTCCCGAAATAGCATACAGTCATTTTAAGCAGCCTTTCGATTATCAATAGTCAAACATATTGCCGTTCAGGAACGGATTGTTGTTTTTCTCCCGCACGAGAGTTGTCTCGGAGCCGTGCCCCGACAGAAGACGGTAATCCTCATACTCTCCGCGGAAATTCTCAAGACGTTTCAGGCTTTCAAACAGAGTTATCTGGTTACCGTCCGGCATATCCGTTCTGCCAATTGAATTTTTAAAAAGCGTGTCGCCGCTGAATATCACGCCGCCGATAACATAGCAGGTGCTTCCGCTTGTGTGTCCGGGGGTGTGCAGTACGGTAAATTTCAGTTCGTCAAGCTCAACGGTATCACCGTCGGAAAGACATATCGCTTCTCTGTATGGTTCGGCAGGCTTTTCAAGATACTCGGAGAAAAACCGGGACAGGTTCGTATAGCTGTCGGTGAGCTTTCCCGCGTCCATTTCATGGATATAAACTTCCGCGCCGGTGGCGGAGGCAAGCTCCGCAAGTGATTCTATGTGGTCGCAGTGACCGTGGGTAAGCAGTATCTTTTTTATTTTCACGCCGTTTTTTTCGGCCGCGGCAAGTATCCTCTCCGTACCCTCGGGAGCGTCTATCAATGCCGCGTTGCCCGCTTCGGAAACCGCAAGGTAACAGTTTACCGCAAATATTCCCTGCGGAGGTATTGCAATTATTTTCATTAAAATACTCCTTGTATAGAAATTCTTTCCCCGTAATTTAACTGTATTGTAGTAAAGACAAGATGCTATACTGTTTGTATAAAAGTCTGAACTTTTATTTCTTGCCTCTATTTGACCGTTCTGTCAACGCTTATAACATTAGGAATCTTCTTTATTCTGGCGATAATATTGCTGAGCTGGGCGACTCCAGCTGTGCATATGGTAACAAAAATGCTGCTGTTGCCGTTTTTAAGCTCCTTTACGGTAAGCTCCGAAACCGGAATGTGCATTTCCGCCAGAGTTTTTGAAAGCTCTGCAAGGATAATTATATTTTCGCTTGCGGCGATATCCAGCGTTACCTTGTAGACCGGCGCGCTGTTGTTGATGGAATTTTCCGCCCAGTGAACTTCTATCCAGCGTTCCGGTTCGCTGCCCGAATCCAAAGCGTTAACATAGTTTTCGCAGGTTTTCTTGTGTACCGAAACGCCGTGTCCTCTTGTTACAAAGCCCACAATATCGTCTCCCGGAACGGGATTGCAGCATTTCGAGAATTTTACAAGCACGTTTTCCTCGCCGTCCACCACGACTCCCGTGGAGCTTTTCCTCGGCGTATAGGTCTTGATCTCGGGTTCTTCCGCATTGCCGTAAAGCTTCTCGTATCTGTCCTTGAGGCGCTGGGTCATGCGGGAAAGAATGACTCCGCCGTAGCCTACAGCCGCGTAAAAATTATCTAAAGTAGCGCAGTTGTGCCGCTTCATGTCGTCCGCAAGGAAGGAAGCAAGCTCGTCCTCCGGTACGCGTATAAAGTTGCGTTTAAACTCCTTTTCAAGTTCCTCTCTGCCCTTGACAATGTTTTCCTCGCGGCGTTCCTTTTTGAACCATGAGCGTATTTTGGATTTTGCCTCGTTGGTCTTGCATATATCCAGCCATGCACGGTTAGGTCCGTGGTCGGGGTCTTTCGAAGTAATAATTTCCACTATTTCGCCCGTGGTGAGCTGATAGTCAAGGGAAACAAGCTTTCCGTCAACTTTTGCGCCTTTCATTTTGTTGCCTACCTCGGTGTGTATCGCGTAGGCAAAGTCAATGATATTCGCTCCGCTGGGAAGCGTTATCATGTCGCCTTTCGGAGTAAACGCAAAGGTCTCCTCGGGAGCAAGGTCGCTCTTTATCGTGCGGACGATCTCCTCGACGTCGTCGGCTTCCTGCTGGGCTTCGATTATCTGGCGTATCCATGCAAGTCTGTTTTCCAGCTTGTCCCTGCCGTTTATGCCCTCCTTGTACTTCCAGTGGGCGGCAATTCCGTACTCGGCGGTATGGTGCATATCCCATGTTCTTATCTGGACTTCAAATGGCAGTCCCTCCTTGCCGATAACAGTGGTGTGCAGGGACTGGTACATATTGGATTTTGGCGTGGCAATGTAGTCCTTGAAACGGTTGGGTATAGGCGTGAACATATCGTGTATCAGACCCAGCGCGTTATAGCACTCGTTAACGGTGTCCACAATAATTCTCACCGCGTATTTGTCGTATATCTGGTCTATGCTCTTGCCCTGCAAAAATGCCTTTTTGTATATTCCGTAAATGGACTTTACGCGTCCGTCTATCTGGGGAGGTGTGCTGAAATTTGACTCCTTGAAGCGTTCCGTGATCTGCTCCTTGATCGAGCGGATAAAGGCTTCTCTCTCGTCGCTTCTGATACGGAGCATCTGCTCGATCTCGCCGTATGCGTACGGGTCAAGATACCGGAACGCAAGGTCTTCGATCTCGTCCTTTATGGTACGCATACCGAGTCTGTGGGCAATGGGAGCGTAGATGTTCATAGTCTCCAGAGCAGTGTTCCTCTGCTTGTGGGCGGGGCGGTAATGGAGAGTCCTCATGTTGTGCAGACGGTCGCAGAGCTTTATTATTATTACCCGAATATCCTGGGACATTGCAAGAAGTATTTTTCTCACGTTTTCAGCCTGCTGCTCCTCCTTGGTGAACAGGGGAATTTTTCCCAGCTTAGTAACGCCGTCCACAAGCATTGCGACATCCTGACCGAAACGCTTCTTGACCTCTTCAAGGGTAACGTCGGTATCCTCCACAACGTCGTGGAGCATTGCCGCGCAGATGGTGTCGGTGTCCATGCCAAGCTCAAGCAGGATAAAGGATACCGCCAGCGGGTGGGTGATATAGGGTTCGCCTGAGGAGCGGAACTGATTTGCGTGAGCTTTGGCGGCGAATTCATAGGCGGAAATGATCTTGCTCAGATCATACTGCTTTTCGTCGTCAAGTATTTTCTGTATCAGCGCGTCTATGGTGTAAAACGGCTCTGTTTTGTTAAGCATAATTTTCCGCTCCTTTCTGTATTTTTGTGTTTTTGTATTTTACGCGGCCTAATATTTTTTGCAGCGGTATGTTAGTATTTTACATTTTATCACATTATCGAAGGGGGATCGTGTTTCGGAATCATACTGCCTCCGGAACGGAGCGTTCGGCATTTTCCGTTTTAGTACAAAGGCTTTTTAGCTCCGAGAGTATTGCCGAGCTGTCAAGATCGACTTTCTTGTCAACAGGCAAACGGATAACCGTTTCGCTGTACAAATCAATTGCAATAAGACCGGTTTCCTCAAAGATATCGGCGGCAAGGCGGAACTTGCAGTAGTTCATACTGTCGGGAAGCTGCAAGTACACGCGGAAAAACACCGAATCCATATCAGCTGGCGTTTCGGGTATCGCCCTGTAGACCGCCGCAAGCTCGCTTCTGCCGGGGACTATCCTTGTCAGCAAAGCCTTGTCCGCGCCTTCGCCCCTCTTGTAACTCTCGTATGCGTCAAGAGCCGCAAAATATTTTTTCTGTGGTATGCCGTTTCTGCGGCAGTCGGCTATCCGCAGATTTACGGAACTCTGACCGCCGTATGTATTTATTTCGGGGTATGCCAGAAGGTCAAGCGTATCTCCAGCTCTGTAGGGGAACTCCGCAGTTTTTGTACCGAACATCAGACCGAGAACCGTCCTGTTTCCGTAAAAAAGCTTCAGCTTTGTGTGGGTTCCGCCGGAAAGCGGAATAACTTCGCCGAGACGCGCTCCGAGCAGAGCGAACATCGGCTTGGGATTTCCCTCTCCGCAGGGCTCAAGCAGGTCAAGAGAGGAAATTTCCTCTACGGTAAGCTCTTCGGGACGGAGCAGCTTATCTGCGTGAAGCGCAAGTCTCGGCATGACCTGAAATTCTTCCGCCGCGTATTTTTGCAAGGCCTCGTCGAATAAGCCGATGTTTTCTTTCGGGAGTGAAAAGCCTCCCGCGCCGCTGTGTCCTCCGAATTTGGACAGAAGCCCCGAACAGGCGGTGAGAGCCTTGTGTATCGAAAATCCCGCCACGGAACGTGCGGAACCCCGCGCCGTATCCCCGTCGTCGGAAAGTATGAACACAGGCTTGCCAAAGCGTTCAACAAGCTTTGCAGCCACTATGCCGATAACGCCGTGGTGCCAGCCCTCGCCGTACAGAAACAGTACTCTTTCGTGCAATATAGACGGATTTTTGAGAATGCCTCCTCGTATTTCCTCCATGATGGCGGCTTCAGTCTTTTTACGTTCCGAGTTAAGGGAATTTAATCGCGCAGCCATTTCTGCGGCAGTGTCGGGATCCTCGCAGAGCAGAAGCTCCACGGCTTCAGAAGCGGAAGCGAACCGTCCGGTCGCATTTATTCTGGGAGCAAGCGCAAATGCCGCCTGTGCGGACGTTACAGGAAGCTTCACCGAAGCCGCCTCCATAAGAGCCTGCAAGCCCGCGTTTTCTGTGTTTTCCAGGTATTTCAAGCCAAGGCGTACTATCTCGCGGTTTTCTCCCGTTAGGGGAACAACGTCCGCGACGGTGGCTATTGCGGCAAGGTCGGAGAACTGTTCCAGCGCCGAGTCAAGGCTGCCGCCGTCCATAGCGGCTATAAGCTTGAGAGCAACTCCGCAGCCGCATAAATCTTTAAAAGGAGATAAATCATCGTTACGGTGAGGATCAACTACAGCGGCTGCGTAGGGCAGCACGTCTCCCGGCTGGTGGTGATCGGTAATAACAAGCTCTATGCCGAGCTCCTTTGCAAGAGCAGCTTCATCAACTGCGGAAATTCCGTTGTCCACGGTGACTATAAGCTCCGCGCCCTCATCTGCAAGACGTCTGAGAGCGTCCGCACAGAGACCGTAGCCCTCGCTCCGGTCGTTTATATAGTAACGCACGTTACCGCCGATACATTCCAGATATGAGTACAGCAAGGCTGTGGCTGTAATGCCGTCGCAGTCGTAATCTCCGTAAACGCATATGCTTCTGCCATTGTCAACAGCCGCGAGTATCGTGCCGGCGGCTTCACGCATATCCTTTACTAAAAACGGGTCGGACAGCTTTTCAGCGTTATCTCCGCTGTCCTCGTTAAAAAAGCTCACAGCCTTTTCCATTGAATCTATCCCTCGGGAGACCAGTACCTCCGCGCATATCCCCGAAATCCCCCCTTGCTGTGAAATGGTTTTTGCAGCGTTAAGGTCGGGGCTGCCCACAGTCCATTTTTTCATTGGCGATCATGCCGTCCTCGGACGGTTCCTTTCAAAAAATACTTAAACGTTTCATTACATTATACCATATTTGCCTGTCAATAATCAAGAGAAAGCGAAAACATTTTCCGCAAATTAAAAACTGCTTTTGATATTTTTGGTGTTACGCCCAAAAAAATACACAAAACCGCTCGAATTTTGTATATAAATGAGAAAATAAAATTAGTCATAAAATGTGCTTTTATTCTTTTCGGTTAATGCTATAATTATACTTGTGAGAAAACGTTTAAGGAATTAAGAGAGAAAAAACAGGAAGTCCAACAGGTCAAAACCGGAACAGGAGAAAAATATGTCAGGAACCGATATCATACTTATCGCCGTTCAGGCGTTCGGAGGAGTCGCGCTTTTTATCTACGGAATGCTTATGCTCAGCCGCGGACTGGAAAAGGTCTCGGGCGGCAAGCTGGAAAAAATTCTTTCGGGACTTACCAACAACATCTTCAAAAGCGTTGCGCTGGGCGCGGCGGTTACCGCAGCTATTCAAAGCTCGGGAGCCACTACGGTAATTATCGTCGGCATGGTAAACGCGGGGATTTTAAAGCTGTCTTCGGCAATAGGCGTTATCATGGGCGCAAATATAGGAACTACCGTCACGGGGCAGATACTCCGTCTCGGCGACCTTGAAAACAGTGCAAACGTAGGCTTCGCCCTGAAGCTGCTTACCCCCACTTATCTCGCTCCGATAATCGCTATAACGGGACTCGTTGTTTACATGCTGTCCAAAAGCGATATGAAAAAAAATGTGGGCGAGGCTCTTGTGGGACTGGGTATCCTCTTTACGGGAATGCTCACCATGAGCGGAGCGGTTGCTCCGATGGCAGAACTTGAGGCTTTCAGGAAGCTTTTTTCCGCGCTGTCAAATCCGTTTCTCGGAATAATCGCGGGAGCGGCAGTAACGGCGTTGCTGCAAAGCTCGTCGGCTTCAATAGGTATCCTGCAGGCTATCTCCTCAACGGGTATACTTAAATTTTCGGCGGCTTTCCCTATTATTATGGGACAAAATATAGGCTCCTGCGTGACGTCGCTTATTTCCGCAGTCGGCGCTAATAAAAACGCAAAGCGAGCCGCCGCTGTACATCTGTACTTTAACGTCATAGGAACAGTTGCGTTTCTTACAGTCGTTTATACCATAAAAGCGGTTATCGGCTTTCCCGCATGGGACGATCCCATATACATGGGCGGGATCGCTAACTTCCATACGTTTTTCAACGTTGCGGTGACCCTTTGTTTCCTGCCCTTTACAAAGCTTCTTGAAAAGCTTGCCTGTATCACGATTCGGGATAAAAGCAGTACCGAGGAGGAACATGGCAGCGAGGAGATCACTTTCAGCGCGCTGGACGAACGTTTCCTGAAATCTCCGTCGCTGGCTATACAGCAGGCGCAGAACACGGTGGTAACAATGGGACGCGTTGCGCTTCAGAACTTTACGGGAATGAGAAAGCTGTTCAGCAAGGACGAGTTCAGCGACAAGCTTGTCTCGCGCCTGAACGACAACGAGGAGGCTCTCGACCGTATGGAGGACCGGCTCAACGCGTACCTCGTGAAGATAACGGAATGTACTCTTACAGATTACGAAAACCGCCGTGTAACGGAGCTTCTGCACCTTACCTCCGAGTTTGAGCGTATCGGCGACTATGCCATGAACCTTATCGAAAACGCTGAAAAGCTCCACGGCCTTGACGTTACCTTTTCGGACGGCGCTCTCCGCGAGCTAAGCGTGATATCCGACGCTGTTCAGGAAATAATCGGCATGGCTGTGGATACGGTAAAAAACAACGATATCGGGCTTGCTTTCAAGATTGAGCCTCTGGAGGAAACTGTGGATTTCCTTAATGAAACGCTTAAAGCGCGGCATATAGAACGTCTTAAAAACGGCGAATGCGTAGTGGAAAGCGGAGTCAATTTCCTCGATCTGCTTATCAACCTGGAGCGTATTTCCGATCACTGCTCCAATATTGCGGTGTACGTTATCGGCGCGCAGAAAAACAAGTCCGTGCTTAACCGTCACGAATATATACAGGCGCAGCACAAGGGCAGCGACAAGGAGTACATTGACCTTACTGAGCAGTATATGGCAAAATACATTGTCTGAACGTCCGGCATAATATCATAAATAAAACCTTACGGCAAAAAAGCTCCTCTGCAAATTGCTGAGCCTTTATGCGGTAACGCAAATTTCGGCAGAGAGCCGCAATGCTCTCCAATACTGAAATTCGGTTATGCATAGGCTTGCACTAAAAGCAGAGGAACTTTGGCTTATTTATTAAAATCATGCATGTTATATAACCTTGTCGATTTATTTCTTCGATAAGGTTTTTATATCATTTGCTGTATTTTTCTTTCTTTTTTTGTAGAAATAATACCATACAGAGGAAGCGGCGGCAAAAATAAATTCCGTAACAACGGACAGCCAGAACTTCGGAGAAGATGGGTGCTCAACATTTGCACCCATCAGGGTAGTGGTAATTATTCCGGGAAGTATCCCAAGAAAAGAACCAAGCATATATTTCCATAGTCCAAAGCCTGCCGAACCGAGAAACATACTTACCAGATCGCAGGGAAGAATGTTTATGACCCTTAAAAAATAAGCTATGAACAGCTCGTTGTCCGACTTTAGTTCGCGGAGCTTTGACGCGTTTTTGTTTTTGTTTATAAGACCCTCCACAAACTCTCTTTCTGCAAAACGTCCGATGGCGTAAGGGATAAGTATCATCACCGCAACGCCTGTGCAGTTCACAATAAACGCCGACAAAAACGTAGGAAAAATACTTCCTGAGGCTGCAATAAGAATAAGCATCGGGAAAAAGACCGACAATGATTTCAGCGCGAAAAGTCCAACCATAGCAAGAGCTGCCAGCCATAAATTCTCGGGAGTAAATTCAAGTATGTGTTCTATGGTCACTCCCCTGAAAAACTTCAGATAGATCAGCGCGCATATGCCTATCATTACTATTGGAGCTATTTGGACAATTCGCTTTATAACAGCCGTTATCATTCCTTTTGACAATTTGTTTTCCCTCCCTGCTCCAAATATATAAATTATTGCTTACGGGGATTTCCTTTATTATTTAAAGAGCCGTCCGTTCCTGCGGAAACGCTTTTTCTGAAAAACATTTTCTGTACCTTTGCGCTTTTTGTCCTCAGACGTTTTACTACAAATTCACGGAACAGAGCGTACAGCACCGAGGATGCCGGTATCATAACAAGCATACCGAAGACTCCCATAAGTTTTCCGCCGATAGTAACAACGAAAAGTACCCATATTGCGGGCAGTCCCACGCTTTTTCCCACCACTCTCGGATAAATGAGATTACCCTCGATCTGCTGGATTATCAGGAACATTACCACAAAACCAAGAGCCATCATGGGGTTTTCCATAAATATAAGAAACGCTCCCACAAAGCAGCCGATAAAGGCCCCCACCATTGGAATAAGCGCGGTAAACGCTATTAGCACGCTTATCAGAGCCACATATGGCATTTGGAAAATAAGCATAGCCACAGCAAACATACAGCCTAAAATTACCGCTTCAAGGCACTGTCCCGATAAAAAGCTTGAAAAGGTTTTATTGGACTGAGCCGATATCTCAAAAAACTTGTCCGCCGCTTTTTCGGGAAGAACAGCGTACGTTGCCATTCTGAGCTGGTTGCCGAGGACTTCCTTCTGGAGCAGTATATAGATCGCAAAAACAAAGCCGATAAATGAGGTAACTATTCCGCTGACAGCGTTTGCCGCTGCGTTTACGGTGGATGAAACCCCGCTTGTGACCCATACTGACACCGATGAGACCAAGCCGCTCCAGTTGATCTCAAGTCCCGATATCCATTCCTGTATCTCGGGGTAATCCTTAAAAATGTTTTCTATCCAGTCCTGCACCTTTGCCATATAGGCAGGTATCTGTATACCGAGATTTCCCGCTGTAGTAACGATCTGCGGAATGACCAGTATCATCACCGCCGCGATAACGGCTGCAATGGCAAGCAGAGTGAGCACAAGCGCGGCAGGTCTGCGAAGCTTGTCCAGCTTTTTATTTTTAGGAAAAAGTATTTTTTCTATACCCCTCATCGGGACGTTTATTACAAACGCGATCACCGCACCGATCAGAAACGGCATAAAGATCGACAGGACTTTTCCAAGGAATCCGACTGCGGAGCTGAGATTTCTGAATATGCAGTATATTGCCGCAGAAGCAGAGATTATTCCGATTATTTTCAGCGATGTTTTTTTATCAAGCTGCATTTGCTGTATCCTTCCTTGATTAAATATTAATGATTATATGTGTTATACAACGTATAGTCCGACATTTTTCGCCGTTACATAAGCGGAGCGAACAGCCTTAAAATGTGTCCCGCGGTTTTTTTGAAAATGTTGAAGCGTTTGCAGTCCTCAAGGGATATCTGCATACACTTTTTCAAAGTATCCTGCATATCCTGTTCCACCTGCGCCACGACCGGGTGCCCGTAGAAATATGAAGCGCATTCAAAATGCAGGAAAAGGCTGCGGTAGTCAAGATTTATAGACCCCACCACCGCGCGTTTATCATCGCTGACAAAGCCTTTGGCATGAATGAACCCAGGCGTGTACTCGTAGATTTTTACTCCGGAACGTATAAGCTCCGAATAATAAGAGCGGGCAAGCAGGTAGGCGTAAACCTTGTCGGGAATATGCGGCATAATGATAATTACTTCCACGCCGCGCTTTGCCGCATAAGTCAGCGCGCCTGTCATTTCGTTGTCAAGGATAAGGTAGGGAGTCATTATGTGGACATACTTTTCCGCTCTGTTAAGTATGTCCAGATAAACGTTCTGTCCCACATTCTCGTTGTCCAGCGGACTGTCTCCGTAGGGCAGCACATATCCTCCGACAGGAAGCTCCTTTTCTTTGAGTTCAGGGAAATCCGTTCTTATATAGTTTGCGTAGCTGTCCTCTTTACCGTACTCGTTTATGTTCCAGTTTTGCAGGAACATTATAGTAAATCCCGCCACGGCTTCGCCCTTCAGCATGACTGCTGTGTCCTTCCAGTGGCCGAAGCGCTCCACTTTGTTAATGTACTCGTCGGCAAGATTTATTCCGCCGGTGAAAGCGGTGCGACCGTCTACAACGAGTATTTTTCTGTGGTCGCGGTTGTTCTGGACGGTTGACAGCACGGGCTTAATAGGTGAGAACATTTTGCACTTTATTCCCATGGCTTCAAGCTTTTTGGGGTATCTGTAGGGAACGAGCATAAGGCTGCACATTCCGTCGTACATAAAGCGGACGTCCACGCCCTCTTTTGCTTTTCTTGCAAGGATCTCCAGAATAGTATCCCACATATGACCACGTTCCACAATGAAGTATTCCATAAAAATGAATTCTTTGGCGGATTCCAGCTCGGGGATTACTGCGGCGAAGAAGTCTTCGCCAACGGGATAGTATTGGGCGTAGGTGTTTTTCCATATGGGATAGCCCGCATAGGTCTTCATATAGACGGCAAGATTTTTTTCCTTGACGCTTATTTTTTCAATCTCGTCCAGAGTATCCTGATCCTGCGGGATAAACGGCGAGGTCTCGTCTATAAGTTTCAGTATACGGTCGTTCATTATATGGGTACCCAGCTCCAGCTTGGCGAAAAGATACGTTGCCATTCCGAAAAACGGGATAAGCATGACCGGTATTATCCACGCCAGTTTATAGTACGGATTGGTATTGTCGTTTATTATCCACACCAGCACAACGACAGAAAGAAACACTGACGCCGCAGAAAAATAAACAAACCGGTCACTGAAAAATTTCAGAGCGGCACCAATGAAAGCTATCTGAAGCAAAAGTCCGAAAACCACTATCATTGTTCTGCCGAAAATAATTTTAAAAAGACTTTTTAATTTCCTTTTTATTACATATCTTCCTTTCATAATCCTATTATACCGTCTTTTCCCTATATTTTAACACCATAGAACAAACTTGTCAAGGAGTAACGCGCCCTTGAATGTGTCGGTATGGTGAAACATTGAAAAAACGCTTGTTATTGCAGGAATTTTGTGGTATAATGTTAAAAGAAATTCTTATGGAGGAAATTTAAATGTCAGGTTATATCGGCACAAGATGCATGATTTGCAGCGAAAAATTTACTTCAGCGGACGACGTTGTGGTATGTCCCGAATGCGGTACGCCGTACCACAGGGACTGCTACGGAAAAGAAGGAAAGTGCGTCAACTCTGTTCTTCATAAAACGGGCGGAAGCTGGAAACCCTCCTACGATACAGGCAGCGACGGCTCCGAGAATCAGGCTGTGACCTGCCGCTTTTGCGGGAACACCAATCCTCCCCTCACGCTTTTCTGCCGCAGGTGCGGTATGCCCGTTTCCACTATAAGGAACGAAAATGATACGGCAGACCAGACTGCGGGAGGCGTGAATATAAACGAAAACGCGGATGCCTACAACCGCAACTTTAACGGCGGAGTACAGATGAATCCGTTTCTGATAAACTTTTCCGACCCCCTGTGCGGCTTTGATCCCGAAGAACAGCTTGACGGAGTTAAAATGTCAGAGCTGGGAGATTTTGTCGGTACAAACACCCATTACTATCTTCCTATATTCAAGCGCTTCAAGGAGACAAGGCGTTCCGCAAGCTGGAACTTCTGCTCCGCTCTTTTTCCGGAGCTGTACTTTTCCTACCGAAAAATGCCCCTCGCAGCTTTGGCTGCGGTCATTATCAGACAGATAACCCAGCTTCCCCAGTATATCGTACTTTTGTCCCAAAGCGTCGGCTTAGGCAGGCTGTCCGAGCTTGCAGCTTCGGTAGATATCAGGAGTGCGGCCTTCCAGGGATTTTTGGTGCTCTGCTCTGTAATAATGTATGCCTTTATGTTTACCGCGGGTATTTTCGGCAATAAGCTGTACTACAGCTCTGCGGTGAGAAAGATCAAAAGAACTAAAGAATCCGCAGACCCGCGCATACCGCGCGATATGCTGCGCAGCTCAATTATCGGAAAGGGCGGCACATCGGGGCTTTGGCTCACGCTGTTTATCTGCCTGACCGCTCTGCCCACGCTTATACTTTTCTACAGCCAGATGATACCCATGATGAGCGGCGGAGTCTAAACCGTTAAGCTTAAAGTTCAAAATAACGAAACAGAAGGGGATCCGAAAATGAAGATCACAAAAGCTGTGATAACAGCCGCAGGCTACGGCACAAGAATGCTTCCGGCAACAAAATCCATGCCAAAGGAAATGCTTCCCATACTGGACAAGCCCGCAATACAGTACATCGTTGAGGAGTGCGTTAACGCCGGCATACGCGATATACTTATTATTCTTTCAAGAGGCAAACACGTTGTGGAGGATCATTTTGACCGTTCTCCCGACCTTGAAAGACAGCTTCTTAACGGCGGCAAGAACGACCTGTACAACGAAATGGTGCGGATAGGCTCTATGGCGAACATTACCTACGTCCGTCAGGCGGAGCAGCTTGGCCTGGGACACGCGGTTCTATGTGCGAAAGGCTTTGCGGGAAACGACCCTATAGCGGTGCTGTACGGCGATGACGTTATAGTCGGGGACGACCCTGTTGTCGGGCAGCTTTGCCGCGCATACGAAAAGTACGGAAAGGGCGTTGTGGGAATAAAGGAAGTCCCCACCGAGGACGTTATGAAGTATTCCTCTATGAAGCTCGAAAAGCTTGACGACGGATATTTTGAGATATCCGATATGATAGAAAAGCCCGCGCCCGACCAGATATTTTCCAACTACTCAATTCTGGGACGGTGCGTTCTCCCTGCCGAAATTTTTGAAATTCTTGAAAATACACCCTATGGCAGGAACAACGAGCTTCAGCTTACAGACGCAATGAAGACCCTTGCTCTCCGCGAAAAGATGATAGGCGTGGACTTCACGGGTACACGGTACGATATGGGAAACAAGCTGAGCGCGCTCAAAGCGAGTATTGAAGCGGGACTGAGCCGTCCGGACATAAGCGCGGAGCTGACAGCATACATCAAAGAACTGGCAGGTAAGCTGTAATGGCGGAGCTAAGAATAGAAAAGCTTTCCTGCGGATACGGCGGCGGGGATATCGTGAAAAACGTTTCCCTGACCGTAAAGAGCGGCGAGACCGTGGCTATAGCGGGTCCCAACGGCTGCGGAAAGACCACGCTTCTCCGCGCGGTGTGCGGGCTTATCCCGACGACTGCGGGGGAAGTTTTTATAGACGGTCTGGCCGCCGCGGATATCCCTCCGAAGGAACGGGCAAAAAAGATCGCTATGCTTTCCCAGACAGGCGCGGGAGGAGATTATTTCGGCTACACGGTGATGAATACCGTTCTTATGGGGCGGTACTCCCGTCAAAAGGGTTCGGTATTTTCGGAAACGTCCGGTGAGGATATTGCGGCGGCGGAAAGGTGTATCGCAGAGGTCGGCCTCGGCGGCTGCGAAAACCGCTGTATCACCGAGCTTTCGGGAGGACAGCTCCAGCGGGTGTTCCTTGCGCGGGCTTTTGCCCAGGAGCCTGAGATACTCCTGCTTGACGAGCCTGCAAATCATCTGGATATAAAAAGTCAGAACGAGCTTTCAGGTATCCTGAAACGTTTTGCGGACAGCGGAAAAACCGTAGTGGGAGTATTTCACGACATAAGCTTTGCGGCGGCGGTCTCGGACAGGATACTGCTTATGAAGAACGGCGAATCGGTCTCCTGCGGAAAAACCGAAGATATCGTCAGGTCGGAAGAGCTGTCTGAGGTCTTTGATACCGATGTGAGCGCGTACATGAAAAAAGTCTTTAAAATATGGGAGTAACAATATACCGTGGAATTTGACAAATTTTACGGTTATTTTTTTCGCCTGACAGTGCAGTCATACAAAAATTGCCGCAGCCGCTTGAAAACAGCCGCAGCCGTGGTATACTTATATCGGGCGTACAGCTTGTAACGTCCGCAGAATTGAATAGTCAAACGGTGCCTTGAGAAGCGTGAGCGTTTCGTTCAAGGGTAAAAGGGAAACAGGTCATACATATCACCGATTAAAAAATGTATAAAAAATCAAGCAAAAGCTTGCGTATATGGGTTTTGTGCAGATTTTTTATCTGCATTTTTAATTGATGATCAGTATCAAAAGCCTGTGCGATCTCGTCACTGTGTGGGAGGAGCGCTCCGCAATTATGTCACTGATAACATCGGGAAGACTGCGCAGCGCGTCGACGCCCAAGCCAGGAAACCTGCCGTTTGCGGTACAGGAACAATGTTCCGGATCACGAGGTATTGGTCGTACACAATAAAAGCAGGTTTTCAGAACTATGCTTTGGTTTGCTATGCTCTCTTTCCTCGGCGGAAAGAGAGCATTTTTAATATCTGTACCGGCTGTGTCAACTTATTGACTTTATCTCAAAAAGAAAGGAAGCACAACTATGAACATCAAAAAAATTGTCGCCGTCATCTCGGCAGCTGCGCTTACCATTTGCATGGCGGCCTGCGGAGCGGATTCCACAAGAGAGGGCGGAACTATCACTACCGCCGATCTTGCAAAGCTTGAGACCGTTACCGAAACAGCGGAGGCGGAGGATTTCGGCGGCGAAGAAGACACGTCCGTAAACGAAGATGAAGACGGTGCAAGAACCATTGAGGACCGCGAGGGAAACGTTATCAAGGTAAGAGAAAACGTACAGACCATCGTTTCCGCAGCTCCGTCCATATCGGAGATACTGTCTGGTCTCGGTCTTGCAAACAAGATCGTAGCCGCCGATATTTATTCCGCCGATGTTGACGGTATAGATCCCTCGGTCTGCACATTGGATTTTTACAATCTGAACATTGAGGAGCTTACCGCCCTTTCACCCGACCTTATCATAGTCAGCGGTATGTCAATGTCAGGCGCGGACGATCCCTACGCCTCACTTAAAGACGCGGGCGTTAACGTGCTGTACATTCCCACATCAAATTCAATTGCGGGTATAAAGCTGGACATCGAATTTCTTGCAGGATATCTTCTTGCCGACCAGCAGGGCGCGGAGCTTATTTCGGATATTACCGACGCGGTAAACGATATCTCCGAAAAGACGGCGGGAATTACCGGGAAAAAGTCAGTTTACTTTGAAATGGGAGCCGCTCCTTATCTTTACACCTGCGGAAACGGTACGTTTATCAATGAAATAATTACTCTCGCAGGAGCGGAAAATATATACAGCGGCGAGGATGGCTGGCTTTCCAATTCCGAGGAAAGCGTTATTGCCGCCGACCCCGACGTTATCATTACAAACGTGCAGTACGACGGCTATGACTTCAACGAAATAAAGACCCGCGCGGGCTGGGAAAATATCTCCGCGGTCAAGAACGGCGCAGTATATTGCGTGGGCGCGAACGAGACCAGCCGTCCGTCGCAGCACATCATTGAGGGTATGTACCAGATAGCCGAAGCTATTTATCCCGATATTTTTGCGGAATGAACCGCACAAAACGTTTTGGTATTGTCCTGACCGTTATTGCGGCAGTATCGGCAATTATCACAGGCGTGTGCGCGGGCAGTGTTTTTGTTCCGCCTGCGCACCTGCTGAAAATTTTCGGCAGCGCTCTTTTCGGTGCGGGACTTGAGGACGTTCCCGACTCAAGCGTGAGCATAATTATGACTATCCGTCTCCCTCGGGTACTGCTGGGGTTTCTTACGGGGGCGGCTCTTTCCGCCTGCGGAACGGCGGTACAGTCTGTGCTTAGGAATCCCCTTGCTTCGCCCTTTACTCTCGGGGTATCCAGCGGCGCGTCCCTGGGTGCGGGAATAGTCATTGCCTGTGAACTGACTTTTCTCGGCAGCTTTACCCTTCCCGCCGCAGGACTGATTTTCGGAATTGCGGCAATGTTCCTTATGGTAGCTTTCGCCTCCCGGATAGACCGCACTCTTAGGGGCGGTACCATAGTTCTCACGGGAATGGTTCTGTCTCTGTTCGTAAACGGCATAGTTTCACTTATGGCAAATGCAAAGGACGAAAAGTACAAGCAGATAATGAAATGGCAGACAGGCAGCTTTTCGGGCAGAAAGTGGGAATATGTGATAATTCTTGCGGCAGCTTCGGCGATATGTCTGGCGTACTTTATGCTGAAAAGCCGCGAGCTTGATCTGTTGACGTTCGGCGACGAGCAGTCCCAAAGCGCTGGAGTCCGCACAAGGCGCGAGAAAGCACTGATACTTTTGGTAACGGCGGTTCTGTCGGGAACAGCGGTGGCCTTTGCGGGAGTCATCGGATTTGTGGATCTTATTTCCCCCCACATTGCAAGACGTATTTTCGGAGCGGAACACAAGCTTCTGCTTCCCATGTCTGCACTTATCGGAGGAACGTTCATGGTGCTCTGCGACCTTGCGGCAAGGACTGTAATGGCTCCCAACGAGCTTCCCGTAGGGGTCGTGACTTCTCTTATCGGCGCGCCCTTTTTCGCTTGGGTATTTTTCAGGCGTTCCCGTCCCGTCAGTATAAAATGAATTGAAAATCTTTCGGCTGAGTTCGGTTAAGTTCGGTCGGAAGATTTTTGTTTAAAAGATCATAATAAAGCTCAAGCAGCCCGACAGCAAAGTTATGTTCCTTAGGGATACAGGCTCCGAATCAATATGTAAATTTTTTATGAATTTGCCCCCGAAGTTTAAACTTATTGCGGAAACGGACGATATATACAATAAGAATACTTGCCGCAAAAAGCGAAAGCAGCGTACTTAGGGGGCGTCATAATGGATTTCATGTATTCCTGTTCGGTGAACAATTATATAAAGACCATGGATATGCAGGTGAAATGGCAGAATAAAAAGAAGGACGGGAATTTCTCCGCCGACGGCATAAAGTCCGCTTCAGAGTGGGCTGAGGAGCAGAAAAACAAAATGCGGGAAATGACCGGAAAAACCGAAAACAACGAAAGCTCGGACAGCACGGATAAAGACGACTATAAGGACAAAATACTGAAAAGCATTAATGAAAAGCTAAATCGGGGCGACAGGCTTACTCCCTCGGAAAAGCGGTACCTCCAGCAGAAAGACCCGCAGGCGTACCAAAAAGTCCTTGATGTGGAAAAAGAGCAGGTCTTTTACGAAAGCCAGCTTAGACGGTGCAGAACAAAGGATGAGTTCCACAAGCTGAGAATGCTGCGGACTGTGTCGTCTTTAAGCGCTATAAAATCGGCTCAGAACAATTCAAAGCTTTCGCAGGATGACAAGCTGGCGGTAGCCGCAGGCGAGCAGCAGAAAAACGCCGCTATGGCAAGGTCGGAAAAGGAGTTCATAAAGCGCGGTGAGCTGTCAGGTCTGCCCACTCAGGCGGAATGCATCGCCGCCGCAAAAAAGCTTGCCGAGGCAAGGCGTGCGGAAAAGAAGCCGAAGGATAAGACAGTCAAGAAAAAGGTGGTTCAGAAGAAGTCCGAGTCCGTTAAAAAGAAAGACGGAAAAACGGATAAAAAGGATACCAAAAAAGTAAAGACCGTTACTGTCAAGAAAAAAAATTATACCCTCAAACGAAAGATAACCCGCGCCGAAGCGGAGCAGTCCTACGTTGTGAAAAAGGTAAAGAAGGCCATGAAACGGGGCGGTATAGGAATATACGAAACGGCTATGTCCTCGGCGGGCAATATCGTCAAAAGGCTGAATGTGAAGGCATAAAACATAAAATCAAGTCCCGTCGGATACGAGAGACCCGGCGGGACGCTTTGTTTTTATTCTCAGCAGTAATAGATCAAATGCGCTCTGACCGCCGAAAGCATTTCCTTGTAAAGCTCCGTTGCGTCGTTAAGATCCACCGACATAAGCGGGTCGTTCAGGAACGCGTTGAATGCGATGTCCAGGTCTTTTTCCGTTACCGATCTGACAACAGTCTTCTGGTTCATAACATGGCGTATGGTAAGTCCGTACAGCTCGTCGGTAAGCTTTCCCGCTGCAACGGGTCTGACGGAATTTCTGCTTATGAGCGCGTTGGTATGAACTATTGAGCCCATTGGAAGATTCTCCACCTGTCCGCTGTTGCGCATACAAACGTTGGTAATAAGGTTTCCCTGACCTATAAGGGCGCGTATCTGCATAGCGCACTCGGTAGAGCTCCCGCCCACTCTTAGGAGTTCGCCGCCGTTCATAAGATTCTTGACCCGTCCTATCTTGTCCAGCTTCAGCTTTTTAAGATAATTTACCGTGGTCTGGCTGAACTTCCAGCTTGAAATAGTTTTGGGTGAACTTGTGTACCAGGCGGGACAAAAGTCCGCGGCAAGCCTGTCGGGAACGGCAGGTATGCAGCCGTATCTGAGAAATAGGTCAAATTTTATTTTATTCGCCGAAGCAAAGGGATTTACCTTGTATTCGTTGGGCTTTATCTCGTAGCCGCTTCCGTAATATTTTTCGGCGTACTCCCTGAACAGGGGCATAATATTTTTTCCGTCGTAAGTGACTTCGTTAAACCAGCTGAAGCCGCTTATCCCGATAAGATTGTACTTTATATCGCGTCTGCGTATGGGCTGGACTTCATACTCCTTTTCGCATATGTTGGCGAGAAGCTCCAGCGCGGGAAAAAGCTCGTTTGTAGAGCCGAACAGCTTTATTTCGGGGAACACCTCGTACATCATCAGCATACACGCCGACATGGGATTGGACATATTTATTACCCATGCTTCGGGACATATTTTTTTGATAAGCTCCGTGTATTTTATATAGACGGGAAGCGTTTTCAGCGCCCTTATCAGTCCCGACGGACCCGTCTGCTCTCCCACAGCCTGATAAATGCCGTAGGTCTCGGGAAGGTGCATTTCGGTGACCATTTCTTCTATTGAACCCTGGGTAAAGGACATTATGACGATATCTGCGTTGGCAAGCGCGTCCTCAGGAGTCTCCGAGGCAAGGTAAATTATATCGCTCTTGCAGTCCGGGTGCTCGCGGAGCTTGTTGCCTATGGTCTCGTTGGCAAGGGCAAGCTGCTTGTCCACATCGTAAAGCCTGACCTCGGCGCATATCTCCTCGGCGGCAAGCTCGGAAAATATCTTCCAGCCGTAGCTTACGGAGCCCCCCCCTATATATGCAATAACGATCCGTTTATCTTTAGTTACCATAAGACTTGTTCCTTTCGTGATGATCCTGCGCTTGCTGTTCTTGTCGTGCTTGTACATTTAACAAAAAAACAAATACATAAATGCATACCGCTACATATATTATTGTACAAAAACACGCTTTTGTCAAGCTTTTTTCCAAAAAATATAAATTTTGGCAGCAGAAAATGAACGCTTTTCCGCCTTCATCGGCATTATAAATAATAAGTGTCAATTAATATATGATAAAATGTAAAAAGTGTGCAAATGTCCTTGACAATTATTATAGAAATTGTTATCATATATAATATATATTTAATAAAGTGAGGGCTGTAACTGTGGATATTTTTAAACAATATGACATATTTAAGGAAAAGTGCTCGGAGTTTCCCGATAAGCTGACCGACAGGTGTTTTTCGTCGTGCAGTCTTATCTGCCACCCCGCGGCGCAGGATGTCCTTATTTCCGTGTGCAGCGAGGAGGAAGCCCACAGCAACGCGGATTATATCTGCCGTATGAGGGATATGCTTCTCATGTCCGAGGACGGAGAGGAATGGTCTGCATTTAATCTCACGGAAGCGCGCAGGATCGCCGAACAGGACGGCTATATCTATATCACCGACCTGCTTGCCGAGAACGCTTTCATTGCCGAGGACTGGATGATAAACGGCAAGAACGACACCGTTATCGTAAGCGAAGCCTATATGCGCGAAAAAGGAAAAAGATACGCCCCAGTTACGCCCCTGACAAATAAAGTTCTCTGTTTCAAAAAATATTCCTGCGGATTTTTCTGGAAGCCCTCCGAACCGGGAAGTATAATCCGCATTGACAAGGATTACATAGACGTCTGCTTTAAGGACTTCTTTAACAGGTGCTCCGCGAAGCTGCCCGATCTTTCCGGTTCCGAGACCATTGATTTCAAGCTTTTCGGCGGAGAGATAACCATTGACGTGAACACCACAAGGATAAGGACTATCGAGCTGTTTTTCGCAAGGATCAACCGCATTGCGGAGATACTTTCGGGCAATTCGGAGATACTCGGAATATGCGATTATGAATTTTCCGCAGTTGATTTCCTGCTTGAGCTTACCGCTGCGGCGCTGGCGAAAAACGGCATAAACATTTCAAAGGAAAAATTTGCGGCTGAATATTATTCCCCCGTACTGAACGGTCAGGATACTGAGGAAAAGCTTGCCGCTCTCGGTACGCGCTGCGGAAACGCCGATGTGGACTGCATAAAGCTTGCTTTTCTTGACGCCGTGAATGCAGAATACTCCGAAAAGATAGAGTATTCCGCAGGGGATTCGGGATTCTACAGCGAGAATATCCGCAGACTGGAGCTTGGCGATCACACGGCCGAGGAAGAAAAATTCATTGTGTCGGAGCTGCTTTCCCGCAAGCCCGCCGACTACAGGGTTTTTTATTTTGCAAACAGGGAGTACCCCGAGGAGGCTGATAACCTTGCCGCCGTTGCTAAGTTCTGGGAGGTCGAACCGCTGTCCGAGGAGGAAATGGAAAACGTTGTCCTCGGCGCATACCTGCTTGACGAGAACTTTGACGAGCAGGGACGCTTCTGCGCGGGCTATGAGGAGTCCCGCATACTGAAAGAGCAGGTAGGAAAGGTTATCGACAAGTACGGTCTTTCCAACCGTGAGTGCATAGACGAGCTTGAACAGCGCATGGAAATACTTGACAAGGAGCGCAGGACGTTTAACGGTACCCTGTTCGACACTCCGGAGGAAATGCAGCTTGCGGTCAAAAACGAGGCTTACGTTCAGGAGCTTTGCGAAAATCTTTCAGCTCTGAACGAATCCGAGCTGAACGCTTTGAACGAACATATAGACAACACCACGCTCGACGATTCCACAAAATCCAAATACAAGCTTAAAATAAAGCTGGCTATGAATAACGTCCAGTCGGCTGTTCTGGAGCAGAAATGCCTTAAACTGCCGATAATGAACCTTGACGAGATACTTGATCTCCGCAGGAAAATTGTCGGCGAGGATTATCCCGAAGCTGTTCTGAAGCCCTTTGCGGCTAAGATAAGGGACGCTTTCTCTGCGGCGCAGACCGCTGAGATCGAGGGTATGCTGAAAAACTCAGATGACATGAGCGGCGAACAGCTTGACGAAATTTCCGCAAAGCTGGATTCGGGCAGGTACGACAACACCATTTCCTCCTTTTATAAAAACAAGGTTGAGGAGATCAAGGAGAAGAATATCAGGGCGAAGCTGTATAGTCTTGCCGAGGGATTCGAATCCTTCAGCAAGGAAAAGCTGTCGGGTCTCATAGATACTCTGAAGAACAGCGATTTACCCAAGAGACTTACATATCCGCTCATCAAAAAGGTCACGGCGGCTCTCAGCAATTACGAGATAAACGAAGCGGCAAGGACTTTCGAGGGTGTAGGCTTTGCGGACGCGGAGCAGCTTGGAAAGATGAAGTCAGTGATTTCGGAAAAGCTTTTCAGCGATGAAATACTGGCTCCGTATATTGTTCTTGTGGAAAAGCGCGAAAAAGAGCTTCTTGACGAGGAGCTTGTGGAAATGTGCGCAGACATCGAGAATATGTCCCAGGACGACCTGATAATACTCCGCGCAAAAATCACCGACGGCGACCGGGAATTTGACGAACAGCTTGTTTCAAAGTATCTCGACAAGATCACCCAGAGGGACTGCGAGCTTAAAAATTCCGAGCTTGCGGAGCTTTGCAAATACATTTTCTCCATGGAGCAGTCAGAGCTTGAAGAGCTTAAGGAAAAGCTTGCGGACGAAAAGTACGACAAGGAGTTTACAGGAGTTTACTACAGAAAGATCGCCGAAAGGGAGCAGGAGCTTCTTGTGCTTGAGCTTGACAGGCTCTGCGCGGGCATTGACGACGCTGAGCTTGACGTTCTCGAAAAGCTCAAAATGCGTATTATCGACGATGAGCGTTACTCCGACGTGTGCGACGACTACATCGCAGCCATCAATAGCCGTATTGAGGATATCAAGCTTGAGGAATACAAAAATATCATAGCCGGCGTTGCTTCCATGAACGCAGAGGCGGTCGAGGAATTTAGAAAGACCGCCGAGGAAAAACGCTATGAGATCGGCGAGGCTCTTTACGAGGAAAGTCTTGCAGCTGCCGATGAAAGAGAAAACGTTTTGGAAAATCAAGCTATCGAGGATATCTGCGGAGATATCGAGTCCTACGGCTTCGAGCAGGCTGAAAGCGTAAGAGCGCGCCTTGCCGAGGAAGGCTTTGATCCCGAAAAGATAGCGCCCTACGCCGCCCGTATCGACGAAAGGATTACGGCTCTCCATACAGCCGAGCTGGAATCCTATATTGCGGGTATAGAGTCCATGAACAAGGAACAGCTCATTCAGGCTCAGATAAAGATCGGGGAGTACAGGGGACCTTCTTATCTCAAAGATAAGTACAACAGGATTGCGGAATCCGCTATCGCAGATATCGCCGACCGCGAGATACGGGAGATGTGCGGAGATATCAGCGAGCTTACCGCAAAAAAATCAAGCGAGCTTATCAGGCGCATTAATACCATGCCTTTGGACGAAACTGCCAAGAGCCGGTATATCGACGCTCTTGACGCTCATATCGCGTCTCTCAAGGAACAGGAACAGAGAGAGTATATCGAGCATCTTACGGGGGATATGTCAGAGTACGGCATAAACGCTGTACATCTGGCTGTTCCGGGAATGACGGGTCTGTTTATAAACAAATACGACAATGCCTGCAATACCTACGTTTCTGTTGGAAGATACGAGCTGCCGATACTAATCCACGAGGGCAACGGAGGCGACAGCTTCACAATGACGACGGAATATCTGTATACCTTTAACAGAGGCGTTATGAAGCGCATTAAGGTGGACGACATAGCTTCTTTCCAGGCAAAGAAAACTTTGATGAATTCTGTTCTTACGGCGGTGGAGAAAAACGGCGACACAAGCGAGCTGCCTAATTCTCTTAAAAAGGACATTATCGAAAACGTTGCGAAAACGCTTACCGCTCTGGTAAGCTTCATTCACGACAGACGTTCTGCCGAACATATGAAAGAACTCCTTGAAAACGCAGTGCAGGAAAAAGCTGTTCAGGCGGCGGCTATGGGAGTTCCTGCTGCCGCTCCGGTCGGCGTTCATGTTGTTCCCGTGCCCGTTTCGGCTTCTGCAAGAATTTTGGACAATGCGGATAATGCGGACAGCGCAACCGATTCTCATGCCGCTTATGAGACAGAGTATCGTCGGGTTGAGCCTCATATATCGGATGCGTCTGAAGAGCCTGCCGCCGTTTCCGGTGCGTTTGCCGCAGAGGAAAATGTTCCTGCGGCTTCGGTTCGGCCGGTGACGGAAGAATCCGCAGCTCCTGCCGAAAACGAGATCAAGATCAAGTTCTGCGATCAGTGCGGCGCAAAGATAACGAGTCCCACAGCGAAATTCTGTGCGGAATGCGGGAACAGGCTCATGTAAACATATATATAAAATCGGGAAGCCCGCTCCAAAGACGCGGCTTCCCGATTTTTTGTAAATTATAAAATTTAAAATAGGTATTGCCTTTTTGTGTGAAAAAGGTTGATTATCTCAAAAAAGACTTGATGTACGGGCACACACGCAGGATTTCAAGATGAATTTACTGCTTTCGAGGGAAAGAGCCTTGCTCCTTTTTGCAGCTGCTGATTTGTCGATTAGCTTGCTAACCAAAGCAGCCCTCTTTGACATAAGGGAACTGCGGTAAAATGAAGCTTGACACGCTGGGAGACATCTTTTTACCTCATTTCTGTATCCACCAATATAACACCATATATGGATACGTTTGTCAAGATATTTCTTGAATTTCCCCAAATCATCAAGAAATTTTTTTGCGGACGTGTTATTATATAATTACAGTAACGTTACTAATATTTCAGGTGATCGAATGAATAAATTTGAAGTACTGTCCGAAACTCTTGACTTCATTGAGGAAAAACTTACCTCACAGGTCACGCCCGAAATGTGCGCCGAGTCAAGCTGCTACTCCCTTTCAAATCTCCAGAAGATGTTCCGCTGTACCTTTCACATCGGCATAAGCGATTACATCTCCAGACGAAGGCTGACGAACGCCGCGGCAAGTACGCCATATGCTTTGATATGGTGGAACTTATGCGTATAAACAACACCTACGGACACCCTGCCGGAGATATTGCCATTGCCGAGTGTCTGCGCCGCATTGACGAAGCGGCGGGTGATGATATGCTGCCGATACGCATTGGCGGGGACGAGTTTGTACTGATAACGGATTTTTCCGATATTGAACAGGCAAAAGCCGTCTCTGAAAAGATACTTGCCGGCAACAGCGGTACTGTCACATCGGGCGGAAACGTTTTTCCCGTTTCCATGTGGGCAGGATACGCCGTGATACCAAAAAATGGGAAAATCCGCTATAATGAACTTTTTGACAGCTTTATTGTTGCGGGTCGCGCGGCGGAAACTTAAAAAACGAAAAGTTCAGGCAGGTCAGCATACAGGTTAAGGAGGAAGCAATTATGTGGAACGACCTATCAAAAGCTTGGCAGACCGCTTTTTCGGCAGGATGGGAATCGTTTAAAAACGGTTCCGTTCCGATCGGCGCTGTTATATGCGATGAAAACGGGGGAATAATCTGCACAGGCAGAAACAGAATGAATGAAATTACAAACGGCAACAGCAAGATCGCTCACGCAGAAACCGATTGCTTATTGCAGCTTGATACACGCAAATATCCTGATTTGAGGAGCTATACCCTGTATGCCTGCATGGAGCCTTGTCCAATGTGTATGGGAACAATTGTAATGAGCAATTTCAGAAAATTACTCATAGCGGCAAAGGACGGTTACTGCGGAGCAGTTCATTATTGTGATGACGACAGCTATGTCAGGTCTAAAAATATCGAGGCGGTCTTTGAGCTGGGAAATTTGCAGCTTGTCCAGCTTACAATGCAGACCTATTTTGAATTAAAAAAGAACGGCGGCGCAGTTAATTCAGTAGTTGAGTGCTTTTCAGCCGATTGTCCCCGTGCGATGAATATTGCAAGGATGCTGTATGCCGACAGAACACTTGATACATATGCGGAAAACAATACAGATTTCAGAGAGGTTTTCGACAGCATTATAATTGCCGGTCTCGGCGAATGACAGACAAAACGGAGTACTCCTGCTAATGCGCAGGGGTACTCCGTTATTATTTTGGGGGGACGTCCGGCGGAATCGACCGTTTTACGTCAAGACTTTCCGCAGCGGGCTTTTTATCGTTTTCCGCAAACTCGTTCATGGAAAACTCCGTCATATGTCCCCAGTACCGCTTGGGCATCATTGTCATGCGGCACCGCGGATTGTACCGCTCCTTGATAGCAATTGTGTCGTAAAAGCTTTTCCACAGCTCGCGGTAACGCTCCTCCTCCGCGCTTGCGGCGGGCAATTCAAAGGAAATATCATAGACGATCTCCGCCCTGTGAGACCGGTACACCAGTGCCATTCGGTGAGTCTCGTCGTAAATCAGAAAATTTTCGTTTCGATAGCGGTCGGTGAAATGGTCTGCAATCAGCGGTATGACCTTGTTTTTCGGTTCAATGACTGCGGCAAGATAGCCGTCAAAGTCGGAAAAACGTATAAACTGCTTCATTCTGTGCGTTTCGTTCGTACAGTGCAGAACAGCTTTGTTCAGCGCGTTCACCGTGTTGTCCGCAAGCATATTTTCTATAGCTTCGCCCACTTTAAAGCCCTTTTGCAGATACTTTAAAATAATCAGATCCTTGTCCTCACCGAAGGTCAGGAACGCGATCCTTATAAGTTCCCACACTCGTGGAGAAATTTTTTTAGGAACGGCCGCCGCCACCCGAGCGGCCCTTTCGGGTACAGTGGGGACATACAGCGTGTCGGACAACGTAAGCTGCTCCTGCGCTCCCCCGACTACACCAAGAGGAGTTTCACGCCTGACAAAGCTCTCGAAAACGCAGCACAAAAGTCCGTCAAAACTGCCGTCGTAACAATAAACTACATCTCGCCCGTTAAACATTTTACGGTGTCCTCCACTGTGGGTAAAGACGGTAAGGCCGGCAGTATTGACGCAGGCTTTTCCGATTCAAAAAATGAAAGCTGCTCGAATCCGCCCTTCTGCTCCAAGTCTTTGACCGTGCTTGCAGACATAAGCTGCCGCATTATTCCCGTCTCGGTGACAATAAGACCCTCGGCGCGTTTTCCCAAACATAATATGAAATAATTTGCCCGCTTGAGCACCACTCCCAGCTTCCGCAGATCGGCGTAGTCAAGCTTTGCCTGCCGTCTCGCCGTAACGATTTTCTGCGCGGATTTAACCCCTATCCCCGGTACGCGAAGCAGCATTTCATAGGGAGCCTTGTTTATCTCCACGGGAAAGCATTCGGGGTGGTGCAGTGCCCAGTTGCATTTCGGGTCAAGCAGCGGATTAAATTCCTGGTGCTGCTCGTCAAGAATCTCCTCCGCCTTGAAGCCGTAAAACCTCAGAAGCCAATCCGCTTGATAAAGGCGGTGCTCCCGAAGAAGCGGCGGCTTTGTCCCCGCAGGAGGAAGCAGTTTCTGGTCTCCAACCGGAATGTACGCCGAATAAAAGACCCGCTTCAGGCGGTACTTGCCGTACATCGCCTCAGAAAGTCTCAGTATCTGAAAATCCGTATCGGGAGTCGCACCGATTATCATTTGAGTGCTTTGTCCTGCGGGAGCAAATTTCGGCGCGGCTTTGTACTTGACGATCTCATAGCTGTTTTCTTTTATTTTATTGGTAATATGTCCCATGGGCAGCAGAATAGAGCTTTTTGACTTGTCAGGAGCAAGGGTGTTCAGACTTTTCTGGGAGGGCAGCTCAATGTTGACGCTTATTCTGTCCGCAAGCGTGCCTAAACGGTTTATAAGCTCCGGGTCTGCGCCGGGAATGGTTTTCGCGTGAATATAGCCGTAAAACTTGTATTGGTTACGCAGTATTGACAGAGCTTCAATCATCTGCTCGCAGGTATAGTCGGGACTTTGTATTATCCCCGAGCTTAGAAAAAGTCCCTCGATATAGTTTCGGCGGTAAAAATTTATAGTTAGGTCGGCGATCTCGTCGGGGGAAAATCTTGCACGCGGAACGTCGTTGCTGCGCCGGTTTATGCAATATTTGCAGTCGTATAGACAGTAGTTGGTCATAAGTATTTTCAGCAGGGAAACGCACCGTCCGTCGGCTGCAAAGCTGTGGCAGAGACCGCAGGAAGCCGCGCTGCCTATACCGTCGGAATTTCCTCCTCTGCGGTCAACGCCGCTGGAGGTGCATGAGGAATCATACTTGGCAGATTCGCCCAGTATTTTCAGCTTTTCAAACATATCCATAACGCGCCCTCCCATCACGGCATTCCTGATTTTTTTATTTTGCCGAATAAGCTATAGCGTCAACCTGAAACAGCAAATTATTGGGGTCTGCAAATTCGGTCTGAATTGATTTCCGTGCGGGATATTTGCCGTTAAATCGTTCTTTAACAACCTTTTCCATTGCAGGTATATCCCAGATGTTTTTGAAAAGGCAGTTCATCTGTACCACGTTTTCAAGAGTCAGACCGACCAACGCCAGCCTTTCCTCCATCACATCAAAAGCTCCGCTGACCTGCTGTTCAATTGTTCCGTTCGTATCGCGGACGCAGTAATTCAGAAAATAAAGGTTTCCCGCTCTGACAATTCCCGAATGCGCCCAATCTTCATTAACATCGTACCTTTCGATATCTTTCATTTTATAAGTTCCCTCCTTGTTTAATTAATCCGAAATATTCCGCGGCTTCGGCAGCAGTTTTTTCGGGTGGAACGCTATCGTCCCACGGTATTACTTTAACGTCTTTTTCCAATATCCAGCGGGGGAACAACGCCCTCGTCTCCCGACACGGCGTCGTAGGCTTTTCTGATTATTTCGGCTTTTTCCTCGTCTGTCAGGTTCGTTCTTCTGTTTACGGTCTCAACAATATTTTCATGGCCGGGACGGTCAAACCAGTCAAATTTTGTTCCCCTGTTGTTCAGGTACACGAAATGCTCTGCAACGGGAATTATTGCCCCGTAGTCAATGTCTCCCTCGCATATCACCGTCTCGTATTGAGACGAAACCGCTATAAGGTCGGCGACTATCATAGGCGTCACATCATGCAAAAAGTGGTGCTCTCTGTCGCTTATTACCTCTTTGGGAAGCTCCCAGAAGCTGTTTACGCCGTATTCCTTTACAAAATCGCGGCACATATAAGGCTGATTTCGGGACAGGCATACGCCATGTTTCTGTCGCGGGCTTCGTCGGTACCGAAAACAAAGCAGCCATATACATTCCGCAGTATGTCCGCAACGGTAGTTTTCCCCCGTCCCCATATGAAATACACGTTTTTAAGCTTGCTTCTGATGATATTGTCGGCAAAATCCACAGACCGCACCTTCTCCTGCAACAAATGTTCCATATTGGAATTATATCATGAAACAAGCGTTCTGTAAATAGTAAAACCGAACAAATTTTCCTGTAAAATTTCGGCACATTTGTGCCGGCGCTCTTAAAGAAAATTTTAAAAAGCTATTGCATTTGAAAAAAAAATGTGCTATACTAAGATATACGCCTCCATAGTTAAATGGATATAATAAACCCCTCCTAAGGGTTAGTTGTGAGTTCGATTCTCGCTGGGGGTGCCATATAATACGCAGGGTCTTTCCGACAGCATTTCGGAAAGACTTCTTTTTTATAAATTTACAAAGCTTTTTAGCGCCATGATAATTTTGCTCTCAAACGGTTCGTATATTTCGCTTGAGATATATTTTTATTTATGGCCGAAGCTCATATACACTTACAGTCACGTCAATGATACGCGGCAAAATCCGTTTGAAGCCATTTGGTTCAAACCGCTTGACAAGATAATAACAAACGGTTATACTATAATTGAGATACCGGTTTGGAGATTTTCACCAAGGTCTCCCTCCGGACAAAAAAATGCAAAGGAGTTTTTGTTATGCTAAAAAACAAGGTTGCTGTTATCACGGGCGGTACGCGGGGAATCGGTTTCGCAGCTGCTGAAATGTTCCTCAAAAACGGAGCAAAGGTGGCGGTTTTCGGTTCGAGAAAAGAAACCGTTGACACCGCTCTCGAAAAACTCAAAGCCGCCGGTCCATCCTTCGAGGTGATTGGTCTGTACCCCGACCTGTCCGACTACGGCGCAGTGGAAAAGGCTTTCGCTCAGGTCAAGGACGCTTTCGGCAGGATCGACATTCTTGTAAACAATGCGGGAATTTCCGCCCGCGAACCTATTGAGGCTTACGAGCCCGAAGCGTTCAAGAAAATCATGGATATTAATGTTACCGCAGTATTCAACGGCTGCAAGGCTGTCGTTCCATATCTCAAAGAAGCCGGCGGAGGCTCCGTAATCAACACCAGCTCCATGGTAAGCATTAACGGACAGCCCAGCGGAGTCGGATATCCTGCTTCAAAGTTTGCGGTAAACGGTCTTACAAAGAGCCTTGCCCGCGAACTCGGCAAGTACAACATCAGAGTAAACGCGGTAGCCCCCGGCGTTACAAGGACAGATATGGTCGCTGCCCTCCCCGAGGAAATGGTAAAGCGGGTTTCCGCTCCTATCCCGCTCGGCAGAGTGGGCGAGCCAGAAGAGGTTGCAAGCTGCTTCCTGTTCCTCGCCAGCGATATGGCAAGCTACGTTTCGGGAACTATCCTTTCTGTTGACGGGGCAAACATCGTTTGATTAACCGTTGCTATTAAATATTTAAAAAGGCAGTCTGTTTAAGGCTGCCTTTTCTCTGCTTCCTGCAAAAAAATTTCCGTATATCTGTATATTTTTTGCAAAGTATACTTGACAAAAAATGCAAAGCGTGCTATACTAAAAATGCAAAGTAAACTATACAAACCAATACTGATTTTAGTCTAAGCAAAAATTTACTTATATGATTCTTGCGCAGATTTTTTAGCTACGCTTTTAGACCGAAATTAGTATAAAAGGACGGAGGTGTGCCTTGAAAACAAGAATACAGGAGCTGCGCAAGGAACGCAAGATATCACAGGAAGAGCTTGCCCTGGCGGTAGGAGTTACAAGGCAGACCATCACCTCGCTGGAATGTGAAAAATACACGGCTTCTCTTACGCTGGCTTATAAGATCGCAAAATATTTCGGAATGACTATCGAAGAGGTATTCCTTTTCGACGACCTGATTTGAAAGGAGAATCATCATGAAATGCTTCAAATGCCGCGTACAAAATAATTACAGAAAAAGAGGCTTTAAGCTTGCAATGCAGGCGGTGCTTTTAGTGTGGTGCACGGCTATGTTTATCGCCCGCGGAGATTTTGAACTGCCCCGTACCGCAAACAATATCCTTAACTTTGTACAGGGTATGTCCGCAAGTATCTGGATAGCGTGGACGGCGTTCTGCATGGTCAGAAAGGAAAGTCCCTTTGCGTGCAGGAGGGAGAAATAATGGAAGAATTCAGAAATCAGATCAGAAAAACTCTTAATATTTACAGAGCTGTTCTTATCGCTGCAATTATAATATTAATAGTTCTGAACATTGCTGAAATAACCGCCATGTCCGGCGAAAAGGACACAAATGACCTCAGCAACGGATTCGGCACGGGTATGTGCGCGTCAATAATAACTCTTATGATAATAAACGTTTGCAGATACAGCGCCGCTCTTAAAAATGATGAAAAACTGAAAAAGCTTTACATTTTACAGACCGATGAGCGGGAGCGGCTTATTTACGAAAAATCCAACTCATCATCTTTCCGAGCGGTCATTATTCTTTTGGGACTTGCCGCGATGGTTGCGTCATTTTTCTCTAAAACGATATTTTATACCGTTGTTGCAATAATTATTGCCATTGCATTTATTCAAGCCGCTTTCAGGTTCTATTACCGCAGAAAATATTGATTGGGTATGTACCCGATAGACGGATAAATTTTACGGCTTTTGCTTAAAGGATATTATGAGCGTAAATTTTAGAAAGGAGTGTATTTTTATGGACGAATTTAAGAAAAACCGTATCGCAAAATTTATGCTGACCAACGCGGCGGGGATATGGATTATTGCAGCGTACAAATTTATGGACAGGAAAATAGGCGGTCTTTACAGCTTCGCAGAAGCTGTCTGCATTGTGATATGCTTTATATGAGCGGGGTTATATGATATATCAGAGCTTCCATATGTATATTCTGCATATAGACGGAAAAAAGCTTGAAGAAGCATACATAGGATCAAAGGACGAGAGGAATATCCGAATAAACGAGAAAACTGCCGGCGCAAGCTTCACCGTATCTCTGTACACCGTCTGCTTCGGAACGGTGATCTCATCGTTTTTCTCGCGGGAAATATGTCTTGCGATGATATGCGTTATTGCTGTCATGGCAGTATGCAGGCTCTGCTTCAAATTCTACTATGACCGCAGATATTGACGCAGCTAAGGCGGGTCAGTTGCGCTAATCCCTGAATATCAGCAGCTTGTACGGCTCGGTGCCGAGAGCGGCGGCAACGTTGAATATCACCTCCAGGGAAACATTGTGGACGATATTTGCGGCTTCTATGGCGCTGATATGCGAACGGCTTATCCCCGCCGCTTCTGCAAGCTCCTCCTGGGTAAAGCCCTGAAGCTTGCGGTAGTAGGCGATGTTCAGCCCAAGCTGAATGTACTTGTATTCGTTCTGCTTAGAGATTTTTGTGGATCTTGACATTTTCTTCACCCTCTCTCTAAATAATTTTATCAAATTTTAATAAGGTTATACACTTTTTGATATTATGCTATTGCTTCTTATTAAAAAGCATGATATTATTATAAAAAAGTGCAGGTATTTTGACGCCGTGCATTATATGCTTTGAGTTTCGCTTATATACAAAATAAGCATATAGTATGACAGTTTATTGTACACTATAGTCAATTGACAAAGCTGTAAAAAGATAGTATAATTGTACTATATAATTAATACAGTAATATTAAAGCATTAAACCAGCCCCCTTGACGGGGCGCAGCAAAGCTGCAAAACCGCATGTGCAGCTTTGGGGGTAACATTTGAGGCGGGGACTGCCCGCGGAAAGGAAGAAATTTTATGGCATCGGTTCTTGAAGTCAGGGGACTTTCAAAAAAGTACCCCAAGAAAGACGTTTTAGCTGCCGACGGGGTAAGCTTCAGCGTTGACGAAGGCGAGATATTCGCTCTTATAGGTCCAAACGGAGCAGGCAAAACAACTACCATTCGCATGATATCCACTCTTATACAGCCCACTGGCGGAGACGCTGTCGTGGCGGGGCACAGCGTTGTTAAGGAACCCGACAAGGTAAGGGAGAACATCACATATCTCCCCGACGAAGCAGGAGCCTACAAGACCATGACGGGCATAAATTATCTTGAATTTATGGCGTCCCTTTTTGCAAAGGACAAGGACGAGCTTGACAAATACGTGGAGCGGGGCAAGGCTATATGCGGTCTGGAGGACAGACTTTCGGACAAGATAGGAGGATACTCCCGCGGCATGATAAGAAAGCTCCTGCTCGCAAGGGCGGTAATGACCGAGCCTAAGCTTGCCATAATGGACGAGGCGACTTCCGGTCTGGACGTTATAAACGCCCTTGAAATACGCAAAATGATAAAGGCTCTTGCCAAGGAACACCACATGGCGTTCCTGCTGTCCTCCCACAATATGCTGGAGATCGAGTACGTTTCCGACCGCGTGGGTATAATGACCGGCGGAAAGCTCATGGCTGTGGGACGTATCGGCGAGCTTAAAGAGCGGTACGAAGCCGCTAACCTTGAGGAAGTATTTGAAAGGGTGGTGAAGAACAATGAAGTTCGGTAATTTGCTTAAAAAAGAGCTGCGGGAGCTTATCACAAAGCAGGCGCTAATCAGTATGGTATTCACAATGGCGCTGCTTATCTTTATGGGGCAGATCATGGGCGGCGCAATGGAGGAAGGCTTTGACACATCCAAAATAACTCTCTGCAATCAGGACGACAGTCAGTTTACCGCCGGCATTCTGAAAAAAATAGAAGCCTCCAAAGCCACGGAAATAAACTACGTGACCTTTGAAAGCGACGACTACGCCGCAGAGATGGAAAGGCTGGATATTAAAAACGCCGTTATAATTCCTAAAGGATACGGCGAGAGCATTACGGAGAAAAAAGAACCCGCACTGATAAAATTTGTCAGCAAAATGCAGGCGGGAGGAATAACCTCCTCGATCAGCACGGTATCGGGTGCGGACGTTATCGACGAAATACAAAACGTCTGCATGAACGAAGTCATGAGCGGGAACTACGGTCTTACTGACAGCGACATCGCTCTTATAAGAGAGCCTATGACAACAGTTGAGTACACGGTAAACAACGGCAAGACCGCTCAGGTGTCCGCCTCCGCGCTGGGAGCCATAACCATGATGCAGTCCATGATAGCGCCCTTTGCGATATTCTTTCTGCTTCTTATGGCGTCCCAGATGATAATGACCGCTATTTCCACCGAAAAGATAGACAAAACCCTTGAGACGCTTTTATCCGCTCCTGTTTCGAGAATGACCGTTCTGTCCGCAAAAATGGTTGCCGCAGTTATCACCGCGCTGATGAACGCACTGTTTATGATAGTGGGATTTGCGTTCTACATGATGGGCATGATGGGAAGCGCGACGGCTGAAATGTCCACGGCTGTAAACGGCATTGATTCGTCAGTAATGACAGAGGGCGTTACAAATATCGGTCAGGCTATGGCTGATCTGGGACTTTCCCTTACTCCGCTGAGCTACGTGCTTTTCGCGGTACAGCTTTTCTTTACCGTGGCGATAGGACTTTCCGTTTCGCTTATCCTCGGCGCAATGGCTACGGACATAAAATCTGTCCAGACGCTTGTTATGCCGATAATGATAGCGGTAATGATACCCTTTTTCATCACAATGTTCATGGACGTAAACTCTATGTCGGCAGTGTTTAAATTTGTGGTCTACGCCATACCCTTTACCCACACCTATACTGCTCTTTCAAATCTTATGAACGGAAATATGCTTGTCTTCTGGGGAGGACTTGTGTACCAGATAATTTTCTTTGCGGTGTGTATGTTCCTTGCGGTAAGAATGTTCACAACCGACAAGCTGTTCACGATGTCGTTTTCAACTGGCTCGGCAGCGAAAAAACGCGGTAAGAAATCCCTGCCCAACGAACAGTGACAACTACGGAGGCTTAGAAAAATGAGCGGCGAAAAAAGAACTATCTATGTCCCCCGCGAACGGAAATCAATACTGCTTCGGACGTGCAGCGCGCTTTTCTGCATAGGCACGGCTGTAATGTGGCTGTCAAAGGACAGGTTCGGATTTGAAAAAGGCGACCTGCTTATAATGAGCGGCACAGCGGTGCTGCTGATCACTCTGTCCCTTACCGGCAGACGCGCCGAGCGCAAAGCTGCCGCCGACAGCGAAACTATCCGGCGCATACGCGAGGAAACGGGAAAGGGAGACTACAACAGCGATATTTTTTATGATAAGTAAAACACAGTTTACGGCAGACTGAACAGAGCAGCAGCCTGACGGGAGGATGTACCGCCCGTCAGGTTTTCCATTCGATATTCAGGCGGTTGATTGTAGAGGCTATGTCGGTAATTATCAAATCCCCCTCCGATTATCGATCAAAAGATATGCTGTTTCCTGCGGCAGAGCATAAGCAAAAGGATTTGTGGAAGAGCAGAATATGACGATAGATGACGCAGACGTTCAACTGCTTTACGCTGATATTTCCTGCGGCACAGTACCTGACGAATCAACGCTTGTCTTATGGCTGGTACAGGGAGATACAGCAAAATCCATTGATGTTACAAATCTTTCCGAACCTTTGTAATATCCATTAAATGAATTTGAAAACGGAAAAATTCATGTCAGATTACAAATCAACGGTGTGGAAAATACGGTTTCAGAAATTTATATTCAATAATCAACCAAATCGTCCGGATCATAGGACGAGGGACTGCAAATCGTTCCTTGTACACTAACCTAAATGCTGCAAAACCAAAAACAGACATCGGGAAAATGTCTGTTTTTTTATTTTGGTATTTAAACAATTCAGCGTACAATTTTCCAAAATTTAAAAGCATTGTTTTCACGGCAATCCGTAATATACAGATTCATGAAATGCAGCGCTATATAACCGAAGCCGTTCTACAGCGTTCTTGAATTATATCTGACAACATATTTCTGAAACTCCTGTTTAAACTTTTTAGAATATAATTTCCCTATCATAGCTCTTTCGCCGTTATCAAAAAATATTTCGGAGTTGGTGTGTCTTCGTATATGTTCAAAGCCTGCAACATAAGCGCGCTGACAGCGTATAAATTTCTTTGACGGAAGCTTGTTCTCAATAACCTTAAGGTGGACAAATACCTCCAGGCATTCGTTGACTGTTCTGATGACGGTATGCTTGCTCTGGGCTTCGGCATAAATTATGTCAGACGTTTTTATTTTCCATGTGCCGTCGTTTGTTTTAAGTATCAGCAGATTGTCAAAATCAATAGATTTCATATAATCGTCCAACGCACAGAAAAGCTTATGCTTGTCCACAGGCTTTCTCAAAAACCGAAAGGTATTGACCTCAAAGGAATCCAGCGCCGCCTCGGGATACGCACTGACAAAAATGATAGTGCAGTCGCAGTTCCCCTCACGCATTTTCCGTGCAGTTTTAATGCCGTCAATGTCCTTTAATTGGTAGTCCATAAAAACGATCTCGTATTTTCTAAAAGACTTCAGCAGATCATATCCGTTTTCAAATTTATCAATAATAATTTCAACGCCTTTTTTCGATCCGTACTCCTGCAAAAGAATCGTTAAATGGTTAAGCATAGATTTTTCATCGTCGCACAATGCAACGAACATATTACACCACCTCATGCTATTCTATCATATTGTCGAAAAATATTCAATACGTTTTGTTCTCTAAAAAAGTGCGTTTATTCAAGAAGCGTTGACCTGCCGAAATATATAAAATAAAATGACAATTATACTGTAATTTATTAGCGCGGCACATAGCTTATGCCGCCGGTACCATTAGCGGCAGCCCACGTGTGAAACGAGATATTTTAAACGTAACAGCGTGCCGTTACATATTTTTCAAAAGGAGATAAAAATGTACTTTGTTGAAAATCAGCAGCTGCAGTATGAAAATGTTTTATCTTACCGGACGAGAATAAGCGAAGGATCTATGCCGGAACTGATACAATTTGTCTGCGAAAATATAAGCTCCATGGATCTGCTGATAACAGGCGATATCATATTCACAATTTCCGAAAGAATAACCGATGCCGACAACAGCACAGCCATACTCGGAGTGGAATTTATCATACCCGTTGACAGGCGTTTTAAGAGCAGTTCAAAATATGTTTTCAAACCGGAGTTCAGGCTTGTAAACGCGGTTATGTATAAATACAGCGGAGATATCCGCAATCTCTCAAAGGAAAGGATAAAGCTTTACGAATACATTCTGAGAAGAGGTTTCAAGCCTGTCACCGAAGTCTATTACTGCGTCAGGGAACATGACGGCGTCTCCGGAGTTATATGTATGTATATCGGAATAAGCTGCAATCTGCTTTAACACCGCATATGCCATATGCCATATGCCATATGCCATATGCCTAATTCCTCATGCCACGCACCTTACTTGAAGGCTTTCCCCGCCAGACGACCCGAAGTCATACAGTATAGTGACTGCGGGTCGATTTTTGTACATGTTAAGTTAATATATAATTAACAATTAATACTTACTATTACTCTTGAATATTTTGTAAACCTTGTGTATAATTATTTTTAAATACCCTGCAATTATGCTTTGTATGCTTTTCAGATTTGCAGCCGCACAATTCCGATCCTGATTTTAATGAGGTGTGCCCGATGTTTTTTAACCGTTTTACGGTCAGTATTTTAAGCTCAGACACAAAAACAGAAGCTCTGCTGAGCAGAGTACCCCAGCCGGAGGACAGCGCGTTTGATATAAAAACCTATTCTCGTCCGGAAGATATCGTCGTCGCTTCATCTTCAGGAAACGCCGTAATTGCGGACTGCATAAGCTTCCCGGATCTGCAGGCGGATATTTTTAATGCCGAGGCTGCCTCCGAAAGCTATATAGTCCTGATCGTTTCTGCGGACAATATCCCCGTCGAAGAACAGCTTGAAAAGGCGTCTGACCTGTGGGTAATGCCGTCCCCGGCTGACGGCGAGTGCTGCGAAAGACTCATTCGTACAGGCTTCAAACGGCTTATGGATAATATGATATCCCGCGCCGACAGCCGCAGAACTGAAATATGCCTCAGCACCGCCATAGACAGCGTACCCGATCTTGTATGGTTCAAGGACTCCCGCGGAGCGCATCTTAATGTAAACAACGCTTTCTGTAAAGCTGTGGAAAAGACCAAATCACAGATATACAAGAAAGGGCATTACTACATATGGGATATCCCCAAAAGCGAATACGACCAGGGCGACTACGTTTGTCTCGAATCCGAGGACATTGTTATGGAAGCAAGAAAGACCTGTCTGTTCGACGAAAAGGTCAAGACCAAGGCCGGTATGCGGCAATTCAAAACATATAAGTCCCCTCTTATCGACTCCGACGGAAATATTTTCGGCACCTGCGGCATTGCCCGGGACGTTACCGATATCCAGAACACAAACAACGAGCTGGACGTAGTACTGGAAAGTATGCCCTACGCGGTAATTGTTGCTGACAGGCACAATTCCGTCATCAGCACCAATTCAAAGTTCAGCAGCTACTTTCCCGAGGACGAAAGCATTATCGGAAAAAATTTCGATGATTGGAAGAAAAAAGCCCTTTCCGGTCACAGAGTAAACTCCGACGGCTGCATTGAAATTACCAAAGCCGCAGAGGACGGAGAGAAAACGCTCGTTTTTATCGAACAGCCGGTTATCGACATTTTTGATGAAAACATCGGTACCGTTAATATTTTCCGCGATATCACCCTTGAAAGAAGCTTTGAGCTCCAGACTCTTAGGAACGCCAACACGGACTTTATGACCGGACTGAACAACAGAAGAAGTCTTTTTTCGTACCTTGAAACGGTCAAAAGCTCACCTCAACTGTCGCTCATAACTATCGACCTGGATAACTTCAAATCGGTAAACGACAGCTTCGGACACCCCATGGGGGACGAAGCGCTTATCCAAACCTCCGCCATGCTTAGGAAGTGCTTCCCGGGCGATTTCATAGCCAGACTCGGAGGAGACGAATTTCTTGTGGTAATAAGCGGAAAACACTCCGAAAGCGAACTTGAAAACATTACCCAGAACTTGCTCGACACCCTTTGCGGATTCTATAAGAGCCGCGAGGAATTTAAGAAGATGTCCGCCAGCGCGGGAGTGTCCTACGACGTTATCGAGTCGGGCGAGCACGACATTGAAAAGCTTATGGTAAACAGCGACAGCGCGCTTTACTGCGCCAAAGATCTTGGAAAATCGACGTTCAGGATATACGGAAAAGCCGTTCGGGAGGGCATCAAACCACACTGACCGCCGACGCTGTAAATCACATCAAAAAACAAAGGCAATACCGCTCTCTCTGCAAGAATCGGTATTGCCTTTTATTTTCCAAATCCGTAAACTTCAGCTTAATTAACTCAGCCAAGCAGACTGTCTATTCTCGGTTTGTCAAAACCGATAACGACCTCTCCGCCGTCGAAAACAGTAACAGGGATACCTGTCTGTCCCGAAACGCTGACAAGCTTGTCGTAGTTTTCGCGGGATTCCGAAACGTCTATCACATCGTATTCGACCCGTCTGCTGTCAAGATATGCCTTGAGTTTTGTGCAGTATCCGCAGCTGTCCGATGAAAAAACCTTTATCATAGTTATCGCTCCTTTTTAATTTTTCCCTGTTTTTTGCATTATATATTTTTCCGCGCTGAGAGCCGCCACCGCGCCGTCCGAAACGGCGGTCACTATCTGTCTGTACTTTTTCGTCCTCACATCTCCCGCGGCAAAAACACCCTCTACGCTTGTCCGCATATCGTCGCCCGCTTCGATGTAGCCGTACCTGTCAAGCTCCACGCTGCCGCGGAGAAGCTCCGTCCTCGGCGCGCTTCCGATATAGGTAAACACCGCGGACAAGGGTATCCTGCGTTCCTCAAAGGTCAGCGTGTCGGCGACAAGAGCGTAGTCCAGAAAGTCTCCGCCGCTGCCGTTGTCTCCGTCTGCCGAATTGCCCACGTCTATAAGGTCGGTGTTGTACAGTATCTCAATGTTGGAAGTTTTTTCCGCTCTTTCAAGAATAGCTTTTTCCGCATGAAAACTGCTTTTTCTGCGTATCATTATAACCTTTTCCGCAATATTGGAAAGATAGAGAGCCTCCTCCACAGCGGCGCTTCCTCCGCCTACCACGCCAACAGTCTTGCCCTTGTAGGCTGCTCCGTCGCACAAAGCGCAGTAGTGGATACCCTTGCCGCGAAACCTTGCTTCGTTCCGCACCAGCAGCGGCTTGGGAACTGCTCCCGTGGCGATAATGACCGCTGTAGGCTCGTAAATTTTACTTTCGGTAATTATCCTTTTTTCGCCGTCTGAAAGCTCAGCCCGCTCTATTTCGTCAAACTCGTCTATTTCAACGTCCAGAGACTGAGCGTGATCCCGCATTTTAGCGGACAGCTCCGCGCCGGATATGCTGGAATAACCGGGGTAATTTTCAACAATGCTGCTGACGGCAACTTGTCCGCCCACAATACCCTTTTCCAGCACAAGAGGATCAAGACCCGCCCTCGCCGCATATATAGCAGAGGTAAGTCCTGCAGGACCAGCGCCTACTATAATAAGCTTTTTTTCAATGATTTTCTTTTCCATAATGAATACTATATGCAAAAATCTTCCGAAAATTCGGAAGATTTTTTTATTGTTTCGAATTATTCGGAAGCTTCGTCTGATTCAGCTGCACCGCCCTGCTCCTCGATAAGAGCGCGGATAGAAATGCTGATCCTCTTCTTTTCAATGTCGATCTCGGTGATCTTAGCCTCAACCTCGTCGCCTATGGAAAGAACGTCCTTAACGTTTGCGACCCTGCTCTCAGCAAGCTGGGAAATGTGGATAAGACCGTCAATACCGGGAACTATCTGAGCGAACGCGCCGAAAGGAGTAATGGAAACTACCTTAGCCTTAACAACATCGCCTACGCTGTAATTCTCGTCAAACTTGACCCAAGGGTTGTCCTCGGTTTTCTTGTAGCCAAGGGAGATCCTGTCCGCTTCCCTGTCAAGGTCCTTAACATATACCTCAATAACGTCGCCGACCTTAACTACCTCGGAGGGGTGCTTGATCCTGTTCCAGCTCAGCTCGGAAATGTGCACCATACCGTCAATGCCGCCGAGATCAACAAACGCGCCGTAGTTTGTAAGGGATTTTACCTCGCCCTTGAAAACGTCGCCGATCTGAACGGTATCCCAGAACTTAGCCTTTGCAGCGTCCTTTTCGGCATTGAGAACTATCCTGATAGAGCCCACAGCCTTGCCTCTCTGCTCGTTTACTTCAATTATCTTGAACTTAACGGTCTTTTTAACAAGCTCCTCAAGCTTCTCGTCTCTGCGTGCAGTTGCCTGTGAAGCCGGAATGAACACTCTTGTGCCCTCATAGAATATGATAACGCCGCCCTTTACAACGCTTGATACCGTACCCTCGAGAACCGCGTCCTCTTCCTTAGCCTTGACGATCTTGTCAAAGCCGATCATAGCGTCCACCTTTTTCTTGGAAAGAGTAACTATACCCTCGGAGTCGTTTACCTTGATAACGATAAGCTCCACCTCGTCGCCGGGCTTTACCACGTCGGCGGGCTTGAGAGAAGGATCGTCCGTAAGCTCGTCAAGAGAAACATAACCAGTGTGCTTTGTTCCTACGTCTACAATAGCTTCCGCGTCGTTAACGGCAGTTATGTAGCCTTTCACCCTTTGACCGGTATATATTTTTTTGAAGGACGCGTCGAGTGCCTCCTCAAAGTTAAAGTCCTCTTCCATGTTCTGTAATTTTTCACTCATCTGGTTTGTAACCTCCTTGATTATATACGCCGGAGCTGAAGCGCCGGCAGTAACGCCCGCGATAAATTTTTTGCGGACATTATTTCGGACAAGATCCCCGATATAGCGGAAATCCAATCCGCCCGCGTTTTCGACGTGAACGCAGGCTTTACAGTATTCGCCGCAGACCTCCGCAAGCTTGACTGTGTTGGAGCTGTGCTTTCCCCCGACAATGACCATAAGGTCGGCAGCCTTTGCCAGCCGCGCCGCAGCCTCCTGCCTGTCCGACGTTGCGCTGCACACGGTATTGATTATCTCGGCATCGGGGCAGACCTCTGCCGCCGTTCGGGTACACTTATCCCATATATTTATATTATACGTCGTTTGCGCCACAATTGCAACCTTTTTTTCAGAATTTTTATAAAATTTTTTTAAATAGCTATAAAGCAGGGTATCATCTTTAAGAATTTTTGGTATATTGTGACAATAGGAAGCTATCCCGCGCACCTCCGGGTGGTTCTCGTCGCCCATAATAATTATGTCATAACCTGCCGCAGACTTCTCCTCAGCGATCTTTTGTATCCGTCTGACAAAGGGACAGGTGCCGTCGCGGTATTCGATCCCTTTTTCCTCCAGCAAGCGGAAAATATCCTTTCCCGCGCCGTGGGAGCGTATCACAACGGTCTCGTCCGTCAGAGCGGCAAGCTCCTCGGGATTATCGGCTATGCGCACGCCCTTGGCGGCAAGCTCATTCGTTACGTCGCGGTTGTGGATTATCTCGCCGTAGGTAACAACCCTTTTGCCCTCGCGCAATATATTATACACGATTTTTACCGCTCTGTCAACACCAAAGCAGAATCCCGCATTTTCTGCGACGATTATCTCAGTTTTCATTTACGGCAAGCTCCTCTTTGTCTCCGCCGCCCTCCACAAGCTCGGTAATGGCGCTCATTATCCTGAGCTTGGCGGCTTTAAGCTCCTTCGGCGAACCATCGGTAACCGCTATCTCTTCGGCGGGTATCACCTTTCCGAACCGCAGTGTAAGCTTTGAACGGAAGTGAAGCTTTTCCCCCTCGAAAATTATTCCGCAGGGAAGCACGTCCGCACCCGATCTTGCGGCGATAAGAGCGACTCCGGTTTTGCCCTTGCCAACTTTTCCGTCCTTGGAGCGGGTACCCTCGGGAAAAATAACAAGGTGCCTGCCCGATTCAAGGATATCCACCGCGTCGTCGATGACCTGCATATCCCCCGTACCCCGCTTTACGGGGAAAGCCCCCAGCTTTCTTATGAACCAGCCGAAAAGCTTGTTTTTGAAAAGCTCCTCCTTAGCCATATATGTAACGGGCTTTTTCATGGGCATGGTGAGGATAACCGGATCGGCGTAGCTGCGGTGATTTGAAGCCATTACCAGCGCCCTGTCCTGGGGGATATTTTCAACTCCCTCAATATGAAAATTATAGAAAAGCTTATAGACCCCCATGGTAACGTACCTTACAAATGCGTTCATATCAGCACTCCTTTGCGTTCAGCTTCCCGCTTATAATATTTACCAGCATATCTACCGCGCCCTGCAAGTCCGCATCGGTCGTATCGCACAGAACCGCGTCCTCCGCCTGTTTAAGGGGAGCGATATCGCGGTGTGTATCGTTGTAGTCCCGCCTGTTCACGTCCTCAAGAACTTCCTCAAAGGCAACGGTCTGACCTTTTTCGGTAAGCTCCTTATGGCGGCGGCGCGCACGTTCCTCGGGGGACGCGGTGAGAAAAATTTTCACATCCGCGTCCGGCAGGACTACGGTGCCGATGTCACGGCCGTCCATAACAACATTGTTCTCGGCGGCGATTTTTTTCTGCAAATCAAAAAGGAAATCCCGCACGCGTGGTATCGCCGACACAGCCGAAGCCCCCATAGATACCTCGGGAGTGCGAATCTTGTCGGACACGTCCTCTCCGTTCAGAAAAACACGCTGTTCGCCGTTCATATATTTCAGCTCGGGAGTTATGTCTCTCAAAAGCGATTCAACAGCTTCGGCGTTGCTCACGTCCCTGCCCCTTGACAGCGCGTAATAGGCAATGGCGCGGTACAGCGCTCCCGTGTCAACATAAATGAAACCGAAAGCCTTTGCCGCAGCTTTGGCTATAGTGCTTTTTCCCGCTCCCGCAGGACCGTCTATGGCTATGTTTATTGATTTTCCCGACATATTTTACGCTCCTCAGATATTTTTTATTTTAGTTAAAATTACGGCATACCGCATATAAAACACGCAGTCAGCTATCAACTATATACTGTTTCCCGCCGCAACCGCCGTGGAAAACGCTATCTGCAAATTAAACCCGCCCGTATAGGCGTCAATGTCAAGTATCTCCCCTGCAAAGTAAAGTCCCGCTATAAGCTTGGACTCCATAGTTTTCGGGTTCACCTCGGAAAGCTTCACGCCGCCGCTTGTGACTATGGCTTCGCTCAGCGGACGGAAATCCCTCACCGTCGCTGGAAAATTTTTAAGCAGAGTCACAAGCTCCGTACGCTCCTGCTTTGTGACGGAATTTACCTGCTTTTCGGGAGCTATCCCCGACAGTCTCACAACAACGGGTATCATCTTCGACGGCAGCAGCTTTGACAGGGAGTTTGCAAATATCCTGTTTGGATTCTCCGAAAAGTCCCTTTGCAGCCGCTTGTCAAGTGTCTGGAAGTCAAGCGCAGGCTTCATATCTATAAGTATCTTATAACGCCCCCGATCCATGTCCCTAATATGGCTGGAGGCGCTTAGTATCAGCGGCCCCGACACTCCGAAATGGGTAAAGAGCATTTCTCCCTGCTCCCTGAAAATGACCTTGTCCTTTTTTGTATCCTTTACGGAAACTGCCACATTTTTCAGGGACAGACCCGTCATTTCCCCGCAGTATTCCTCTTCGCTGACGAGCGGAACAAGAGACGGTTTAAGAGGAGTAACCGTGTGTCCCAGAACAGCCGCAAACTTATATCCGTCGCCGTCCGAGCCTGTTCCCGGGTAGGATTTTCCCCCTGTGGCTATCAGTACGGACATTGCGTTAAAGACAGTATCCCCGCACCTTACGCCTACGATAACTCCGTCCTCCGCAAGCACTTCCGTTGCCCTTTTGTGCAGAAAGTCAACACCGCTTTGTCGGCAGGCCTTTTCAAGAGCGGAAACAATGTCCGCCGCCCTGTCGCTGACCGGAAACACCCTGTTGCCCCGTTCGGTCTTAAGGGGTACTCCAAGCTCCTCAAAAAAGTCCATTGTATCGTAACAGTTAAATCCGCTGTACGCCGAATACAGAAACTTACCGCCCACTGGAATGTTGGCAAAAAACTCCTCATCGGTGCATTGGTTGGTGACGTTGCACCTGCCCTTGCCCGTAATGGAAAGCTTTTTCCCCACGCGGTCGTTTCTTTCAATAAGCAGGACCTCCCTGCCGCGTTCAGCCGCCGTTCGGGCAGCCATAAGTCCCGCCGCGCCGCCGCCGACGATTATGCAGTCAAATCTGTTTTTAAGTGACATTTTTAGTTCCTTTCGATTCAACGCCGCCGCTTTAAGAGAGCATGGCAAAGCGCAAAATAACGGTACGCACCGTCCTGCTGAAAAAGCGGCTAATGCTGTGAAGTGTTCCCCGCTTTGAGACCGTAGTCCTGATCGTCTGAAATTTCGTACACCTCATACTCGTCAAATATTCTGTTCAAACGTTCGTATCCGTCCACGACATAGTCGCTTTTGCGCATTCCAACAGCAACTATCAGTGCGTTTATCACGCTCATGGGAGCTACAAGGGAGTCCGCAAAAGAGACCATATCGCTGCGAGCCAAAAGGATATTGTCAGCGTACTCCGCAAGTGGAGAAGCCTTGCTGTCGGTTATGGCGATTACCTTTGCCCCCTGCTCCGAAGCGTACCGGAAAGCCTTTACCGTATGCTTTGAGTACCGCGGAAAGCTTATGCCGATCATGATGTCCCCCTCGCCGATATTGAGTATCTGCTCGAACATTTCGCTTGTGGACGTGGTGTGAACAAGCTTTACGTTCTCGAACATCATATTGAAATAGAACGACAAAAATCTCGCCAGAACAGCCGCCGACCGCGCTCCGATAACATAGATGTTCTTCGCCTGACAGAGAGTGTCCACCGTACGGTAAAATTCGCCGCGGTCGCCCTCCTCCAGAGTTTTGCGTATCTTGTCCATGTCCATGTTGAGTACCCGCTCGTACACATCGCCGCCTCCGAGCTGATCGTTCATAACATTCACTCTCTGAGCCGTGGTAAGCTTATTGCTGGTATATTCCTTTAACGCCCGCTGGAGCTCGGGGTAGCCCTCGAAGCCCAGCTCCGTAGCAAAGCGCACCACAGTGGACTCGCTGACGCCCACTATCTTTCCCAGCTTTGAGGCGGTCATGAAAGCCGCCTTGTCGTAGCATTCAGTGATATACACGGCTATCTTGCGGTGTCCCTTTGAAAGGGACGGGGTTATCTCCTGCAGTTTATTGAACAGATTTGCGTTAGGTTCGGGTGACATGATAAAGTCCTCCTTGATATTTATTCCCAAAGGCTGTTTTGCAGTTTTAGAATTTCCTTGCGACGTTTTTCGGTTGTCTCAATATCCTTGCGGTATACGCCGTTATCAAGAAAAACGGCGTCTCCCTCCTTAACGTCCTTTGCAAGGGTTTCCTCCGGTACCTCAAAGCGGCTTTCTCCGTCCTCGATAACCGCCGTACCCTCCGATATCCTGTCTACAATAAGCATTACTCAACATCTTCTTTTTTATTATTATTTTTACCGGCTTTGCCGGAGGACTTTCCGCTGTCCCCGGTCTTTTCTTCTGTAACAAAAATTTCCTCTCCGTCGGAATACACCGTTACCGTGCCGCTTGAATCATTGCGGTAGTACTTAACACCGCAGCTTTCAAGACGGTCAAGTATCTCTGCGTGAGGGTGACCGTAGCTGTTTCCTTCGCCGCACTGAATAACGCATATTTCGGGGGATACCGCTTCAAGAAATTCTTCGCTTGTGGATGTGCTGCTGCCGTGATGACCTGCTTTAAGAACGTCAGCGCTTACGTCCGCCCCCGAATTAAGTATATCCTTTTCAGCCTTGGTTTCCGCGTCTCCCGTGAAAAGATAGGACGTTTCGCCGTAGGTCATGCGAACAACAACCGAGTAGTCGTTCAGGTCGTCGTAGTCCGCAACGGGAGCAAGAATTTCCAGCTTTGGCGGCTGCTTTTCCGCCGAAGCGGCAGTCCTGCCCGCAAGAGCGTAGACCGTCCCAGGCTTTGCCGCCGTAAGCTTTAAAGCCTTGTCCTTTAACGCCGTCAGAAATCTTTCATAGGTTTTTGTGGTGGGAGTCATGTCCGACGATACCTTCGGAGCAACGACACGCTCAACGTCTATTCCCGAAATAATATCTCCCATTGCGCCGATGTGGTCGGAATGAGGGTGGGTAGCTATAATAATATCGAGCTTTTCAACGCCTTGCTTTTTAAGGTATTCCAGTACCGTTTCCGCATTTTCCCGTTCGCCGCAGTCTATCAGAACAGCCGCGCCCTCCCATTTGATAAGAGAGCAGTCTCCCTGACCCACGTCTATATAATGTATCTCAAGGTCGGCGTCCCTGTCGATAAAGCTGTTCACCGCCGACGCCGGAACTTCCTTGTCGCCGAATTCCAGATAGGAGCTGAAGCAGAACGCCGCTCCTATAAGTATCAGCAGAAAAAGCAGTACGGGAGACGTTCCCGACGGCTGAGACCTTGATCTCGACGACGATTTTTTTCTTTGAGCCATTTTTACCGTCCTTTCATAAGATAAAAACAGACCGAATTTGTAGGGGGGATATCTCCCCGCCAGCAGAGTAAATGTTCAGTCCTTGCGGGACGGGAGACCCGTTCCCTACGGAAGATTATTTTTTACGTTTCTTATTAATTTTGTGCGCGTTCTTTCCGCCTCTTTTCGCGGACTTAGCCGCTTCTCTCCGCCGCTGTTCCGCAAGGTACTTGGCGTCGGGCTTCACAAGACAGTCCCTTCCGTTTCCTATCAGGTCGGTGCGGTGGGCTTTCTGCAAAGCCTCAATGACCTTTCGCTGATTGTCCGGACGGAAGTACTGCAATAACGCCCGCTGCATACCCTTTTCCTCGGAGGTTCGGGGAACGTATACTTCCTCCATTGTGTATGGGTCAAGCCCCGTGTAAAACATACAGGTGGAAATCGTTCCCGGGGTGGGATAAAAGTCCTGCACCTGCTCTGGACGAATCTTCAGGCTTTTCAGAAACAGCGCAAGCTCCACCGCCTCTTTCAGAGTACTGCCCGGGTGGGAGGACATCAGGTAAGGCACAAGGTACTGCTCCTTGCCTATCTGTCCCGTTATCCTGTAGAATTTGTCCTGAAATTTTTTGTACGCCTCAATATGAGGCTTGCCCATTTTGTCCAGCACCACCGCAGAGCAATGTTCGGGCGCAACCTTCAGCTGACCGCTGACATGGTGCTCGATAAGCTCCCGCATGAACTCCTCGTCCCTGTCCTCTATCAGATAATCGTATCTTATTCCGCTGCGTATAAAAACCTTTTTCACTTTCGGTACTGCGCGTATTTTCCGCAGCAGACTCAGATACTCCCTGTGGTCTACTTCCAGCGCCTTGCAGGGTTCTGGGGCAAGACACTTTTTCCCTTTGCACAGACCGTGCTCCAACTGCTTGTGACAGCTTGGCGCGCGGAAATTTGCGGTAGGTCCTCCAACGTCGTGAATGTATCCTTTAAAGTTGGGTAAAGTCGTCAGTAACTGTGCTTCGGCAAGAATGCTCTCCTCGCTGCGTACGGCTATTTTCCGTCCCTGATGCAAAGCGATAGAGCAGAAATTGCAGTTCCCGAAGCAGCCGCGGTTGTGGGTTATGGAAAATTCCACTTCCTTTATCCCGGGTACGCCGCCCTCCTTCTCGTATATCGGGTGGTACGTCCGCATATAGGGCAGGGCGTAAACCTTATCTAATTCCTCGGTTGTGAGCACAGGCGAGGGCGGCAATTGTACAAGCATAAGCTTTTCCTGCCGCTGAATAATTGTCCTGCCATAAATCTCGTCCTGCCAGTCGTACTGCTGTCGGCAAGCCTTTGCATAGGACTTTTTGTCCTCCCGGCACAATTTTAATGAGGGACACTCCACCGCTCCGTAGGGGGTATTCTCGGGCTTGCAGAGGTACGCCGTACCCCGGATATCGGTGAGACTTCTAACGTTCTCACCGTTCGCAAGACGTGTGCAAATCTCGGTTATCTGGTGCTCTCCCATGCCGTACATAAGAATATCCGCGCCGCTTTCCTCCAGAATCGAGGGACGGACAGCGTCGTCCCAGTAGTCGTAGTGAGCGAACCGCCGCAGGGAAGCCTCCAAGCCGCCTATACCGATAGTAATATCTCCGTACGCCTCGCGTATCTTTTTGCAGTACACAGTAACCGCCCGGTCGGGACGTTTCCCCGCCATTCCCCCCGCGGTGTAAGCGTCGTCGGAACGCTTTTTCTTTGCGGAAGTATAGTGGGCAACCATGCTGTCGATATTTCCCGACGTTACCATAAAGCCGAAGCGGGGTCTGCCGAGACGCATAAAATCCCGGGTGGTGTGCCAGTCGGGCTGGGCAATTATACCTACGGTATAACCAATACTTTCAATGACACGCGAAACTATTGCAATGCCGAAGCTGGGGTGGTCGACGTAGCTGTCACCCGTTACGCAGATGAAGTCCAGCTGGTCGATACCCTGTTCGAGCATTTCCTGTTTTGAGATCGGTAAAAACGGCATAGGCAAAGCTCCTTAATATACGGTGATTATAGACAATGATACTAAAATAAAAATATTGAAAAACAGCAAGAAGTTAAAAACGCTGTAACCTGACATGATTTCTGACATCATATTTTCCTTTTTCATTTTTCCGCTCCGCTGCGTATGCGCCGGCTTCGCTGACAAATATAAAAATTACTTCCGTAATTCCCAGACTAATATTTAAAACCGTTGTAAGCTTTATCGGTACATATCCGCATAAAAGCGCGCCAAGGGAAAAACGTCAGAAGATAATATAACAGTCCTGCTATTCCTCGGAAACTTCCTCCGCACCGGAAACGTCCGCCCCCGGGATTGTGTCGTTGTTTATAAGCTTCCTCTGCGCCCACATCTCCCTCGTAACAAGCACCGACCGCGGCTTTGAACCCTCGTAGGGACCCACCACGCCAAGCTCCTCAAGCTCGTCCATAACACGCGCCGCGCGGGCGTAGCCAAGCTTGAGCTTTCTTTGCAGATAGGACACCGAAGCTTGTCCCGCGTCGATAAGGACTTCCACAGCCTGGTCGATAATATCTCCGTCTCCGCTTGGAGCAGAGCCGCTGTCTCCGTTTAGTTTCTCACCCTTGGGAACAGGCATATTTTTTTCGATTTCCTCGATAATTTCATTGGAGTACTCAACCGTGCCGCCGCTCTTGATAAATTCCACGACTGCCTCAACTTCCTTTGTGGAAGCAAAGCAGCCCTGTATTCTCACAGGCTTGGGAATACCCTGAGGATAGTACAGCATATCGCCGTGACCCAAAAGCTTCTCCGCGCCCGCCGTGTCTATTATGGTACGGCTGTCAACCTGGGACGAAACCGTCAGAGCGATTCTGGACGGAATGTTCGCCTTGATAAGTCCCGTAATAACGTCCACCGTAGGACGCTGGGTTGCGATAATAAGGTGCATACCCGCCGCACGCGCCATTTGTGCAAGACGGCAGATAGAGTCCTCCACCTCGTTAGCCGCCGCCATCATCAGGTCGGCAAGCTCGTCTATAACTATCACGATTTTCGGTAACGGCTCCACGCCCTCGGTCTCCGCAGCCATTTCGTTGTAGCCGCCGTGGTCGCGGACGTTATAGTCCGCAAAAAGCTTATAGCGCTTCAGCATCTCCTGCACCGCCCAAGACAGTGCTCCCGCCGCCTTTCGTGGGTCTGTTACTACCGGGATAAGCAGGTGGGGTATGCCGTCGTACACCTTAAACTCAACCATTTTCGGGTCGATAAGTACCAACCGCACCTCGTCCGGGGACGCATTGTATAAAATACTCATAATTATACTGTTAGTACAAACAGATTTACCCGAACCTGTTGTGCCCGCAATGATAAGGTGGGGCATTTTGGCAATGTCGCCTATCATAATGTCGCCGTCGATATTTTTACCCACGACAAAGCTAAGCTTGCTCTTGTTGGCGGCAAACTCTGGACTCTCAATCATCTCTCGGATAGTAACAATGTCCTTGACCCTGTTGGGGACTTCCACGCCCACCGCCGCCTTGCCGGGGATAGGCGCTTCTATGCGGACTCCCGCCGCCGCAAGGTTCAGGGCGATATCGTCCGCAAGACTGGTTATCTTGGAAATCTTAACGCCCGCGCTGGGCTGCAATTCATACCGCGTAACCGTAGGACCGCGGTGAATGTCAACAATTCGCGTTTGTACTCCAAAGCTTTTCAGAGTGTCCACAAGGGTGTCGGCGTTGGTTTTCATTTCCGCCTCGGCTTCGGCGGCGTTGGCTTCGTTGTCAACGTTTTTCAGCAGCTCTATGGGCGGGAACGTATAGGTGACTGCCTCGGTCTTCTGCTCGGCAATTTCGTGCTGAATATCCGCCGCCGTAGGTGCGTCGGGCATGTCAAGCTCGTCCTCGGTCTGTATCTTATTGGAAGCAAGTGTGGACTGCTTTTTCGTCTGCTGTACGGTTTTGGGAGCGGGGGCAAAGGGCGTTTTTTTCTTTTCCGGAACAGCCGCCGCCTTTTTGATTATGTCGTCCAGCTCGCTTGAAGCGTTATTACTCTTCTCCGCCTCCGCACTCGCTGCTGTCACAGAGGGTACGACTACCGGGTGCTGGGGCAGACTTTGAGCAAACTTTTCCTCCTCGGTAAGCTCTTTTTCCTTTGGCTCGTCCGGTTCAAAGGGCAGTTCTTCCTTCGGCGCGTTTGGTACGTTCTTTTTGCCCTTTGGCATAGGTATATCAACATTGAAATTCTTTGCCTTTTCCTTGACAACCTCCGTGGGTACGTCTCCGTTGGGTACTTCCTTTGCAGCTCTTGCAGCCGCTTTCTCCGCTTTCTTTTCCAAGGCTGTTTTCTTAGCTCCCGGAGGGGGAACGAAATCCCCGTCCTCAACGGGTACATACTCGTCCCTTGCGGCGTTTGCAGCAGAAATTCCCCTTTTGATGAGTCTTACTATATCCAGTACGGTCTTGTTGGCAAGTATCATAATAAACACGAACGTTAGCAGTACGATTATAATTGTCGCACCCGCCTTTTTGAACAGCAGAAGCAGCGGTACTCCCACAAAAACGCTCATGACCCCGCCGCCGCGGAGCTGTTTTCCCTCGGCGTAAAGTACGGGGATCATCTCCTCGAAAAGATTTCCCTCCGGCATATCCGCGCTTGAAATTATACGCGCGAATGCCGACAGCAGAAGTATCATGATAAAGCACTGGATAACGCGTCCCTGAACAGTCTGGCGCGACTTATCCATTGCGATCATTACCGAAACGTATATCAGAACAAGCGGCACGACAAACACCGACCACCCGAACATTCCCAGAAAAATATTATGTATGCTGCTCCATGCGGACTCGCCCTTTATCAGCGCGAAAGCCAGCATAAGCGCGCCCAGCGCAAACAGCACCGCGGACCAGAATACCCTGTCGCCGCTTTCCTGAGCGGCTTGCTTTGTCTGCTTCGATCTTGACGACGCGGTCGTTTTTCTTTCAGCCACTTTTTCTTCCTCCCGTTTTTTGAGGGACTTGCCTCATTCCTTTTTGCTTTACCTTTTGTATTTTAATAACATATTTATCCTATAAGTATTCTTACGCCGTTCAGCCTTTCGTACAGTCCCAGACCTATAACGGCAATTCCGAGCGCAAGGGTATACCAGGCGAAAACGTGGAATTTATCGTTTACCACAAGCATTTTTATAAGGCATATTGCAAAATACCCCGCTATTGCCGATACGGCAAAGCCAACTAAAAGCGGAACAAAATTTGCAGATATCTCCGCAGAAGATGCTTCTCCAAGCTTAACGACCGCTCCCGCGAGAATTACCGGAATGCCTAAAATAAAGCTGTATTCCACCGCGTCTTCACGCTTCATTCCCGTGAAAAGCGCCGCCGAGATCGTGGAACCCGAACGGGATATTCCCGGCACAAGAGCTATTCCCTGAAATACTCCTATGGTCAGCGCGGCGGGAACGGCAGTCTCCCCTGCCGACCTGCTTCCCTTTCCGTACTTCATGCTCATAAACAGCAGCGCGGAGGTGTAAAGAAAAGCAACGCCCTCCACAATTATATCAGAGTCGGAGGAAAGCCTTTCAAAGAAATCCCTGAATATGTAAAATCCGAAAAGGGGAAGTATTGAGACAATGATCATCATTATCATCCTGCGTTCGGGATTCATGGTTTTCCACTTGAACTTCCCCGTGAAGATATCTTTAAGCATTCTGAACGCTTCAAATATCAGTTTTTTTATCTTGTCCCAAAAGGCGACAAAAACCGCGGCAAGCGTTCCCAAATGGAACACTATCGTCATTGTTACCGCTCCCTCGCCGTCCAGACCGGTAAAGTGCTGGAACAGCGAGAGATGTCCCGAACTGGACACTGGCAGAAACTCTGTAAGTCCCTGCAATATCCCCTGTAATATAGCCTCAATAATACTCATTGCAATTTTCCTCTTTTTGTTTATATTTTGTATAGCTGCTGTTAAGAACAGTTCCGCCCAAAAAGTCCTGCGGGTTTGTTGACAGAACCGGCTGGCTTCGCTGAGCCGGCACCGTACCCGAAAACTCTTTAAGCTCCCTGTTTTGGGCGAAAAACACATCGTACTCGCCGATAACCGTGTAAAGCGCCATTTTCAGGACTCCTCCCCGCTGTCTGGATAACGCTTTTCGCCGGTCTCTATCAGCTCGTAAAGAGCCTCGATAGCGTCGGAAAGTCCTCCCAAAGAGTCAATAAGCCCCTCCTTGACAGCAGTTTCTCCGTCGATTACCGTACCCATATCCATGGTAAGCTCTCCCGTGTTCATCATCAGCTCGCGGAAACGCTCGGGAGCGATCTTGCTGTTCCGCGTAACAAAGCTGACTATCCTGTCCTGCATTTTGTCAAAATAGGACAGAGTCTGCGGTACACCCAGTATTGTGCCGCTCATGCGGACAGGATGAATGGTCATGGTCGCGCTGGGTACGATAAAGGATTTTTTGGCGGACACCGCAAGAGGTACGCCGATAGAATGTCCTCCCCCCAACACTATTGACACCGTGGGAGTTTTCATTCCCGCGATAAGCTCTGCGATAGCAAGACCGGCTTCAACGTCGCCGCCCACGGTGTTCAGGATTATCACAAGTCCCTCGATAGAGCGGTCCTGCTCTATCGCCACAAGAGCAGGCATTATGTGCTCGTACTTGGTGGTCTTGTTCTGGGGAGGGAGAATATAGTGTCCCTCCACCTGACCTATCACCGTAAGGCAGTGTATAAGGTGCTTGGCGTTCTGAGAGACAACCTCTCCGTTTTTTTCAATAAGGTCGGCCTGGTCGAGCTGCTCCTCGGTTTTGGACTGATTCTCATTATCGTCGTTGTTTTCACAGTTTTTATTGTTATTGCCGCTGTTATTGCGCATGATCGCAGCCGCTCCTTTCCGCATTTTTTTACTATTTTACGCAAATGCGGTGCGATTATGCATATATGAAATATTATAACTCATTTCCTGCAAAAAGTCAAATGCCCGCTGAGTTAAACAAAAATTTAAAATTTCAGCATACTTTCCCGCCGGCTTAGGGCGGCATTCCTTTGTAACGATTCAATCGAATTTACGTACGGAAGCAGCTCAGCCTGCGGGAGCTCCCCGCCGCTAAGCATAAATTTGTTTCCGCGAAAGATTCCGCCGCTATTGCCCTGAGGATAAATATGTGCTATAATAATCATGTTTATACGATATGAAAGGATCTGATATAAATGTCCGTTTATCTTGACAACGCCGCTACTACCCGTCCATGCGAACCTGCGGTATCCGCAGTATTTCAGTGCATGGTCGAGGATTACGGCAATCCGTCCTCGCTGCACAAGCTTGGGCTGGTCGCCGAACAGCGGGTCGAGGAAGCCCGCAAAGCGATAGCAGCCGCTCTCGTATGCGACCCGCGGTGCATAACCTTTACCTCGGGAGCCACAGAGTGCAACAACACGGCAATATTCGGAGCCGCCGAAAGCTACGGCAGACGAAAGAAAAAAATAATCGTTTCCGCCATTGAGCACCCGTCGGTCTCCGAACCGATAAAGTACCTTGAGGAAAAAAAAGGATTTGAGGTCGTCCGCATAAAGCCATCGCGTAACGGAGAAATTTCCGAGGAGGACTTTATTGCCGCAGTTGACGAGAATACCTTTCTGGTGTCATGTATGCTGGTCAACAATGAGACAGGCTCCATACAGCCTGTGCGCAAGATATTTTCATATGTAAAGCGTAATTTCCCCGAATGCATCACTCACTGCGACGCGGTTCAGGGTTTTATGAAGATACCCATAAGGTCTTCCGAGCTTTTTGCGGACATTATAGTCGTTTCGGGACACAAGGTGCACGCCGTAAAAGGAGTCGGAGCAATGTTTGTTAAAAAGGGAATAAGGATACCCCCGATCCTTATAGGCGGCGGTCAGGAGCAGGGCAAGCGTTCGGGAACCGAATCCGTGCCGCTGATATCCGGTTTCGGAGCTGCCGTGCGCGCTCTGATGCCCGCAATGCCCGTAGCTCACGAAAACGCAGAAAAGATAACCGCATATCTGCTGAAGAAGCTTGCAAAGCTTGATTATGTAACGGTAAACTCAACGGCTGAGAACCGCTCTCCCTACATAACCAATTTTTCTGTAGAGGGTATACGCTCCGAAATAATGCTGCACTTTCTTGAAACCCAGAACGTTTACGTATCCAGCGGTTCGGCGTGCTCAAAGGGAGCGCACAGCTCGGTGCTGACCGCAATGGGTATTCCCGACAGACTTGCCGACTCGGCGATAAGAGTCTCCATCGGGCGCACCACCACCATGGGCGAGATAGACGCGCTCATAAACGCGGTGCAGGAGGGCTACGGAAAACTGGCGAAAAGGTAAAATTTCCGGCGTGTTTCTATAGCTTTCGGCAAACCTTTTGTATCAATAAAAACCGCAGGGAACGGAAAATCTGTCCCATGCGGTTTTTTATAGCGTAATATTAAAACTGCAGAAAATGCACTGAGCGGAAGCTTTTATTTCAGCAGCTTTATTCTGTCCATTGAAGCAAAATTTCTGTTTGTGTAGTATTCGTCCTCCGTGACCTCCCTGACAATCTCCAAAAAATCCGGAAACCTGACCTCCGCGCTTTCCTCGGGAAGCTCCGCCTCCATAATGGCGTAGCCTGTTTCCTCGGTGTTCTCGAAAACGTCCAGCTCGAACTTCAGACCGCCGCAGGGTATCAGATACCTTTTCTTTTTCACCGTGTTGAGTATAGTATGCTCTTTCAGCCGTTCGTACTCCTCCTCGGTAATGTCCCGTTCGTTTTCTATTCTGGACGCTGCGCTGCCCGTCCGCGCCTTTTCGGTGTAGATGAACCTGTCGTCCAGACGGCGTATGCGTCCCTGAAAACCGTTTTCGGGAGCGAGATAAGCCTGCTCGATAACATGAAACGGAAATTCCCCGATACAGTCGGGTATCTTTACCAGCCAGCGTCTTTCTATCTCCAGCATAAGGAGTTTTCCGTTTCTTGCGGCGATAGCTTTGTCGCTGTAAAAATCGTTTCCGGTTATCTCGGCTATAACGTCAAAACCAAAGGTTTCCCCGCCGCTTTCAAGCACCGCGGCGGATTTTTCGTTTCTGTACAGCTTCACCCTGTAGCCATTGCCATTCACAAAATTTTCGGGCATTTTTATCAGGAATTTCCTGCAATAGTTTTCCATGCCGCGCCGCCTTACACCGACAGCTCGGCAGTCTCGCCCAGTATATCCTTATTAGCATCGAGAACCGGCTTTATGCAGTCGCACACAAATTCCTCCACCTGCTGGGAGCTTCTTCCCGTAAAGTTTTCGGGTTTAAGAATAGCGTTAAGCTCGTCCGCATTAAGACCGAAATCAGGGTCGTTCAGCACAAGCTCGATAAGGTTGTTTTCAAGCCCTTCCTCCTTGACGTGCTTCCCTGCCTCCATAGCATACTGACGGAGCTTTTCGTGAAGAGCCTGACGGTCTCCGCCCTTTTTGACCGCGTCCATCATAATGTTTTCGGACGCCATAAAAGGCAGCTCCCGCATGACCCGCTGACGCACAACGTTGGGGTACACCACCAAATCGGCTGTAACGTTAAGCATGATATTGAGTATAGCGTCCACCGCCAGGAATCCCTCGGCAACGGAAACGCGCTTGTTCGCGGAGTCGTCAAGAGTCCTCTCGAACCACTGCGTACCTGCGGTAAAGGCAGGATTAAGGGTGTCTATCATAACGTATCTTGCAAGAGCTGTAATTCTTTCGCAGCGCATGGGATTTCTCTTATAAGGCATTGCGGAGGAGCCTATCTGATTCTTTTCAAATGGTTCTTCCATTTCCTTAAAATTCTGGAGAATACGCATATCGTTTGCAAATTTCATTGCGGACTGAGCGATACCTCCCAAGGTGGAAAGTATCTGCGCGTCGGCTTTTCTGGAATAGGTCTGACCGGAAACGGGAACAACCGCGTCGAAGCCCATTTCCTCAGCAATCATTTTTTCAAGCTCCTTTACCTTTTCGGAGTCGCCGTCGAAAAGCTCCATAAAGGAAGCCTGAGTGCCTGTAGTACCCTTTGACCCCAGCAGCTTCAAAGACGATATTCTGTAATCCAGCTCGTCAAGGTCCATAAGCAGCTCGTTTGCCCAGAGGGTTGCGCGCTTGCCCACTGTGGTTAGCTGAGCCGGCTGCAAATGGGTATAGGCAAGGCAGGGCATATCCTTGTACTTTACCGAAAAGCCCGAAAGCTGTGCGAGAACGTTTATAAGCTTTCTCCTGACAATTTGCAGAGCGTCCCGCATAACGATAACATCGGTATTGTCGCCCACATAGCAGGAGGTTGCGCCCAGATGGATTATCCCCTTTGCCTCTGGGCAGGCAAGCCCGTAAGCGTAAACGTGGGACATAACGTCGTGGCGCACAAGCTTTTCGCGCTCCTCGGCGGCTTTGTAGTCTATGTCGTCAATATGGGCTTCAAGCTCGTCCACCTGCTTTTGGGTAACCGGCAGACCAAGCTTCATTTCGGCGCGGGCAAGAGCGACCCATAGCTTTCTCCATGTGGTGAATTTTTTGTCGGCGGAAAAAACGTACTGCATTTCCCTGCTCGCATAGCGGGTGCAGAACGGCGATTCATAGCTGTTGTAATCAGACATATCGGTAACTCCTTAAAAATCTTTTTTCTAAGTATTAAGTATAGCACATTTTTCCTCGGATTGCAACAGGTTATTGCGGCAAAAGCCAAATCACGTACGATTTATAAATAAACCGTTGACAAATTCTCTGCTGCATGGTAAAATAATAATGTGTTCTACTTAAATAGAACTTATGGGGGTAGTATTAATGAAGCTTTTTGATTCGGAATTAAGAGTAATGCAGGTACTGTGGGAAAACGGCGATTCAAGCGCAAAGGACATTGCCGCCGCTCTGGGAAAACAGATCGGCTGGAGCAAGACCACAACATATACCGTAATAAAAAAATGTATTGACAAGGGCGCTGTGAAACGTGCAGACCCGGGCTTTATATGTCATGCGGAAATATCCCTTGACGAAGCGCGCGAGTATGAAACGGACGAGCTGATAAGCAGAATGTACAACGGCTCCGCGGATATGCTGGCGGCTTCGCTGCTCAGCTCAGACAGACTGTCAAAGGAAGAGATCGGGCGTCTTAAAGAGCTCGTCAATAAGCTCAGATAAAGGAGTTTTATCATGGATATTATCGGAAGAAGCCTGTCCGCCGCGGCAGTGATCGCCGTAATAATATTTCTGCGGAGAATAATGTTCCGAAAAATGCCTAAACGGGTATTGTCCTCATTGTGGCTTATTGCCGCTGCAAAGCTTTTGCTGCCGTCAATGGGAATTGCCGTTACTGAAGGATTTGCGGCCGATACGGTGGTAACGGAGACTGTTTATCCGGTACATGACATTGTTTCGGCGATACCCGAAGCTGTCATCAATGTGGCAGTACCAGTTTCGGAAAGCAATCTTTTCGTTTCGCTGTGCGGATACATATGGCTCTTCGGAGCGGTATTTGCGGGCGCGGTTTTTGCCATTTATCATATTAAAAGCAGAAGGACCTTTTCCTGTGCTGTTCCCGCAGACTATAACATTGAACCGCTGAAAAATGAGTTCGGGATACTCCGAAGTGTTCGTCTGCTTGTTTCGGACAGAACCGATTCTCCGCTTACATACGGGATATTCTCACCTGTGATAATCCTGCCCAAAAGCATGGATATGCGCGGCGGTGATGAACGCAACGTTCTGTGCCATGAGCTTGCGCATATAAAACGTTTTGACGCGTTGTTCAAAGCGCTTCTTGCGGTATGCGCTGCTGTGTACTGGTTCAACCCAGTGGTGTGGATAATGTTTGCTTTTGCAAACCGCGATATAGAGCTTGCCTGCGACGAGACAGCCCTCCGCAGGGGAAAAACTGTTCCCGAGGATTATGCAATGACCCTTATCAGCGTTGAGGAAAAACGCTGCGTTCCCGCCGGTAAAAGCTTTCCTCTTGCGGGAAGCTTTTCGGGAGGCAGCCTTGAGGAACGGATAAGAGACGTTATGACAAAAAAGAAATCCGCTTTTGCCGGAATATCCGCAGCCGTGCTTTCAGCTGCCGCGGCAGCTGTATTTAATGTGACCGTCATGCCCTACGGAACATTAGCCTATGATTTGGCAGTCTCGGACGTTTCAGCCGATATACAGGAATACAGCTATTATGTAACCTCTGACAGTTCCGACTATATTGCCGTTGAGGAATCTCCTGCGGCCGAATATTCGAGCATGCTTGTTGAAGACGTTTCTTTGACGGACTATTCCGAAGAAGTTTCCGGAACGTACAGTGTGATCTCTGTTTCTGAGGATATTCCGAAAGCAAGCGCGGTCACAGGCGGTACGGCGAATGATCAGCAATATCCTCAGCAGGGAAGTTACACCGTAGTATATGATTATCCCACATACGCATACGCTGTCGCAATATCGGAAAGCGGAGAAATAAACAGCGACACGGTTATGGTGATAAAGATAAATAACAGCGGTTTTGAGGTGGGCAGACAAACGCAGATAACGCCTATTAAGTCAAGATAAAATAATATCATATCCAAAACTCCGTCTGCATTCGGGATAATGCAGACGGAGTTTGCTTATGATCGTAACTATTTCAGTACAGCAGAACTACCGGCCTTTAGTCGGCGTACTCGGAGGTTATCCCCAGGTATTCTTCAAGACAAAGTCCGCTGTCATAAACCGCCTGAGCGGTTTCCTCGCCCAAATAGCGAATGTGCCACGGTTCCCATTTGTAGCCTGTTACGTCCTCCTTGTCGGCTGGGTAGCGTATTATAAATCCGTACCTGTGACAGTTTTGGCTGACCCACTTGCCCTCCTTTGTATCGGCAAAAGAATCGTCAATGGAGTTAAGATCGAAAGCAAGTCCCGTCTGGTGTTCCGAGTGTCCCGCACGGGCGGAGTATCTGTCGGCTTCCGCTTTGCCGTCCTTATCGACGTATCTCTGATAAAGTCCCGCCTGATAGTCGTAGGAACGAAATCCCGACGATATGTAAATATTTATGTCCTCTGCGGCTGCGTCGGACTGCATACGGTCGAAAGCGGTCTGCGCTTCGGAGTTCACTCCCGGGTTATAGCCGGCAGGGAGGGCGTAGGTCTTGTTTACCACAAGTATACCGTCTATGTAGGTTATCTGCGCGCCTGCTGTTACCGTTACTTCAACCTCGGCAAAGACTTCAGGATTCTGCGCGGACGTTACCTTGACTGTACAGTTGCCCTCCGATAGAGCGGTAATATTGCCGAGCTCGTTTACCGACGCCACGGAAGGGTTTGAGCTTTCCCACAGCTCGCTTTTGTCCGAAGCGTTTTCGGGGAACATTGTAACTATCGGCATTTTGCTCTGTCCCGTTTCAAGAGTAACGCTGTAAAACGTAAGAGAAATGCTTTCCACATTAGCAGCTTCATTTCTTGCTTCGATTTCTGAGTCCGCTGAGGTTTCAGACGGTTCTGTATCTCCTCCTGCCGGAACCGCAGGTTCATACGGAACGGCAGATTCTGCGGTTCCGTTAATCTCATCTTTATATTCAGCAAGCTCCGTATCCGTTTCCGAAAGAGCTTCTGTAAGCTTTTCCATTGTTGTGAGAGACGTCATCGTTACGTCCGCATTTACTGCTGCTGCGGGTTCGTCCTCAATTGATTTGCAGCCTGCTGTAATTAATGTAACAGCAGCGGCAGCAACCGCAAACGCTGCAAATATGTATTTTCTGTTCATTTGGTTTTACACTTCCTTGTTAAGTTAAAACAAAGAACAGGAATCGACTGTTCTGTCGGTTCCTGTTTTCATAATACGCAGTATTTATTTGTTAATCCTAATCTACTGTAAAAGTGCCGGCAAAAATCATTTAAACAAAGTTTTGTACACTTTTTACTTTTTGACCGTAAATTATTTTAAAGATATTTTTGAAATACTTAAGCGACCGAATAAAGCGGGAAGAGCTTTTTTCGCCGCGCTCCAACAGCAACCGCAGAGCAGTGCGATCTGGTCGGACAGTCGAAAATATTAAAAAATCATAGTCAAGCAGGATTAAACACCGTACTTGATAGTGGAAACGGGAATACCAACACCCATCGTGGAAGCTACTACGCAGGACTTGATATAAGTACCCTTTGCAGCCGCAGGCTTAGCCTTAACGATAGCTTCAAGAAGTGTGTCAAGGTTCTGTGCAAGCTTTTCCTTGCCGAAAGAAGCCTTTCCGATAGGGCAGTGAATGATGTTTGTCTTGTCGAGACGGTACTCGATCTTACCTGCCTTAGCTTCGGAAATAGCCTTTGCAATGTCGGGAGCAACAGTACCCGCCTTGGGGTTAGGCATAAGTCCGCGGGGACCGAGAACTCTCGCCGCTTTACCTACAACGCCCATCATGTCGGGAGAAGCAACGCAAACGTCGAAATCAAGCCAGTTTTCCTTAACGATCTTTTCAACGAGATCCGCGCCGCCTACAAAATCAGCTCCCGCAGCCTTAGCGTCAGCCTCTTTTTCCTCCTTGCAGAAAGCAAGCACGCGAACGTTTTTACCTGTACCGTTGGGAAGAACTACCGCGCCTCTTACCTGCTGGTCAGCATGACGGGAGTCAACGCCCAGACGAACGTGAACCTCAATGGTCTCGTCAAATTTAGCCTTGGCATTCTGGCAGGCAAGATCGAGAGCCTCTTCGGTCTCGTAGAGCTTGCTTCTGTCAACAGCCTTAGCGCTTTCATTATATTTCTTACCGTGTTTCATTATCAGATTTCCTCCTTGTAAGTGGTAAATGTTCCCACGCCGGGGACTCGTATACTAAAATTTTATCAGCGTTCAGACAAAGATTTCGCAAAAACCTATAAATACAAGCTTCTGCTTAATTTTTTGTACGCTTTTTCGATAGAATTTCAGTATTAGCGGAATTATATCCTCCCACTAAACGCAAGATGAACCGGAGACAAAATTCGGAAAATATTTCTTTTCCGCGCTCCGAAAGCATCCGCCGCAAATTAATTGCCGGTTATTCGCTGACTGCAATTATCAGTCAACTACTTCAACGCCCATAGAACGGCAGGTACCCGCGATCATGCTCATTGCGGATTCCACGTTTGCCGCGTTAAGATCGGGCATTTTGGTCTCGGCGATCTTCTTGATCTGCTCCTTGGTGATCTTTCCGACCTTGGTCTTGTTGGGGACTCCCGAGCCGCTTTCAAGACCGATAGCCTTCTTGATAAGAACCGCTGCCGGCGGAGTCTTTGTGATAAAGCTGAATGAACGGTCAGCGTAAACTGTAATAACTACAGGGATAATAAGACCGATATCGTTCTTTGTTCTCTCGTTGAATTCCTTTGTAAAAGCCATGATATTAACGCCGTGCTGACCGAGAGCAGGTCCTACAGGCGGAGCGGGCGTAGCCTTTCCCGCTGCGATCTGAAGCTTGATTAAGCCAACTACTTTCTGTGCCATTATAATCATTCCTTTCTGAGTTTTGCAGTTTCCGGGGCAACTATACCGAACCGGAAATTACGGACGCGCTCATGGAAGCCTGCTCACAGGAGCATGCTCACTTTAACCTGTCCGAAAAGAAAACCCGTCGCTCCGTATCGTACGGAGCATCCGCACTTCCAAAATTTTGAATATAAAATATAAAAACGAATTGATAAAGTTAAAACTCGTCCGAAACCGCGACCATGGTAATATCCAGTTCCGCCGAGGTATCCCGTCCGAACATGGAGACCTTGACGTTTACTTTCATATTTTCGGCGTCTATACTTTCGACCTCTCCTACGATACCCTCCATAGGACCGGCAGTAATCCTTACCTTATCGCCTGCCTTGAAATTAACTTCGAGTGACGCAGGCTTAGCGTCCATGTCGATGCCCATAGCAGCCGCTTCCTTGTCGGTAAGCGGAACCGGTTTCGATCCGGGACCCACAAATCCCGTACAGCCTCTGGTGTTTCTCACCACATACCATGAATCGTCTGTGAGAACCATTTTTACCAGAACGTATCCCGGGAAGACTTTTCTTTCGACCTCGTGCATCTTATTCTTTTCGTTCATTTCCATTACCAGTTCGGTAGGGACGCGGACTTCCTGAATAAGATCATGAAGCTTGCGGTTGTCAACGACCTTCATGATCGTCTGTGCGACCTTATTCTCATAACCGGAATAAGTGTGAATGACATACCATTTTGCCGATTCTGACATAATTAATGACCATTCCTTCCCTCGCGGAGGCAGAGATCTCAGAGGCAGGAGGCAGGAACAGTCCTGAATATTGTCCTCCGCATAGTCCGTTCTCCGTCCTCACGGTTTCCTCTGTTTTACGCTTGAGGGATCTCAGCCGCCCGCCTTAGCCGCAAGATTGATCAGCGCAGTAAGGGCGCTGTCGATCCCGAATATGACGATACCGCTTGCGCACATTCCCACAAGAACCACAAACGTGTTGTTTACGACCTTTCTCCATGAAGGCCATGTGACTTTTTTGATCTCGCTCTTTAAGTCCTTGAAATATTTGACCGCTCCGCCGGGCTTTTTCGCGCCTTTTTTTCCGTTAGCCTTTGATTTTTCGCGGTCGTTCACTATCTTGTTAGCTTTAGCCTCAGCCCGGGAGACAATAGAGTTCTTCTTGGACTTGCTGTTTTTAGCGTCAGCCATTCTCCGCACCTCTCTTACTTAGTTTCTTTGTGAAGAGTATGCTTTCTGCAGAACTTACAGTACTTGTTCATTTCAAGCCTGTCCGGATCGTTCTTCTTGTTTTTCTTGGTATTGTAGTTGCGCTGTTTGCACTCCGTACAAGCCAATGTAATTTTTACTCTCATATCGGCACCTCCTATTAGATTAACGATACAACGGCCTCTTATTTTCACGGGAAACATGGAATAACCGCAGTTCCGCACAATGCAAAAGGTCAGATGACAAAAGCTTGCTGTTCGCAAACAAGACGTTTTCTCTCTGGTACTTTATCCGTACGTGTTTTGCGGTTTTCCGCACCCTTAGTCAAAGCCGGCACCGTTTGCGTTTTCGCAGGGGACGTATTTCCCCTGTGCCTCCCTCTGTGGCTTGGCTCGGGCTGACTCGCAGGAGCCTTGCTGAGAGACCGATTTTTACTCATAACCGCTCATAAAAAAGAGCGCAAAAAAATAAGCCTCTGCAAGAGGTAATATTATTATACCTCATTGCACAGGCTTTGTCAAGTATTTTTTTGTTTTTTTCTAAAAATGCTGAAAACTGATATGCTGATCATTTTTCTTTATTTTATCTGTCTGTTTTTTAATGGTTTAATAGCTTTTTCTTTTTCAGCTGCTGTTGTACGTGTTTTCGACTCTTTAAAATAGTCAATGAGCTGCATAACTATTTCCTGCTCCTGAACGTTAAGGTCGGTAATATCAATTTTAACGCCGTCATCAAGACTAAGAAGATAATCCGCTGACACGCCGAAAATACGCGAAAGCTCTGCCAAATAAATAGTTGACGGGGTTGACAGCGACATCTCCCAAGAATTTACAGCGCTTCTGGATATCCCCAGCCTTTTTGCAAGCTGTGTTTGTGTCATGCCTTTTTTTTCACGCAGGGTTTTAATACGGTCAGCAATAAATAGAATCATATATTATGCCTCCTCTATTTAATTATACCCTACGTGATTTAATATATGGACATCATAACATATTAGAGATTTAATAATCAATAGTGATTAATTTACTTGACATTGCATTTTGTCTGTGATATAATATTTTTGTCGTAAAGACAATCTTTATGGAAAGGAGGATAAAAATGAGCGAATCAAGGATGATACATTGTAAATATTGCACAGCTCTTATTCCGGAGGATGCAGTAATATGCACAAGCTGTGGCAGACAAGTTGAAAAGGTTGAAACCTCGGCCTCAGCACAGCCCAACATTGTTATTAATAACGCCAACAGTAATGTCAACTCAAGTTACGCTTCTGCGGGAACCGGTACTTACGGAACGCCTAAAAGCCGCACAACATCAATTGCCCTGTGTTGTCTCGGCTTTATTGGCATAGGAGGTCTGCACAAATTCTACGAAGGCAAAAACGGAATGGGCGTACTGTACTTATTTACGGTGGGTCTTTGCTTTTTGGGCACAATAATAGATTTGCTTGCCCTGCTTAAACAGCCCGAAACATACTATGTTTGATAGTCCGACATAAAAAAGAAGTTGAAGCATAGCTTCAACTTCTTTTTTATACTATTTATTCCCTGAACCGACGCTGATACGGTTCAAAGCTCTCTGGAGCTTTAACTCGGCAAGATCGAGCTGATGCTTGTCTTGCTGCTCCTTAAGGCGGCGTCTTGCGTCCTCCTCGGAGCGTTTTGCCCAGTCAAGGTCGATCTCGTCCGCCCATTCCACGGCGTTTGCAAGAATAGACACCTTGTTTCCGCCTACTTTGAGCAGTCCCGTGGAAATAGCCGCGACCCTCCAGCTTCCGTCCTCCTGCATTACTTTAAGGGGTCCCGAAGGCAGGTCGGCTACCAGACTTGTGTGATTCGCAAGTATTCCTATGTCGCCCTCCGTTGTGCGGACTATTATCTGAGACGTTTCACCGTCGAAAAAAATCTTTTCGGGCGTTACTACGCTGAGCGAAAATGAAGCTGCCATAAACATGACTCCTTTCCGCCGTTAAGCGTTTTCTGCGCTTTTAGCTTTTTCAACCACTTCGTCAATGGTACCCGCAAACAGGAATGCGGATTCGGGCAGATCGTCGTGAACTCCCTCAATGATCTCCTTGAAGCCGCGGATAGTTTCCTTAAGAGGAACATACTTGCCCTGCATACCGGTAAACTGCTCCGCAACGCTGAAAGGCTGAGACAGGAAACGCTGTATCTTTCTCGCTCTGGAAACGGTCAGCTTATCCTCGTCGGAAAGTTCGTCCATACCCATGATAGCGATGATATCCTGAAGCTCCTTGTACCTCTGGAGAATGTTCTGTACCGAACGTGCTACCTCGTAGTGCTCCTGACCCACGATATCGGGAGAAAGAATCCTGGATGTTGAATCAAGCGGGTCTACCGCAGGGTAGATACCCAGCGAAGCAATGTTTCTTGAAAGCGTGGTAGTTGCGTCAAGGTGCGCAAACGTAGTCGCTGGAGCAGGGTCTGTCAGGTCATCGGCAGGAACGTATACAGCCTGTACCGATGTGATAGAACCCTTGTTTGTGGAGGTGATCCTCTCCTGCAATGCGCCCATTTCAGTAGCAAGGGTAGGCTGATAGCCAACCGCGGAGGGCATACGTCCCAGAAGCGCGGAAACCTCCGAGCCGGCCTGTGTGAAACGGAAGATGTTGTCGATGAACAGAAGCACGTCCTGTCCCTCAACGTCACGGAAATACTCCGCCATTGTAAGTCCCGAAAGACCTACTCTCATTCTTGCTCCGGGAGGTTCGTTCATCTGACCGTAAACAAGAACGGTCTTGTCGATAACTCCCGACTCAGTCATTTCGTTGTAGAGGTCGTTGCCCTCACGGGTACGTTCTCCAACGCCTGTGAAAACGGAAATGCCGTTATGCTCGTTTGCGATATTGTTGATAAGCTCTTGAATAAGAACCGTTTTGCCAACGCCCGCGCCTCCGAACAGACCGATCTTACCGCCCTTAAGGTAGGGGCAGATAAGGTCGATTACCTTGATACCAGTTTCCAGTATCTCGTTTGAAGCTGTCTGCTCCTCGTATGCGGGAGGCTCTCTGTGGATAGCCCATCTTTCCCCGGACTGCGGGGCGGGCTTATTGTCAACGGGTTCACCCAGCAGGTTGAAAATCCTTCCCAGAGTTTCATTGCCCACGGGAACGGTGATAGGCGAACCTGTGTCAACCGCTTCAACGCCTCTTACAAGACCGTCGGTGGAAGCCATGGCGATGCATCTTACAACGTCGTCGCCTATATGCTGTGCGACCTCGCAGATAAGGGGCTTGCCGTTAAGCTCTATTTCTATTGCATTCAAAAGATTCGGAAGGTTTTCCTTTGTAAACTGGATATCGACTACCGCGCCGATGATCTGAACAACCTTGCCGATATTTTTCTGCGGCATTTACATAATCAATCCTTTCCGTAACCTCCGCTCCGCTCGGGAACGGAAGCTTTTTGTTGGCGCGCGGAACTATTCCTGCGCCGCCGCGCCGCCTACGATCTCGGTGATCTCCTGGGTAATGGACGCCTGACGGGCACGGTTGTACATCAGCGACAGACCGGAGATCATTTCTCCCGCGTTGTCCGAAGCGTTTTCCATAGCTATGCGGCGCGCAGCCTGCTCGGAAGCGAAGCTGTCCACCACGGCGCAGAAGATCATACCGGTAATGTACTTTGGAACAATCGCGTCAAAAACCGATTCGGGAGACGGTTCGTATACGGGAAGCTCCCTGACCTTTGATTTTTCTTTGCCGTCTGAGTCCTTTCCGCTTTGAACATCCATGGGAAGCATGGACAGAGCTTCAGCCTGCTGGAGCAACGGAGAAACGTATTCCGTGTGGAAAAGCTCCACCTTGTCTATCTCGCCGCTTACAAAATTCTGCATTATGATGTCGGAAATATCCGCCGCGTGGTGTATTTTAAGGCTTTCCGCGATATTGGGATAACTGCCAAAAAGTTCGTATCCGCGCTTTGTGAAGTACTCAACGGATTTCTTGCCGACAGCGAGTATCTTCACCTCCGACGAGCCTTTAAGCTCGTCGATACGCGTCTGAGCAAGCTTTAAGATATTGGAGTTAAAGCCCCCCGCAAGACCTCTGTCTCCGGCAATGACCACCAGCAGAACGGTTTTTGCGTCGCGTTTTTTTGTATACTGTGAGAAGAAGCCGGGGTTTTCCGACTGTATCTCGCACATAGTATCATACAGGGCATTAAAGTAGGGACGGGCGTTGTCCGCCTTTTCCTTGGCTTTTCTCAGCTTTGAAGAAGCCACCAGCTCCATCGCCTTGGTGATCTGCATGGTGGACTCCACGCTTTTGATGCGCCTTTTAATGTCCTTCATATTACCGCTTGCCAACGGACACCCTCCTTTCTCATATCGTTTCGGGGCAAATTACTTGTCCGCAAGGAATTTTTTTACAAATCCGGCGACAGTCTCCTTGAGAGCCTCTTCGTTTTCCTTTGTAAGATCCTTTGTTTCCCTGATCGAAGCGATAACGTCGGGGTGTGCCTCGTCGGTATAGTCAAACAGCTCCTTTTCAAACTCGGAAACAAGCTCGAGTGGGATATCCTTAAGGTAGCCGTGAGTTACCGCGTATATGATGAGCACCTGATGCTCAACGGTAAGGGGCGTGTTCCGTCCCTGTTTGAGAACTTCAACAACTCTTTCGCCCAGCGCAAGACGGTCCTTGGTATCCTTATCCAGATCGGAGCCGAACTGCGAGAAGGACTGGAGCTCGCGGTACTGGGAATAGGTCAGCTTCAGAGAGCCGGAAACCTTTTTCATAGCCTTTATCTGAGCCGCGCCGCCTACACGGGAAACCGAGATACCGGGGTTTACCGCGGGGCGAACGCCCGAGTTGAACAGGTCTGTTTCCAGGAATATCTGACCGTCGGTAATGGAAATTACGTTGGTTGGGATATAAGCGGAAACGTCGCCGGCCTGGGTCTCGATGATAGGCAGAGCTGTCAGAGAGCCGCCGCCGTAATTCTCGTTAAGGTTGCAGGCGCGCTCCAGCAGACGGGAGTGGAGATAGAAAACGTCTCCGGGGTAAGCCTCACGTCCCGGCGGTCTTTTAAGAAGCAGCGAGAGCGTTCGGTATGCCACCGCGTGCTTTGAAAGATCATCGTAGATACAGAGTACGTCCTTGCCCTGCTCCAGGAAATATTCACCCATAGCACAGCCCGAATAGGGAGCGATATACTGCAGAGGAGCAAGCTCAGAAGCGGTAGCGGAAACTACGATAGTGTAGTCCATAGCCCCGTTCTTTTCGAGGGTGTCAACAACGTTTGCGACTGTGGAACGCTTCTGTCCGATAGCGACGTAGATACAGATAACGTCCTGACCCTTCTGATTAATAATAGTATCCAGCGCGATAGCTGTTTTACCCGTCTGGCGGTCGCCGATGATAAGCTCACGCTGACCGCGTCCGATAGGTATCATGGAGTCGATAGCCTTGATACCGGTCTGGAGAGGTCTGTTTACGGATTTTCTTGTGATAATGCCCGGAGCGATACGCTCGATAGGCATGGTTTTGTCGGTAAGGATCGCTCCCTTGCCGTCGATAGGCTGACCCAGGGAGTTTACAACTCTTCCCAGCAGCTCGTCGCCCACGGGGACAGATACGATCCTGCCTGTGCTTTTAACGGAGTCGCCCTCCTTGATGTCGGCGTCCGAGCCCAGCATAACTGCGCCTACAAAGCCGCGTTCAAGGTTGAGCGCCATTGCGCTCACTCCGTTTTCAAATTCCAGCAGTTCTCCCGACATACATTTTTCAAGACCGTGAATCCTTGCGATACCGTCGCCCACCGTAACAACGGTGCCCACGTCGGCAAGTTCGATCTTGGACTGATAATTCTTTATCTGATCCTTGATTATGCCTGTAATTTCATCGGGGCGTAAATCCATTGGAAATAACCATCCTTTCTTGGAGAGACAGCGCGCATGGTTAAAACGCGTGATATCTCCCGATTTTCATAATGCAGTTCAGGCGATAACGCCCTTGATCTGCTTCTGAATAGCTTCAAGCTTTGACTTGACCGATCCGTCCATAAGAGTGCCGCCGTAGTTCAGCACTATTCCGCCCATAATGGACGGATCAACGGATTCGTCGAGAATGACCGTCTTTTTGCAGACCGATTCAAGCTTTGCCTTCAGCTTGCTTCTGAGACCGTCCTCAAGCGGAACGCTTGTAACGACTCTGACTTCGGCAATGTTTTTCATTTCGTACCAGCGGTTCTTATAGTCCTCGGCTACTGCGGGGACCGCTGCGGCGCGTCCCTTTTCGGTAAGAACGCATAGGAAATTGTAAGTAATGTCCGATACCTTGCCCTTAAAGGCTTTTGCGAGGATATCCAGCTTTTCCGACGCAGTTACCGTCGGAGCTCCGAGAAGCTTCGGAAATTCGGGGTTATCGCCGAAAATAACCGCCAGAGAGTCCAGCTCTTTTTTAACCTCGTCCGCGCAGCCCTGTTCGCAGGCAAGCTCGAAAACCGCTTCCGAATATACTTTTTCAACCGTACCCGTCATAAAGACTGTTCCTTTCCCGAAACGGCTTGCTGATCCGGGATCATTCGCCTATTTCGTCGATAAAGCTCTCGATAAGCTGAGTGTGCGTTTTGGGGTCGATCTCTCTGGAGACAACCTGAGACGCGATAGACATTGCAATATCGGAGATCTCATCCTTGATCTGGTTGACAGCGCGTTTCTTTTCTTTCTCGATATCTGCGTTCGCCTTGTCCACAATGCCCTTTGCCTCGTCCCTTGCGTCCGCGATTATCTCGTCGGAACGGGTCTGAGCCTTTCTTGTGGCGTTCTTGACGATCTCAGCCGACTCCTCCTTGGCGGCGGACAGCTTTTCGGTGTATTCAGCCTCAAGCTGTTTCGCGTTTGACAGCGCGCTGTCGGCGTCCTCGTAGGTTTTCGCCACCTCGTTTTTGCGGGCGTCAAGCACCGCGTTTACCTTGTCAAACAAAAAATGCTTGAGAACGAAGAACAGAATCAAGGCATTCAAGATCGAACCGACAATGGTTGTAAGATCAATTGAAAAGAAATCAAAATTACTGTGCATGACCTGCATCTGCCTCCTATTCCTTAAAATTCCGGCGCGGTTACGCGTCAGGTAGTGCCTGTGAGGAACTTGAGGAACGGATTTGCAAAAAGCAGAATGATAGCTACGAACAAGCCGTAGATACCGGTGGTCTCCGCAACGGCGCAGCCAATGAACATTGTGGAAGTTGCAGTACTCTTGATCTCGGGCTGTCTGCCGATAGTTTCGATTGCCTTACCTACAGCGTAGCCTTCACCGATACCGGGTCCGATACCTGCGATCATAGCGAGTCCCGCGCCGATAGCCTGACCGGCAAGAACGGTCGCCTGTGCGTTTAATAATGCCTCATTCATAAAAGTATACCTCCAAAAAATTTTTTTACGGCGTACATAAAAACGCGTTATTCCTTACCCATTTGAATGTAAGCCATAGTCAACATAATAAATACGTAAGATTGTATCGCTCCGGAAAAAAGGTCAAAGTAGACCGACAAGACCGCGGGGATACCGACTTGAAAGATGTTGAAAACATAGCCCACGTTCTCTATGGGCGATATGCCGATAAGGTCATAGAGCGCTCCGCTGGCGGCTCCCAGTCCTGCATAAAGGATCATTGTGATTATCATTCCGCCCGAAACGTTGCCGAACAAACGAAGAGCCATGGCCACAGGGTTCGCCACCTCGCCGATGATATTGAGCGGGTTTATGAACTGCTTAAAGTAGCCGCCCACGCCCATGTGCTTAAGCTTGGTGCAGGTCACAAGCACAAAGGTCATAAACGCAAGCGCGCCCGTAACGCTTATATCCGCCGTAATGCTTCTGAAGCCTATCATAGAAATAAGCGTACCGACTATAATATAAGAGAAAACAGCGGCGATGTACGGCGCATAAGCCAGCGATGACTTATCCATATTGACGGATACCATGTTGTTAACAGTCTTTACGATGTATTCAGCCGCGCACTGACGCTTTGTATCGGGTATTTTTTTCAGATCTTTTGTCAGGATAAGGCAGGCTGCCAGAACGATCAGTATCACCAGCCAGCCCGTTACAACGGATTCGGACAGTGAGAAAACGATATCGCCGTTTTCGTTCAAAAGGCAGAACATTCGTCTTGGTCCTTCCACATTTACCTCAAATCCCATGATTTCACCCCCCTTTCTTTTTTAGTGCCGCATCAGCAGTGTAGGCAAGCTTCGGATAAAGCTGAGGTATCGCCGCAGCAACAAGGTTGAGCGACGTACACTTTATTCCTGCGAAGAACAGCAGACCTGTTATAAGCAGCCTTATCATATAGGAGCCGAACATATAGCCCTTAGCCGAAGCCAAAGGACGTTCCACGGCTCTTTCCGAGGAAAGCCCCAGAATTATGAAGTTGAGCAGCATAACAAACGTTCCCGCAAGAAGTCCGAGCGGAACCTCGGCGCAAAGCCCGTACACAGGCAGCGATATAAGGTATACCGCAAGGTCGAGGACAAGCGCTCTCGGCAGAAGAAATTTCAGTTCCCTGCAAATCATTTCGCTGAATAAACGTCCTGCCATAAGAGAGCCTTTCCTTTCCTCAGAGCATACAATTATATTTAATTATTATATCAGTTTTATTTTTAAATTTCAACTGTTTTGGTATAATTTATTTATTACCGGCGGAAAATTTTGAGGTGTTCTTTTGTTAAAAAAAGTACTTGACAACCGAGACCAAATATTGTATAATGAAAAAGTTATACGGGGCGTAACTCAGTTTGGTAGAGTGCTTGGTTTGGGACCAAGATGCCGCAGGTTCAAGTCCTGTCGCCCCGACCAGCGGGGAGTCCCCGCGGGCAGAAAAATCTCCGCAAACATTTGCGGGGATTTTTATTTATTGCTTTCCCTAAAAATTTTTCACAAACAGAAACTAAAACGGGGAACGTTCCGCAATGGAGCGTTCTCCGTAATTTTTTATTCTGATGTACACAGCTTGTCAACAAATAATGAAAATTTTCTTTGAATTTGTACAAATGCACAAATTTCAAAAAATTTGTTGTGAATTTCAACAAAGATATGGTATAATGAAAAAAACCGCCCGTCTGAATTGTATTCTCTGCAGAATATTCACCGCGGAGATATTGCCGCGGTCCTGAAAGGATATGATAAAATGAAACGATCAAATGCAAATGCAAAAACAATAAGAACTGCTGCTGCGGTCATGGCGGCAATGCTTGCAGTTACGACGTGCGCGCCAATGGCGTTATCTGTATCTACCGAATCGTCGGATGCGGACTCAGCAGCTTCCGCGGCTTCGGCTTCATCATCTCCAACGGGCAAAAAGGAGGACGCGTCTATGAAAGCGGCTTTGACTACCGTAAAAAAACGTATTGACATTCCGGAGGAGCTGACGGAATTTACCTACGCCGAAAGCAAGGTGTACGGCCAAACAGGCTACAACTTTAATTGGACTACTCCCAACGGCGCAAAGGAGTACAAAAGCATAAACGTATCCATAATCGGCGGCGTTATCACGGAATACTCGCGGCAAGGCTTCGGCGATGACGACGGCTTCCAAAGCTTCCAAAGCCGCGACCCTAAGCTTGCAAAGCTGACACAGCAGGAGGTGCTCGCCAAGGCAAAGGAAAGCTTTAAAAAGCTTAATCCCGACATTTACAGCGAATGCAACTTTGAACTTCGAAATCTCAGTCTCACATCATCGAAAGCGCGTATTGCAATCTCCCGAAATGTAAACGGCATTGACGTCTCCAACAACGGCGGAAGTATCCGCATAAATCAGAATACGGGCGAGCTTGTCAACATGAACCTGGAATGGTGGGACGGCGCGAAATTCTCCGACCCCAAAACAGCAAAGACCGAAGCGGAGATACAGGAAGCCTTTAAGTCCCTCTGCACACTTACGCCCTACTATCGTATTTCCTACAAATGGGACGAGGAGTCCAAAAAATCCAAGCCTACGGTAAGGATAGTATATTCTCCCGATTTTACCGACGAGATAGACGCCTATACGGGCAAGGCTTCCACGATTTGGGAGGACATGAAAAAGGCGGGCGGAAGCCGTTACTACGGAGACGTTATGTATGCAAATCCAGCTGCGGGAACAATGAACCAGGACGACGTTGTGGATGACGCGGGAGTGGAAGAAGCTCTTGACAATGATGTGTCTTTCAGCGAGGAGGAGCTGAAAAAGCTTGACCAAAACGCAAAGCTCCTGAAATCAGGCGATGTGACCGCACTGCTGAAAAAGGATAAGTTCGTAGCCCTTACCGATAACTACAAGCTGAAAAACTACAATGTGTCCTCCCGAAAAGACGAAAAGGGCAAGGAAAGCTTTACAATGTACGTCAGCTACGAGCTTGAGACCGACAAGCCCGCCGCAAATGAATACTACAGATATATAAACGTTAACGTTGACGCGGAGAGCGGAAAGATCCTGAGCCTTAATAAATACGGCGATCAGTTTAAAAACCGCGCTGTTGAGGAGCTTCCCGCCCTTGACGTTAAAAAGGCGAACGCCGTTGCCGAGGAGGTCGCCAAGACCTACGCAAAGGATATTATTTCTCAGTACAGAGCCGACAAGTCCAACACAGAGCCTTTAAAAGAAATAGGCAATGCTGAGATCTGGGACGCCGAGAAAAACAAAAAGAACATTGTAAAAAAATTCGAGAACGAAAGAGGATTTATTTTCAACCGTTTCGCAAACGGCATTCAGGTTACAAACGACACTATACGCGTGACCGTTGATTCAAACGGCACTGTTACGCGTTACAGCGTTGACCATACCGAAAACATAACGTTCCCCAAGGCGGATATCATCAGCACCGACGAAGCCTTTGACAAGCTTTTCAAGCAAATGGATTTCTCTAAGTATTACGACTGCTGGATAACCAAGGACGGCGAGTTCAAAACATATCTGCTGTACGATATGGGCAGCTTTACCCTTAACGCCAAGACAGGCAAAATATGCAACTGGGACGGAAGTCCCCGCGATACAAGCTCCATGAGCTACCACATCGATGCCAAATACAGCGACATAAAGGATATCCCTCAGCGGGACGCTATTCTTGAAATGCAGAAGTACGGCGTTACTCTCAGGACGGACGGCAAAAAGTTCCTGCCCAATACGCCCATTTCCGAGGAGGAATTTTCAAATCTGCTGGCAGAACTGTTCAACGAGGCTGTCGCGATCAACGAAGAAAATTACGCAGACGACGGTTCCCCCGAAGCAAAAGCCAAGGCGGAAGCGGCTAAAAAAGACAAAGCCGAGACCACCCGCCGCGAGGCTGCGGTAATGTTTGCGCAGATGTACGACCATAACAATATCGCGGGTATCAAAGGCATTTTCAAATCGTTCTACAGCGACATAAAGAGCAGCGACGAAAACGCGGGGCACATTGCCATAGCCTACGCAAAGGGCTTCTTCGGCAAGACCGACGACGGACAGTTCCACGGCGACAAGGTCATTACCCGCGCCGAAGCCGTACAGCTTGTTTACGATTATCTTAAGCTTCTTTCAAAATAATTTTTCACAATTCACTTTTCAAAAAGCAGACAGTCCTGCGGTAACCGTATATCAGCGGTTGTTAAGGAACTGTCTGCTTTTTAGTTTCGGCATAACGTCTTATGCCTGAGGATATGGGAGTGCAAAGGGCTGTTTCCGTATTCGGATATTATAAAAAAGGAGCGCCGCAAAACGCAGTGCTCCTTTATAGTTTTATAGTTTAGCAGAGTATTTCAGCTTATGCTTTGCCTACAGAACCGAACAGCTCCATTTTCTCCTTAACGGTAGCCTTGATAGCGTCAAAGCCTGGAGCGAGAAGCTTTCTGGGATCGAAGCCCTTGCCCTGCTGATCCTTGCCCTCCTCAACGTACTTTCTTGTGGCAGCCTGGAAAGCAAGCTGGCACTCGGTGTTAACGTTGATCTTTGCAACGCCGAGAGAAATAGCTTTCTTTATCATATCCTCGGGAATACCTGTTCCGCCGTGGAGCACCAGAGGCATATCGCCGACTTTTTCCTTAACGGCAGCAAGGGTGTCAAAGGAAAGACCCGCCCAGTTTTCGGGATACTTGCCGTGAATATTTCCGATACCGGCAGCAAGCATTGTAACTCCAAGGTCTGCGATCTGCTTGCACTCGTTGGGGTCTGCGCACTCGCCTGCGCCGATAACACCGTCCTCTTCGCCGCCGATAGAGCCTACCTCGGCTTCAAGGGAGATACCCAGAACATCGCAGGTATTTACCAGCGCCGTGGTCTTGGCAATATTTTCCTCAATCGGATAGTGAGAGCCGTCAAACATAATAGAGGAGAAGCCTGCGTTGATGCAAGCCTTTGCTCCCTCAAAAGTACCGTGATCGAGGTGGAGAGCAACGGGAACTGTGATATTGAGTTCCTCAAGCATACCTTCAACCATGCCCACAACGGTCTTGTAGCCGCACATATACTTGCCTGCGCCCTCGGAAACGCCGAGAATAACGGGAGATTTAAGTTCTTCGGCGGTAAGAAGAATAGCCTTTGTCCATTCCAGATTGTTGATGTTGAACTGACCTACGGCGTACTTGCCGTCGCGGGCTTTGTTCAGCATATCCTTTGCGGAAACGAGTCTTGACATACTGTAAACATTCCTTTCGCGGGAAATCTTTCCATACCGGGGAAATTTTCCCGATAATATATAAATTTATTATACAGTATTTTTATAAAAAATGCAAGTGCTTTTATAAATTTCTCACGGGAATTAAGCTTAGTGCGGCAAAAATTTTTTAAGCGCACTAAAACACACTAATGATATTGTTCCGCCAGGACTTCAACCGGCCGAGCTGAGCTCAGCTTGACCTGCTGAAATCCTGACGTGTCAACAAAGTTAGTGCGCAAAACATAAAAACATAAATTTATATTATCAGCAAAATTGATCTTCCTGTATTTTGCCGCTCTGCCATTGACAGAAAAATGTTTTTGAGTTATAATTATTTTAACAGATAATAAACAATTAAACAAAATTAACATTATTATATTTTAATTTTCGGAGGTAATGCCATGAGATCGTTTTTACGCAGGCTTATTTGTACTGTCACCGCTGCCTTGATGACGGCTGCGCTCTGCACTGTTACCGCTTCGGCGGCGTCTCCAAAGCTGAACAAGTCAAAGGTAAATCTTCCTATTGACTATTCTGTAACGCTCAAAGCTTCGGGTACGAACAAGGCTCTGACATGGTCGGTGGTAAATCCCTCCGTGGCGGAAATAAAGTCCTCGGACGGAAAATCCGCAAAAATTGTCGGCAAAAGCTCTGGTTCTACCTATGTTCATGCAAAGGCAAAGGGAATAGACCTGAAATGCAGGATAATTGTGAAAAAATCCTTTATATCCGCAGGAAAAGATACTGTCAGCCTTGAAAAGGGGCAGTCCCGGAAAGTCACGGTCACCGTAAAGGGTTCAAAGGATATTGCCGTTAAAAATTCAGACAAGGACGTATGCTCTTTGTCATGGGGGAAATGGGACGGCGACAAGATAACCCTTACGATAAAGGCAAAGAAAAACGGTACTGCTAAAATCAAAATATATGCGAAAAAATTTACCAATCTTACTGCGGAAACAATAGAGGTAAAGGTGGGCGGTACCGCGGAGGAAAAGAAATCAGCCGCCGAAGAGGTCATTGATATCGTAAATGCCGAACGTTCGGCGCAGAGGAAATCCGCTCTCAAAAGCGATGATACACTCAACGATATTGCCGCGCAAAGAGCCAGGGAAATATCAGTAAAATTTTCACACACAAGACCCGACGGAACGAAATGCTCCTCACTGCTCCAGGAAAACGGCATTGTCAACGTTTACGCGGGTGAAAATATTGCGGCGGGTCATACGTCGGCAAAGGCTGTTATGGACACATGGATGGACTCCGACGGTCACCGCAGAAATATCCTTAACGACAATTACACCAGGATAGGAGTTGGGGTATATAAGGCAAGCGACGGACATATCTACTGGGTTCAGATGTTTACGAGCGATTATTGATCGGCAGACTTTGCAAGACGCCAAAAATAAACGGGAGGGATTCTTGTGGCGATACGCGAATCGGGAGAGGATTACCTTGAAACCATACTGATACTGCAAAAAAGAACCGGCTATGTGCGTTCCATAGACGTTGCCACCGAACTTGGATACTCCAAGCCAAGCATAAGCCGCGCCATGGGGATACTTAAATCCTACGGCTATATCGAGGTCGAAAGTGGCGGACGGATAATACTTACCGAATCGGGAAAGGCAAAAGCGGAATCTGTTTACGGCAGACATCTGGTGCTGCGGAAATTTCTGACGGAAACGCTGGGGGTCTCGAAGAAAAACGCCGAGGAGGACGCCTGCCGCATTGAGCATATACTCAGCGAGGAGACATACACAAAGCTGAAAAGCTTTATTGAAAAAATTGAAGATCAATAAAAACAACCCATGCCGTAACGGTTCTGCGACCGCTTCGGCACGGGTAAATTTTTACTGATTTATTTCTCCTGTCTCAAAATAGTAGTCCGCGCTTCCCGAAAAGCCGCGCTCGCCGCGTTTTGCGCTGTCGTAAAATACAGTTACTTGGTAAACAGTACTGCGTTCAAGCTGAAACATTTCCGTAAAGTCTCCTGCCGAGGAAATATTGTTTTCATATTCCGACTTCGGGTGACTAAGTGTTTCCGGAGAAGTATCTCCCTTTTGGGAAATATCCCAGCCCGTTATCTTGATATTGTCCGGTTCAAAGCCGTAGGGAAATCCCAGCATAACAGAACCTGAGTATAAATTAACTTTAACGTTTGAAGCCTGTGCGTCAAGGGGATGAAGCGCGTCAGCGACAAAGCTTTTACCTTGTCCGCCGGAATCGGCGCAGTCCCACGTTATACCCGCCGGAGCAACCATTGCTCCCGAATAAGCATAGGACGAAAGCGGGTCTGTTATCCTCATAGGCGGCGGACAGTTTGTACGTTTTTCAACAATTTGTTCGGCGGCCTTTTTTATTTTGTCCAGATCCTTGGAGGACAGCGCATAGCTTTTCTCCGCACCGCAGAACTGTTCCGTACCGAAAACGCGGAGTGTACCGTCTTTGAAAAATTCCATAAAACAGTTGTCCATACCCTTCTGCACCTCAGAATCGTTCCGAAGTATTTCTATTTGCAGCAGTATGGTGTCATTGCCGGGAAGATCATTAGAATCAGGATTTTCCGAAAGCTTAGCCGATGTAAGCGCGGAAACAAGTTCGTCGGAGTATGAGGTGAGCTCGGTACCAAGTTTAACAACTGCCGCTTCGTTGTCCTTTTCCAAAAGGTTTACGCTCACAAAGACGGGCTTGCCGCTGTCTGCGGAAAGCATTTGGGAGAAATTATTTTCCGCAGGGATAAGGTTATCACCGCAGGAGGAGAACAGGCACGCAGCGGATACTATCGCCGCCGTTAAAAACGCTTTTGCTTTCATAGTTTACTTCCTTTCTGGCGGGACGGGAGCCCCGTCCCCTACAAATCAATCGTCTAATTTAAGAACAGCCATAAACGCCTCCTGGGGCACCTCCACGGTACCTAACTGGCGCATACGCTTCTTGCCCTCTTTTTGCTTTTCGAGAAGCTTTTTCTTTCGTGTGATGTCGCCGCCGTAGCACTTTGCAAGCACGTCCTTGCGCATTGCCTTGACGGTCTCGCGGGCGATTATCTTTCCTCCGATAGCAGCCTGTATCGGTACTTCAAAAAGCTGTCTGGGAATATTATCTTTAAGTTTTTCGGCAATCTTTCTCGCTCTGCCGTAGGCGTTGTCCGCGTGTACTATAAAGGACAGCGCGTCCACCACCTCGCCGTTGAGCATAATGTCAAGCTTAACAAGCTTTGAGGGAACGTACCCCAGCATTTCATAATCGAATGAAGCATACCCTTTTGTGCGGGATTTCAGAGCGTCAAAGAAGTCGTATACTATCTCGTTCAGAGGCAGTTCATAGTGAAGCTCCACGCGGGTCTCGTCAAGGTACTTCATGTCCTTGAAAACGCCCCGTCTGCCCTGACAAAGCTCCATGATGTTGCCCACGTATTCGCTTGGGGAGAACACCGAAGCCTTTACCATAGGCTCCTCTGCGGAGGCGATAACAGACGGTTCGGGATAGTTTGTGGGGTTGTCGATATAAACCGTTTCTCCGCTGGTGAGGTTTACCTTATAGATTACCGAGGGGGCGGTGGTTATAAGGTCAAGGTTGTATTCACGTTCCAAACGTTCCTGAATTATCTCCATATGGAGCAGACCCAGAAAGCCGCAGCGGAATCCGAAGCCCAGAGCAACGGAAGTCTCAGGCTCAAAGGACAGGGATGCGTCGTTGAGGCGAAGCTTGTCCAGAGCGTCCCGCAGATCGCCGTAGCGGGCTCCGTCGGCAGGGTAAACGCCGCTGAACACCATGGGGTTTACCTCGCGGTAGCCCGGCAGAGCCTCGGCGCAGGGGTTTTCCGCGTCGGTGACGGTATCGCCCACCTTAGTATCGCTTATTGATTTTATGGAGGCGGTGATATAGCCCACCTCGCCCGCGTGAAGTCCCCCCGCGTTCACAAGCTCGGTTGCTCCCATATAGCCCGCTTCAACGACGGTAAACTCCGCGCCGGTCGCCATAAGGCGTATGGTCTGACCTATCTTTACTTCACCGTCAATAACGCGGACGTAGATAATTACGCCCTTGTAGCTGTCGTAAAAACAGTCGAATATCAAGGCCTTGAGAGGACTTTCGCTGTCCCCCTTAGGGCAGGGTATATCAGTAACTATCCTTTCCAGTACTTCCTCAATGTTAGTGCCCATTTTTGCGGAAATTCTGGGAGCGTCCACAGCAGGTATGCCTATAATGTTCTCCACTTCATTGCAGACACGTTCGGGGTCTGCGGAGGGCAGGTCTATCTTGTTTACCACGGGCATTACTTCAAGATCGTTTTCAATGGCGAGATAAGTATTGGCAAGAGTCTGAGCTTCGATACCCTGGGACGCGTCCACAACAAGTACGGCTCCCTCGCACGCTACAAGGGAACGGGACACCTCATAGTTGAAGTCAACGTGACCGGGGGTGTCAATAAGATTGAAAACGTAGGTCTGACCGTCCTTTGCGGTATAGTTAAGACGTACCGCACGGGCTTTTATGGTAATGCCCCGCTCCCGCTCGATGTCCATATTGTCAAGGAGCTGCTCCTCCATGTCACGCTTTGCAACGGTGGAGGTAAGCTCTAAAATGCGGTCTGCAAGAGTGGATTTTCCGTGGTCGATATGGGCGATAATGCAGAAATTGCGTATATTTTCTTTACTATAAGACAAATCAACACTTCCTTAAAAATAGGGTAATTAAAAGCGGGGAAAAGCTGCACCTTTTTGTGAATACGGCATATACATATCACGCGGCGGTGAATCCGCTCTGAACATTTATGACCTTACGTTACGTTTTATTTTTTGTAATCAGGACGACCCTCGACTGTTGTTTCAATTTCCAAGGAAAGTTTGTTCACTTCATAGTCCTCAACAGGCACAGGGAAATTGAATACAATATCAGAAAACATTCTTTTAACCGTACTTTCAGCAGGGTTTAAACATCTCTCGACTCCGAGTCGAAAATACTGTCGTGCTCTTTCAAATATTCAAGCACCTTTTTTTCATTATCCGTCAAACTAATTTTATCTGCTTCTCATATATCGGTACTTCCATTCTGAAAACATCGTCCTCAAGCAAAAGCGGCTCGCCGTCTGCATAGATTTTTGTGTATTTGTAAAGATTTCACGCACCGGAACCAAGCTAGTCCGCCCTGCCTATATTGAAAAAATTTGCAATTATCGGATTTTGGGGGTACGGCGTAAAATTTTCCGCGCTGATTTGCCCATACCGATAAACCTTATTTGCATTTTCGGTAAACATTTATCCTTTTTAATAACAAGCTTTGCGGGGAACGGACTCGCATATTCCCTATACATAAGAATGTTACTGACAATTTCCCTTGCAATTATAGAACGGACACTTACACATTGATTTCCGTCAAGATAAAACCTATCATCGGTATGCTTGCATACAAACGCCGTAAGACTGTCATACACCTCAAGCAAATTGCAGGATACATCTCAGACTTTATTTCATTTATACATTTTTTAAATTCAACCGTAACGCTCCGCCTTGTGATATTATATCAAAAGAGTATCTGTAAGCATTTCGCAGCCTTCTTTAAAATCAATATGCATTTATTATATCAAATTAAAATTAAATTGTCAAATTTATTCTGTTATATAATTTACCGTTCAATTTCAATGCCATATCTTCTGTAAAGAGCCTCAATATCAGAATTGCTGCGAACAAACTTTGTATAATGCAGCTTCTTATCCGCAGCGCTGTAAAAACCAATAGTTTTCTCGCCTGTGCAAATTGTGCAAATTGTGCAAATGTTGAATTTGATTTTTAACTCTCCGCAATCACGCTGTAAGGAATTGGAATGGGTTTACTTTTGCTTTTCAAAATTATTGCCTACCTATATCAAAAAATTATTTTGTTTTTTTAAAGGTATATAGTAATTTCTTAGTATATTCAAATTATAGCAATCCCACAAATTACTGCCCAATAAAGCAAGAATCAAACCACCCGGAACAATCATTGGCGGAAATCAAATTAAAGGCGGTATCGACAGAGGATTTCAAGTCAGAAGCAGACCTTGCTTTTA
>Ga0209064_1000367_pt1 | contig 103528 bp, 120 predicted proteins | sample Inofromicrocosms_FD_187498 | JGI IMG/M metagenome (GOLD analysis project Ga0209064, IMG submission 187498) | Mouse cecum microbial communities from Vienna, Austria - Inoculum for glucosamine and mucus D2O microcosms (SPAdes) (version 2) | ecosystem: Host-associated > Mammals > Digestive system...
TGAAGGATAATTGGCAGGTGTGGCGGCTTAACTCCCGCCCGATTGATTTTGTCGGGTATCGCTTTTATAAGCACAAAACCATTTTGCGCAAGCGCATATTTTTTCGATTATGCCGCAGGGTGCGCAAGGTCAAAAAGACGGGTTATATAACGCCACATCAAGCAATGAGTCTTTTATCCCTTATCGGGTGGTTGCAACACATCAACGCTTGCGGGTTTTACAAAAAGCACATTTACCCGTATGCACCGAAAAGCAAGTTAAAACGCATTGTAAGCAATTACAACAAAAAGCAAAATAAAAAACGGAGGTAATTTTATTATGGCAAGCAAACAGGAAGCAAAAAACGGGACGGCGGTTTTTAGCGTTGAAAAATGGCTCGAAACCGCAAACGCCGACAAGGCGGCGGGCATACTCACACAACGCGAAATCGACGACGCGCGGGAAATATGGGTAAACGCCCTTGACGGAAAAACAAAGGACGAAATCGCCGAAAGCGGGCAAACATCGCTCCGCGACGAGTGGTTTATCGAGGTGTAACGTGAACATCGCGGCAACCATTATAACGGCAGTTATAAGCACCACCGTCGGGGTCGTCGTTACGGCGGTTATTGCGTATTTGCGGTCGGGTAAAGTTAGGCACAAAGCCGTCGAAAACGGCGTACAAAGCCTTTTACGCGCCGAAATCATACGGCAAAATGAAAAGTGGGTCGCACGCGGATATTGCCCCGTTTACGCGAAGGACGCGGTACGGCGCGAATATGAAGCATATCACGCGCTCGGCGGCAACGGCGTTATAACGGACTTATACAACGATATTTTGGCGTTGCCCGAAACACCACCCAAACAAAGCAAAAATAAAGTATCGGAGGACGATTAACTATGACTTGGCAACAAATTTTAATTAGCATTGTCGCAACCGTATTGTCGACCGCGCTTGCCGCGCTCGGCTCGTGGGTTTTGGTTAAGGTTAAAACCCTTGTATCAACAAAAATAAAAAATCAACAGGCGCAAGCCCTTTTATCGGGCGCAATCGACGTTATTGCGTCGGTCGTAAAGTCGACGTATCAAACTTATGTACAAGCAATTAAAGGTACGGACGCGTGGACGGCGGAAGCACAAAAGAACGCTTTACAGCAAGCGGCGGAAGCGGCACAAACGCAAATATCGCAGGAAGCGCAAACATACATACAGGCGAACTTCGGCGACGTGGGCGCGTGGATAAAAAACCAAATCGAAGCGACGCTCTACGACTTGAAAAACCGCGCATAATTTAATAACATAGCAAAACCGCCCTCCCGTTCGGGAAGGCGGTTTTTATGTACTGTGCGGGCGGCGGTTATGCGTCGAAATGCTCGCCCGTTATTTTGATATTGCAACCGTAATTTTGACCGTCGCCCCCGCCCGTTATATCGGCAATTACGCCGTCCAAAACAAAGCCGTCGTCGAACGCGTCCAACAACGACCACGCAAGGTCGCCCCCTATCCTACCCACGCGCCCGCCCGTTCGGGCGTTTATTATATCCGTACTGTTTGCGTATTCGTCCGTCGGCTTATGCTTGATTAAAACCGCGTCGCCGATATTGCTTTTTTTAATGTGCGCTTGGCAGTTATCAAACGTAACGCCGACCGCCTTTGTAAACATCGGTAATTTGATACCGCCGTCGACGGGCGACTTGATTGCCTCGTCGGACATCGTAATTACTGAAGGTTGCCGTACATCGGCGCGGGGCGTTGCTTGCGGCGTATCGGTTGCTCGTTCGGGTGTGGCGGCGGGTTGCGCGTCTTTTGCCGTTTGCTTTTCACGCTTGCGGGCAAGTGCCGCAAAGACCGTAAACACAACGCCGACGGCAAGTAACAATAAAAATACAATCGCTTGCCACGCTTGCAAATCGTCGCCCACATCGCCCCCGATAATGCCCGAAAACACAATAACAGGCAACCACGCAACAACGGCGATTATAACCCGTACCGACCGTTTAAGTTTGTAAAACCACATCATAATTAAAGACCTCCTTCGTCCTTTATTTGCTTTTCAAGTTTGTACGCATACGACAATAAATCGTTTTTGCGGCGCATATCGAACGCGCCCGCCACTTTTAGCAACTCCCGCTCGTATTCGGGCAAATCGTCGCCCCCTACCACCACCGCGCCCGCAATGGCGGTATTATTCGAGTTATTGTTGCCGATTATTTGTTGAACGGGTGCGCCGCGCGGCTCGCGCCCCGTAATCAAGTAATCAAGCGATACGCCGAAAAAGTCGGCAAGCGCGACACAATTTGCAACCGACGGCGTGTACTTGCCTTTACGCCACTCCGACACGGTTGTCGGGCGGATATTAAGCAATCTTGCAATGTCGGTTTGCGTTTTTTCTTTTCGGGATAAAAGGTCGAATATTCGCTCGTTTAGCGTCATAAGAAAAAGACTCCTTGCGCGTTTTATTTTTTCAATACGCGAGCAAGAAGCCTTGACAATCTCGGTAAACCGATATATAATATAAGCACGGTTGTCGCAAGACCGAGAAATCGGTTGCGATATTCCATTAGCCGCGCCGCGTTATTTACGGCTCTTGCAAGTGTATGATGTTTGTAGCAAAATTATTATACAACTTCCGCAAGTGTTTGTCAATGCGATGCGGCTATAAAATTATGTGCCGACCGTTATCGGTACAGCGAGAAACGCCCCCACTTCGGGAGCGTTTTTTGTTGCAAAAAAAGTTAAAATTTTTTTGAAAAAGTGCATTAAAAGTATTGACATATCATAATAACTATGATATAATATAATCACAAGGTAAGGGAAACGACCTTGAATAAAAAAAGGAGGTGCAGATATGAAAAGGCAAAAGAAAAAGCCCCGCGAAACGTATCAAGTAAGTTACATAAAAGTTACTTACGATAAAGACGGAAGAGTTACCAGCGCAACCGTCAAATACGTTAGCAAGGCACAAGACAAGCGGTAAACCGCTAAAACCGAAAGGCGGGGGCGCAAGCCCCTTGCCGATTAGGTTGCTTATACTATACCACTAAAAAAAATAAAAGTCAAGGAGTATGCAACAATGAAAATCGAAAAATTTATTGAAAACACCGCAACCGCGTTACAAAACGCAAACATCGCGCCCGATAACCTTATAACGGCAATAATAAAATTGCTCGAAATCGCCCACGCAAACGGGCTTGACAATGCCGCAAAAGCCGCGCTCGCTGATTGTGGCATAACGCTTGATATATCGGAGGAGTAATTATGGCACGAAGCGAGGCGCAAAAAGCCGCCGACAAAAAGTATGCGGCAAAAATTAACGGAAAATATAAGCCGTTTATCGTAAATTTACAGCCCGACGAACTCGCTCGAATTGACGCGGCAATCGCGGCGGCGGGTATGAAAAAAGCCGAGTTTTTACGTTGGGCGGTTAAACAGTTAGAACAAAAGCAATAAGCACGAAAGCGGGCGACACATCACGGTCGCCCGCTTTTACTTCACGGAGGTTAAAATTATGAAGGGTACAAAATACACGGCACGCGAAAAAGAAAAAGCACTCAAATTGTGGCTTGACGAAGGGCGCGACTATTATTGGGTCGCTAAAAAAACAAAATGCACGGTGCAAAGCCTTTACCGTTGGCGGCGGCAATATGACGGGACTCTTGCAAGCCTTGAAAACAAGTCAAGCCGCCCCCACTCCCCGCACCCGAACGCACACACGGAAGCGGAAGCGGCGAACATTGCCGCCGTATTCGCCGACCGCCCCGACATCGGGTACGCCGAAGCGTTGGGCGTGTTACGCACCGAGTACGGCTATACGCGCACTTACGGCGGGTTTTACCGCTTTTTAATGAAACACAAATTGCGCCCCGCGCAGGAATACAACGAATATATACCGCAACCGTATGACACGCCGCAAATGCTCGGCGTAAAATGGCAAATGGACGTAAAATACGTCCCGTTTGAATGTGGGCGCGGTATCTATCGGACGGAGCGTTGTTATCAATACACAATGATTGACGAAGCGACCCGCGAGCGGTTTTTATATCCGTACAAGGAAAAAAGCGGATACTCGACCGTTGATTTTATCAAGCGGGCAATCGTCGCCTTCGGTTATTTGCCCGATACGATACAAACGGACAACGGCACAGAATTTACAAACCCGAAAGGCACGGGCGACGGCAAAATACATATTGTCGATAAACTGTTAAACCACCTTAAAATACATCATAAATTGATACGCGTCTACACGCCCCGCCACAACGGAAAAGTCGAACGGTCGCACCGCACCGACAGCGAGAAATTTTACCGCTTTTTATCGTTCAAAACCTTTGAGGAATTACGCGACAAAATGCGCGATTGGTGCAACCGTTACAATAATTGCCCGCACTCGTCTTTACGCGATAAAAACGGGCGGCGGTCGTGGATAACCCCGCTACAAAAACGCGCGGAATTGTTGGACGAACTGAAAAACGCGGCGGCGGGTACTTATCACGTCCGATTATTGAAAAACCGCGCCGCATAGAGGCATAACGGAAGCGGCAACATCACGGACGCAACCGCGCCCGAACGGGCGGCGGTGCTTTTCTATGCCCTTTTTAACCTTTCGGCGGCATTGTGAAGGTCAAAACCGCGCCCGTCAACCCCCTATTTGCTTGACTTTTTGCCCGTTTTCGGCTATATTTAAGAAAAAATAAAAAAACTTCTAAAAACCTATTAAAAAAGGCTTGACAAAATAACAAAATTAAGCAATTTGCTTAAATTTTACTGCCAATACTCCTCCGTAATGCCGTTAAAGAAGCCGTACATATATCTTACGTTTTCAATTGCCTCGTCAATATCCTTTAACGACAGCCGTACAAGAGTTTTACGCGCTTTGAACTGTTGGCAACAGTCGGTTTTATCCGATACCTTTTTTAATTGCGAGCATTTACCTTGATTTTCTTTCCAAAATGCCCATACGCCCGCGCGGTAATAAAGCTTGAAAAAAGCGCAATTTTCGCAACACTTAATTTTCTTTTTCGCCCTTTTCATATTGCTCCCTCTCCTGCTGAATTTCTATAATCTGTTTAAATTCGGTAAGTTTTAAAAGCATTTCGGCAAGCGACTTTTGCATTGCCTTAACCGTAAACCTGTTTCTGTAAGTAGAAAGTAATTGCCAATCGTTGCAACCGTCTTTATTGCCCGTAAACTTTTCCTGCTTGCGGCAAAATCCCGTTTTGGTTTTTTCAAATTTCATCGAACCTTTAACGTAGTACGCGCTGTAATATTTGCAGGCAAAGCACTTCCCGCACTTTTTTTCTTCTTCCATTTGTGTTCGTTTTCTCCTGTTGTTTTTTAGAATTTTATATTATTTGCCGCAAATAATCTTTTCTTAGCCCAAAAAGAGCTAAAAAAGTCTTATGCTTGAATTATATCACATTGATTTTTTAAATTGCTTGCATTACAGAAATTTATGTAGCACTTTTTTTGCGCGTCAATTTTTGAACGATTAAACTTAGATGTAATAAAATTTCATTCTACTAAGTTTTAGTATTTATAAGTATTTTTTAAATGATGTTGCTATCATTGACATATGAACTCCATCAATTTCAGACTAAAAGAATTAAGAAATGAAAAATCACTTACACAAGTACAACTTGCAAACATTTTAAACGTAAGTCAAAAGAGTATAAGCAATTGGGAAATTGGTTATAGAGAACCTGATTACGACACTTTAAAAAAGACGGCAAACTATTTTTCCGTTACTATTGATTATTTGTTGGGACTTACTGATTGAAAAACACTTAATTCCGCTTTTACTTGCCTTCCTCCTTAGTAAAGGAGGAAGGTGCCGCCCTTTGGCGGCGGATGAAGGATGTGTATTTTTCTACCTTATTTAAAATTTAATCATAAAGCAATTTCAACCGTTGCGTAACTTATAATTTGCTTTACATATTGTACAAATTACTTTATCCCTCTCTCGTCGCCTATGGCGACACTCTCCCCCTTATTACAAAAGGGGGAAAGCAAGCGGCTGGTACGGTTACCCTTGCCTTTGCCCTTAATAAAAAAGTGCGGGGAAATATTTTTACCCCATTTAATTTTATTTGCCGTAGCTTAATATTGGCTTTATAATAAATACAAATATGGTTAAACTGCGAAACGAAAAGCTAAAAGAAAATTCGCGCAAATTGCGCAAAGATATGACGGAAGAAGAGCGGAAACTGTGGCATTGCTTTTTAAAGACCTGCGAAATAAAATTTTACAGGCAAAGAGTTTTTGAAAACTACATAGCCGACTTTTACTGTCCGTCGGCACATTTAATAATAGAAGTAGACGGCAGTCAACACTTTGAAGACGAGGGCGCGGCAAAAGACGAAAAGCGCGACGCATATTTTTACAACTTGGGCATAACCGTATTGCGTTTCAGCAATTTACAAATCAAAAAAGAATTTCAAACGGTAAAAGAAACCGTTTACAGCTATATCGGTAAACAATAATAAAAACGTAGGGCGCATTGCAAAAATGCGCCCTATTAAACAAAAATTTTTAAATTAAGTAAGCGGTTTTAAAAGCAATGCCGCTATAAACACTATTCCGTTGCAACGACAGTTGCCGCAAGCTAAAAACACGGCTAAATTTAATTTTAGCCCCACCGCTTTTAAAATTGCTCCCTTAATATACCTTAAACACGCAGATTTTAGTTACTCGGCGTCCTCTTCGTTCTGATAAAATTCAAACACTTCTTCCAAAAGCACCTCGTCCTCTATCGGCTCTAAAACCTGCTCCTCTTCCTTATAGCGGAAAATGGCTACCTCGTCCTCGGCAACGGCGTCGTTGGGCTCGGCGGCAAGCAGTAAGGCGTACTTTTCGCCCTTGTACTCGGTTACGTCCAAAAGCCTGAACTTTATTATATTATCGTCGTCGTCGATAAGCTCTATTAAATCTTCCTCGGTTTCCTCTGCGGAAAGCTCCTTATTGTCTGCCATATTTTCATTCTCCTTTTTTGTTGATTTTCTGCAAATACCCGTCCAGAATATTGGCGGCGGCAAGCGCGTCTACATACTGCTTGCGCTTTTCCCTGCGCATCCCCTCGGAAATAAGCGTTTCGTGCGCCATAACGGTTGTAAAACGTTCGTCCTCGCAGATTACCGGCACGGAAACCGCCTCTTTAAGCGCGGAAATAAACCGCTCCGTCTTTTGCGTTTGCAACGCCTCCGTTCCATCGAAGTTTACGGGAAGCCCGCACACTATCGCGGTTGCGCCCTTTTCCCTTGCCAATGCGGAGAGAGCGGCAATATCCTCTTTGAAATTTTTGCGGAAATACGTTTGAGAGGGAAGCGCGTAGGTATTAAACGGGTCGGAAACAGCCACGCCAATGCGCTTATCGCCTATATCGAACGCCACATACCTTTCCACAGCAACACCCCGCCAAACTTTTACTTAATTATTATATCATACCCTTTTTACATTTACAATCATAATAAGATAGATATTTATGGCATAAGCGGAAATAAAAACTTTTAAAAAGTACAACGGTCGGCTTGCGCCGACCGTTAAAACGTTACTTTTCGAGCTCGCCCTTTTCAACGCCTACCTGACGGATATAATCGCGCACGTCGGCATTATCGTAATAATAATAGCTTTCGCCCTGCTTTATACAAAATAAACTTACCGTTTTTTTAGCGGCGTTTTCGTATACAAAGCTTATACTGTGATGGTCCCCCGCGGCTGAACTATCCCCTTTATGCAGTTTAGTACCGTTAAAAAGTTTTACGATTTCGTTTAAATACTTTTCTTCGCCTATCGAAAACTCCGTATAACTGCCACCGTTATCCCATTTTACTTCTATACTTTTAAGAGCTTTATCAAAATTTTGATATTGCCCGAAGTCTTTAAAATTCATTTGGTCGGGAGCAGACGCCGCGCACCCGCAAAACGAAGCGACCAAAGCCGCTAAAACGACTACCATACCCGCAAAAATTTTTCTTTTCATAACTCCCCCTTACAGGCAAAAGCCTTTATTTGTTAATATTATACCCCTACAATCTGCAAAACGCAATACCAAATTGTAAAATTTTACCGAAAAAAGTACACCCCGCGGAACGGCAAACCGTTCCGCGGGGTGTTTTTGTGTTTTGCGCCGCGTGCGGAAATTACTCCGCGCCGTGGCACTCGCCGCCTTGCTCCGAGCAAGCCATATCGCCAAGCTTCTGGTCGATATACTGCTCCGCCTTCTTCATAACGTCTTCCTGATTTTTCTTTACAAGATTTCTCAGCTTGCAGTTATTTGCAACGAGCAACGCGCCGCCCGCCATACCTACGGCGAGACCGAAAATAAATTTTTCCATATTTTCTCCTTTAAGAGCGTTTTTCCGCTCAATAAGAGTATGCGGCGGCGTTAAACTATTTATGACTGTAAATTTTTTACTTGAAGTCTTAAAAGGAAATTTTCGTCCGTAAGCTTTTTAATTACGGCGGAAAGACGCTTGTTTTCCTCCTTCAAGCTGTTGTTGAGTTCGTCGTAAAGGTTGTTTATTTTATCCTCTATTGCCTTTCTGCCCGCGTCCGTTACGGTATAGCCCGCCTCGCGCATAAGCCTCTCTATTCTTTCGGGCTCCTTTGCCATAACGTTGCGGTACTTGTTCTGATAGCGGAGCATAAGCTTATCGTCCCCCTCCGCAAGATTTAAAACGGCGCGGCGTACGGATATGCCTTTGCTCTTTTCCTTTAAAATCGCCTTTAAAATTTTATCCGTTTCCTCGTCGGTGAAGGGGCGGATATCCTCCGCTTTGAGCTCCGTACCCGAAAGTATGGCTTTAACTTCTTCGTTGTCCGTGCTCTTTAAAAGCGCATAGTAGTAGTTGCGCACGCTTCCCTTAGCCCTGCCCGAATTTTTTGCGTACTCCTCGAAGATACGCGTAAGCGTTTTGCCCTGACCTTTCCCCTCGCAGACGTACTTTACAAGGCTTTGCGCCTCTTCCTTGGTATAGCCGTTAATCTTTTCCATAACGCCTCCTTGTTCATTAAATTACAGAAAGGTTATTGACATAAAATAATTGCATTATTCATTAGATAATTAAAAGACGCAATTTTGATTTAACGCAAATTACAGAGGTTTAAATGAGAGTATATTTTTTGTCCGAACGCCCCGCCGCGCTTAAACTCAACGGCGCATATATGGGGCTTATAGACAGTTTTGAAAAATTTGTGGAAATGGGCGAAGGGCAAAAGCTCCTTGCCGAAGCCGTGCCGGACGCGGAATATATGCCCGTCAATTTTTTTATAGACGAAAAATTTTTTTTCGCCCCGCCCGACTTTACGGAAGTGTACCTGACGGAGGGCGACGCCGTAATATATATTTCCCGCTATACAAGGCGCGACGGAGAAATAAAGGTTATAGCGCAAACGCAATTTTGCGGAGGGCAGTATACTCTGTTTACAAACGGCGGGCGCGTTTATTTAAACTGCGAAAAGGACGGTTGCACGCTGTACCCCCTCTCCTCGGGCTTTGAAAACGCGACCTTGCGCGAGGACGCGGTTGGCGGGCGCCCAGTTTTGCTTGCGGAAGGCAAGGGCTGCCTTGCGGCGGTGTCCGAAGAGGGTAAGCGCGTATTTTACAACCCCGCCGAAAGCTGGGAGTGCGGCGAAAAGCTTATTGTAAACGTTGCCTTTAACACCTGCGCCGACTGCCGCGGCGTTTGCACGTTCGGCTACGACGGAACGGCTATGCGCCTTGAAAAAAGCGTTACGAAAGAGAGCGTAGCCCCCGACGAACGCGTGTTGCACTTTGCCTTTTTCGAAAGCGTTTTAACGCGCGGAAATTTTGCAAAATACCTTGCCGACGACCTGAAAAGTATGGCTGACGAGTTGCCCGACTTTTTAGGCGGGTTTGTGGACGTAACACTGCCGTACAGCCGCTTTTACCAGAGGCACGGCGATTTGAGGGCGGCGGGGCTTGTTTATCCCGTTGCCGACAATCTATTTAAAGTTAAGTACTACGCCGTAGACCTGACCGACGGAAAAATTTCGAACGTGTACGAAGTGGAATGACAGCCTCAAAAGCGCATATTGACAAAATTTTACTTTTATAGTATAATCGCGTTATGAAACACAACCAATCGGGCGAGGACTATTTGGAGGCGATACTGCTTCTTTCCAACGAGCTGGAACACATACACCAGATAGACGTTGCGAGAAAGATGAACGTATCTCAGCCCGCAGTACAAAAGGCGCTTAAAATTTTAAAGGGCAACGCCTATATAGAAACGGACGGCTTGCACATTTTTTTAACCGAACAGGGAAAAAGATACGCGCAGGAAATATATCACAGGCACTGCACTATACGCCGCTTTTTGGTTTTGCACGGCGTGGACGACGAAGTTGCCGACGGCGACGCGTGCGAAATGGAACACTGCGTTTCCCCCGCGACCTTTGCCGCAATGGAAAAATTTGTAAACGAAAACGGAAAATAAAACACGGCGGGCGGTTATTACAACCGCCCGCCTTACTTATTATAATAAAATTATTCCTCTTCGCCCGCAAGCAATCTCTCGCGCTCGGCAACGGCGAGTGCCTCGGTCATTTCGTCCAAATCGCCAAGCATAAAACTGTCTATCGAATACAGCGAAAGCCCTATTCTGTGGTCGGTTACGCGCCCCTGCGGAAAGTTGTAAGTGCGTATGCGCTCCGACCTGTCTCCCCTGCCCACAAGCGACTTGCGCTGGGCGTCCTGCTCGCTTCTGTTAAGATTGTTGTAATAGTCGTACAGGCGCGAACGCAAAACTTTGTAAGCCTTGTCCTTATTCTTTAACTGACTGCGCTCGTCCTGACAGGTTACCACTATGCCCGTGGGAAAGTGGGTAAGACGTATGGCGGTTTCCGTCTTATTTACCTTTTGCCCGCCCGCGCCCGAAGAACGGTAAACGTCTACCCTCACGTCCTCGTCGCGTATTTCCACGTCTACGTCCTCGGCTTCGGGAAGTACCGCCACGGTAGCCGTGGAGGTGTGCACCCTGCCCTGCGATTCCGTTTCGGGCACGCGCTGAACGCGGTGAACGCCGCTTTCGAATTTAAGCTGTTTATAGGCGTCTTTGCCCGTAACGTTTAAAACTACTTCCTTTAACCCGCCGAGCTCGGTTGTGTTTTCGTCCACAACCTCCACTTTAAGGCGGTGCTTTTCGCAGTAATAGCAGTACATACGGTAAAGCTGGGCGGCAAACAGAGCCGCCTCGTCCCCGCCCGCGCCGCCGCGTATTTCCATTATGCAGTTTCTGTCGTCGTTCTTGTCCTTGGGCAGAAGCAGTATTTTAAGCTCCTCTTCTATGCCCTCCAACCGCCGCTTGCAGTCGAAAATTTCCTCGTTTAAAAGCTCGCGCATTTCCGCGTCGCCCTCGCTCTTCAACACTTCCTCCGCCTGCAAAATTTTACGCTCTTCGGCAACGTACTCCTCGTACTTTGCCGCCGTTTCGGCAAGTTCCGACTGCTCTTTGGCAATTTTGGTCCACTCCTCGCTACCTGCGGGAACGGACGGGTCGGAAAGCTTTTCGGTAAGCGTTTTGTATCTTGTATAAATGTCGCGCAATTTGCAATTGTTCATAATAATTTTAAGGAAAGAGCGGCAAAGCCGCTCTTTCAACACTCTGTTTATATTTTAAAAAGCAATTTTCAGGAAGCGGTCCACACCCGCGAAGTCCTTTACTACCATAGCGTACTCGCGCTTGTCGAAAAGTTTTAAAACTTCCTCCGCCTGCCCTTCGCCCACTTCAAGCATAAGCAAGCCGCCGCGGGTGATGTAGCGGGTAACTTCCTTTGCAAGCCGCCTGTAAAATTCCAAGCCGTCCTCGCCGCCGTCCAAGGCTATGCGCGGCTCGAAGTCGCGCACCTCGCTCTGCAAGGAGGATATTTCACCGCTCTTTATATAAGGAGGATTGCAAACTATTAGGTTGAACCTGCCGTGCACTCGCGTAAACAGGTCGCTCTGCACAAAGTTTATATCCACCGAATTGTAGTTTGCGTTTTCCTTGGCGAGCATTATAGCCGCGTCCGACACGTCTGCGGCGGTTATTTGCACCTTTTTACCCCTTACGTGCTTAGCCACCGAAACGGCGATACAGCCGCTTCCCGTGCACATATCCAGCACCTTGTCGCCTTCCTCTACGGCGCTTACAACCTGCTGGGCAAGTATTTCCGTTTCGGGGCGGGGTATTAAAGCCCTTTCGTCCACCTTAATCGTGCAGTCGTAAAATTCAACGTCGCCGATTATATACCAGAGCGGTCTGCCCGTCAGCCGCTTTTCTATTATCTCGTTGATTTTGCGCGTTTCACCCGGCTTTATAACCCGCTGTGCGCCGAGGTCGCTGCGGTTTACGCCGAGCACGAGCGCGTATATCCATTCCGCGTCGCTCTCGTCTATGCCCTCCGCGGCAAAAGTCTTCTTTGTTTCGGCAAGCATTTCCGAAAGCAGTCCGCCCGTAACAAACGAGGTTTCTTTCAATTCAGGCTGTTCATCCATCTCCATAGCGGCGTTAAAAGCGGCGATTGCCACCTCCACCATCTCCTTATCCGGCTCGCGCGTGGTAAACACTTTCTGTAAAAGGTATCCGGGCGACTTGAAAATTTTTGAAATGGGACCGTGGAAATGCGCCAAAAGTTTTAACACTTCATACGAAATTCCCGCGATTACGGGCAACAGCACAAACTCTATGCCTATATTGGCAAGCGCCTGCAAAAAGCCGTTGGCAATGCCGTTTACCTTTAACGCCCAGCTTACCACGCCTATTACGGCAACGTTTATAAGCAAAACTATAAACAGAAACGAAGTGCCGCACCTGTCGTGTATGCGCGAACAGCCCATAACGTTTTCGGGCGTAAGCTCCAACCCCTTTTCGTAGCAGTTGATTGTCTTGTGTTCCGCACCGTGATAGCGGTACAGCCTGCGGATATCCTTTAAAATCATAATAAGCCCGAGGTAGGCAAGGAATATGACCAGCTTGAACACGCCGAGCATAACGTATTCCCACACCGAGCCTTTAAGCGTTTTCCATATGTAGGTATCCAACGTTCTTATAAGAAAGCGGGGCAACCACATAAAGAAGAATACAGCCAAAGCAAACCCCAACACAACGCCTATAACGGTTATAACGTGCATAAGGTTTAATTTCAGCTTTTCGGCAAACCACTTCTCAACGCGCCCCGGCTCTTCGTCGTCGGAGCCGTAAACCTGCGCCGAACGCGTAAGCGCGCGGGTGCCGCGAAGCAACGAGCCGAACATATTTACTACCCCCCTTACGAAAGGTATTTTCGAAGCCCGCCGCCCCGACGCGGTGCGGTTTATACGCTTTTTTTCAATTTGTATTTCCCCGTCGGGGTCCCTTACGGCGGTGCAGTACGCGGTTTTGCCCATCATCATTACACCCTCCATAACGGCTTGCCCGCCAACGGAAGAACAAATAGGTTTTTTCTTTTTCTCTTTCTTAGACATAACTATCTTCTCTATACAGGTTTACGCAGACAAGCGCCCGCCCCGTTACTCCCCTCCGTTGCAAATTGCAAACATACGCGGCAAATTGCGCAAATTCGGACGGAGAAATATAAAAAAGGGCTTCAAACAAAAATTTGAAGCCGTATTTTTTGTCAGATGTTGTATCTTTTCTTGAACTTATCAACACGGCCACCCGTATCTACAAGCTTTTGCTTGCCTGTAAAGAAGGGATGACACTTGTTGCAGATATCCACTTTAAGAGTATCCACCTTTTTGGTAGTACCCGTTTTAAAGGTAGCGCCGCACGCGCAAACAACCGTTACTTCGTGATAATCGGGATGTATATCGGGCTTCATATCTTCACCTCGCTGTTAATTCTTGATAAATGCTAAATCATTATAATTAAAATATAAGTATAAGTCAATCGATTTTGACCTTTCTTACGAATTTCTTTTTCAAAAGGTTGATTTAACTTAATAAATGCCGTATAATAACAGCGTATGGATAATTGGGTTTTAATCGGTCCTAAAATGCTTGAAAAGCAAAGCCAGACGGAAACGGAGGTCGGCGCAACCCAGGTTAAGGTGCGCGTTACCCACGTTTTGATATCCGCTTTCGACGGTTTGGCTTACACGGGCGCAACAAAAGTAGCCTACCCCAAGACGGTAGGGCGCATAGCCGTGGGCATAGTTACCGCCACGGGCGAAAACTGCTACGGGGTCAACAAGGGCTCGCGCGTGTATCTCAACGCCGTGCGCCCCTGCGGAAAATGCTACGCCTGCAAGAGCGGCAACAAGGGCGAATGCACCTCCCCCCTCGTTGCGGGGCAGGACTTCGACGGCTTTTTGCGCGATTTTGCGGTGTGCGAATACAACGACGTTACCGTTTTGCCCGACAGCGTGGACGATATACTCGCGCTGTGCATAGAAAACGTTGCGTTGGCAGAAAATATATACGATAAACTCAACCTTTCCACGGGCAGCAGGGTGGCTATCGTAGGGGCGGGCTTCCTCGGCTCGATACTCGCCCAAATCGCGCTGTACCACAAGCTTGTGCCAATCGTTATAGACAACTACGCGCAAAATATAGAAAGGTTGCAACAGAGCGGCGTATTTTTCACCTTTGCCGCGGACGACGCGCTGGGCGCGAATATAGAAAACGCGACGAGCGGCAGTATGTGCGACGCCGCAATATACACCTCGTGCTGTAAGCTTACGCCCACGGTGCCCGCCAGCGTGCTTTCCCGCAAGAAGGATATGGTTCTCGGCGGATTCTCCACGGTAAACTTCTCGTTCGATACCGCGCCGCTGTTCGAAAAAAATCTGCGCGTGTACGCCGTTTCCGACGGCTACGGATATACCGAAACGGCGATAAATATGCTGGTGCACGGCGCCGTAGATTTAAGCCACTTTAAAAAGGAAATATTAAAAGATTTCAACCCCGCCGCGTTGCTTACGGAAATTGCCGACAAAGCCACGCTTGACAGCAAGATGACGGTTTTAAAACTTATACTTTAACCCGCCCGTGCGGAATAAAGGCGCAACCGCGAAAGCGCTTTCCGCATTTACATAATGCGCTTACTTAAATTTATATTTTCGCGGTTTTTTATATGCATTACCGTAATTGCGGCGCTTACTGCCGCAATTATTTTTTTATGCGTCTATATCCACTCGTTACTGCCCGCCGCCGCGGCGGTCGCGCTCGCGTACGCCATTTCGGTTGCGGCGGCTTTAAGTCTGCTTGCCGGCGACAGCCCCTCCGAATTCAAGTACGGCTGGCTTACGCTGATTGTCGCCCTGCCCGTAGCGGGCTCGGTACTCTACTTCATATCGTATATAAGCCGCGCGCACAGAAGCCGCCGCGACGTTCTGCCCCCGCCCGCCACCTGCGTTTCGTACGAGTACTTTGCCGACGGCGCAACCCTCTTAGACCGACTTACCGCCCTTATATCCGCGGCAAACAGGCAGGTGTATTTAGAGTTTTATATACTTTCGAAGGGGCATATATGGGGGGCAATACTCCGCGAGCTTAAAAAGGCGCTTGCCCGCGGCGTTGAAGTTAAAATAATTTACGACGGCTTGGGCAGCGCCCTGCGCGCGCCCAAGCGCGACTTTAAGGAACTGAGAAAAGGGGGCGCGCAGATTAAAACCTTTAACAGGCTTCTGCCCCTGCCCGTTTCCCGCTTAAACTTCCGCGACCACAGAAAAATTGCCGCGATAGACCGCAAAGCCGTATTCATAGGCGGAGTGAATATTGCCGACGAGTACGCCAACCTCTCCTCGCCGCACGGATATTGGAAAGACGGCGGCGCGCTGTTTTTCGGCGGCTTGGCGGAGTACTATTCCGACGTGTTTTTGCAGGCGTTCGGCGAAAAACAGAGCGATTGCCCCCAATATATGCACCCGCTAACCGAAAAATTGGAGTTCCGCCCCATAGTCGACGACCCCGTTACCAAGGGAAGCATATGCGAAGATTTGCTGGCTTCTGCGATATATTCGGCTACCGAGCGCATATACGTGTTTACTCCCTACCTGTGTATGGGCGACAAGCTTAAAGACGCGCTGCTGTTCGCCGCAAGGCGGGGCGCGGACGTAAAAATTATAATACCGCACATACCCGATAAAAAACTTACCTTTGCCGTAACGCGCACGTACTGCGAGGAGCTTGCCGCGCAGGGCGTTAAAATATTCGAGTTTACCCCCGGCTTTATGCACTTTAAGGGCGTGATATGCGACGACAAGGCTCTGCTTGGCAGTTACAACTTCGACTACCGCTCTATGCGGTTAAACTACGAATGCGGCGTATTGGGGGGCGCGCCCCTCGCCGAAGATATGGCGCGCGACTTTGAAAGCTGTCTTGCGCTGAGCGCCGAATACGAGCAAAAAAAGCGCAACGCGGCGATACGGTTTATTCAGTGCTTTTTGCGTCTCATTGCCCCCCTGGTTTAGTTGCGGCAAGGCGCGGTTTATGATATCATTAAGGCGATGATAAAACTTATTGCCAGCGATTTGGACGGAACGTTGCTTCCGCCGACAAAGATAATGCCCGAAGATACTTTTACTCTGATTGAACGGCTGTACGAAAGGGGCGCGGTGTTTGCGCCCGCAAGCGGAAGGCAACTGCCCAACCTTAAAAAGCTGTTTGCCCCCGTCCTCGATAAAATTGCCATTATCGCGGAAAACGGCGGGCTGGTTTGGCGGAACGGTGAAATAATTTTCAGCGACCCCACCCCAACCGAGGACGTTTTGCGCGCTTTGAAAGAAATTCGCAAAATCGACGGCTTATACCCAGTGCTGTCCTGCGCCGACTGCGCGTTTTACGAGGACGGCTTTCCTAAATTTGTCGAGGTCTTAAAGCGTTCTTATTCTTCGGAAATGCGTGTGGGCAACCTTGAAAGCGTGCTGAAAGACAACACGGTATTAAAAATTTCGGTATGGGACGCGCTTCCCGCCGCGGAACACGGCGGCAAAGTATTGCCCCCTTTAACCGCGGGGTTGCGTACGATAGTTTCGGGTTACGATTGGGTTGACGTAAGCGCGGCGCAAGCCGACAAGGGCAGGGCGTTTAACGCTCTTATGGAAAATTTGGGCGTGCGCAGGGAGCAGACGGTTGCGTTCGGCGACCATATGAACGACTACGAAATGCTTACGGCAAGCGGCAAAGCATACGTTACGGCTAACGCCTATCCGCCTTTAAAAGCGCTTGTAGGCGAAGAAATACCCTCCAACGCGCAATTCGGCGTTATAGGCAAACTCAAAGAAATATTGACAAATTTACAGGGGAATTAAAATGAAACTCTTTATTGCTTCGGATATACACGGCTCGGCGGTATGGTGTGAAAAGATGGTTGAACGCTTTAAGCGTGAGGGCGCGGACAAGCTTGTGCTTTTGGGAGATATTCTCTATCACGGACCGAGAAACCCACTGCCCGACGGCTACGCGCCGCAAAAGGTGTTTAATATGTTGAACGCTCTGCGCGCTCAAATCATCGCCGTGCGCGGCAACTGCGACAGCGAAGTCGACCAGATGGTGCTTGAATTTAACGTATCTTCCGACTACGCCGAAATTTACGACGGCGCAACCAAGATAACCCTTTCCCACGGGCACAGAGCCGTTCCGCCCCTCGGCAAAGGCGACGTATATATTACGGGACACACCCACGTGCCGCTAAATTGCACCGAAGCGGAAGGTTATGTGCACCTCAATCCCGGCTCCGTTTCCCTACCAAAAGAAAACTCCGCCCACGGCTATATACTGTACGACAACGGCGTGTTTACGTTTAAGGAGTTGTAATATTTAAAGGTATTGAAACCAGAGTGTTTAAAAGGACGGTATGTGGCATATAATAATAGTGCAAAGCGTGGTATTTTAAATAAAATACTTGACACGCTTGTCCGTTTATGGTAATATAGACGTACGGGAAGAACCTTAGACAGCTAAGGTCGGCGGGGAGTTCGTTTACGAACTTCCCAAATTTTTTATTTGGGGAAGCTATGAAACCCTTCTTTACGTACGAACAACAACTTGAAAAGTTAAAGAGCGGCAATCTGATAATAGACGACGAAGCCGCGGCGTTGGGTTACTTGCAGTCGGAAGGTTACTATAACCTTATCAACGGATACGCCCACTGCTTTAAATGTAAAGCGGGATTTATCGCAAACACCAAATTCGAACACATTATTGCCCTTTACCGCTTCGATAAAGATTTAAGAAATATCATTTACAAATATACTTCTACAATAGAGTGCACCATAAAGGCGGCGATTGCGCACGAATTCAGCGGCGTTCACGGCGTTGACGAAAATAAGTATCTTTCCGAAGACTGCTTTGTTACCGACGAACACACACAAGAGCATATACAACGCCTTATCGCCTCGTGTCGGGACACAATCACGGAGTCCACAAACCGCAACAGCAACCGTTACCGCAAGTACATAGCGCACAGCATTAACAATCATAACCACGTTCCCCTATGGATACTTATACGCGCAATGACTTTCGGCACAACCACCATATTTTACAGGTATATGTTGCAACCCGAAAGAGAGGCTATCGCTAAACGTTTTCACCTGACGGGCGCGCAACTTTCCAATATTTTAGAAATTGTGGTTTCTTTCAGAAACATAGTTGCCCACGGCGAGAGAACTTTTTGCACAAAACTATCCCGTTCGCGGTTGATTTCCAACTCGGTTACCGACAACCTTAAAATCGACAAAAACGCAAACGGCAGAAATAAACACGGCAACAACGACATATTCGCGCTAATGATATGCTGTAAATATTTACTTACTCCCATAGACTTTGTCGGTATGTTCCAAGAAATAAACAGCGCAATTCAAAATTTAAGTGAAATTATAGGTCCCTCGAATATGGGCAGAATAAGAAACGAAATGGGCTTAAAGAAAAGTTACGTAAACGATTTGCTTCACAAAAAATTTTTTTAAAATATAACCGATGCCGCGCGGCAGTTGCCGCGCGGCTCATTTGTTATTACGCATTTAGCTACAAAGTAAAACGCCGCAAAGGCATTGACATATAAGCTTTTCAGGCGAGTATAAGCCTTCCGTTTAAAATAAGGTATATGAGGTCGATAAGGCACAGAAGCCAGCCCCAGCCGACGACAAGAAACAGCACAAACACAATTATGCTTACCGCGTCCTTTTTATTTAAAGCGACGCTTAACCGCACGAGGCACTCCACAACCCATCCCACAAAGGGAATTATAAGCAACAGCGCCTGCACTATCTTTTCCTGACCGTAAAACCATTTATCGAAAGACATTTAACGCACTCCTTGAAAATTAAGCTTTTATACTCTATGCGCGCGACTGAAAATTTATGTTAAAAACAAATTCAGCCCGACGTAAGTCGGGCTGAATTTGTTTTTACTTACTTAGATGTTAAGCAAACGCCAGATATGACCTGTCGCAATCATCATAATCAGGTCGATAAGCCAAATGAGCCAACCGCCGAAAATACGGATGATGCCGGCAACAATCTTACCTTCGGAAAAGCGCGTAATCATACCGAGTATCCACGCCGTAAAGGGAATAATAGCCAAAATGATGCTGACTATTCTGCCAAGACCGAAGTAATCTTTCTTTCCACTTGCCATTTTCAGTTCTCCTTTTTTGTTTGTTTATACTATTACTATTATATCATATAAAGATAATATGTCAATCATAATTTTATTTTTTTATATTCCGCAAATAAATTTGTTTAAAATTTACGGCACAAAGGAGGTTCCCAAAACGGAAACCTCCTTTCGTTAGATTTTAAATTGAAACCCTCGGCTTAAACAAGCTCTATAATGGCTTCCTCAGCCCCGTCGCCGCGGCGCTGACCGAGAAGGTAAACGCGGGTATAACCGCCGCCCTGACCGAGTTCTTCCTTGCGCTGAGCGTACTTGGGAGCAATTTCGTTAAACAGCTTTTCCATTAAAGGGTGCTGAATATCTTTCGTCCTTGCCTTGTACTCGGACTTCTTTTCCGTAAAGCCCTTAACTTCCTGCAAGTCGCGCAGTTTAGCCATTAAAGCGCGGCGTACGGCAAGCTTTTTGGGACTGTCCTGAATTACCTTAACGGTAACTTCCTTGCCCTTTGCGTCCGTCTTTTTAACCTGCTTTTCTTCGTTCAGGTCGTACACGCTCATAGCCTTTGTTATAATTTTTTCCACGTATGATTGCAAAGACTTAGCCTTTGCCGCAGTCGTCTGTATTTTGCCGTACCACAAAAGTTCGGACGCCTGATTTCTTAATAATGCAATTCTCTGTTCAGATGTTCTTCCTAATTTCGCGGGCATCTTATTAGTCCTCCTTGTTAGCTAACGAAAGTCCGTAGGACTGCAATTTCAAAATTACTTCGTCCAAAGACTTTCTACCCAAGTTACGCACTTTGAGCATTTCGTCTTCCGTTTTTTTGGTTAAATCTTCAACCGTGTGGATATTTGCGCGCTTTAAGCAGTTGTACGAACGCACCGACAAATCCATATCCTCGATTGCCATTGCAAGTATCTTCTGCTGACGGTCGTCCTCGTTTTTAACGAGTATATCCATATCCTTGATTGTTTCCGACAAATCGACAAACAGACCGATGTGGTCCTGCATTATCTTTGCGGCAAGCGACACGATTTCCTTTGCTGAGAACGCTCCGTTTGTCCACACTTCCAATACAAGTTTGTCAAAGTCGGTATTTTGCCCTACCCTCGTATTCTCAACGCTGTAATTTACTTTCTTTACAGGCGTGTAAATGGAATCGATGGGGATATAATCGATAAGTTCGGTTTTGGTATGGTCGGCGCCCTTATAACCTCTGCCGCGACCAATCGTAATTTCCATATCGATTTTGCCGCCCTCGTCAATGGTGCAGATGTGCTGGTCGCCGTTTATAATTTCTATTTCGGCGTCCTGCTCTATATCGCTCGCCTTTACCACGCAGGGACCTTCCTTATAGAGATGTACAACCTTTATATAGTCCTTGTCGGTAATTTTTGTTTTGATTGCAAGAGTTTTTAAATTGAGAATTATTTCCGTAACGTCTTCTTTGACGCCGACGATGGGCGAAAACTCGTGCTTGACCGACCCGTCTAAAAACCTGATTCCTTGCGCCGCCGCGCCGGGCAGAGCCGACAGCAATATTCTTCTAAGGCAGTTGCCTATTGTGAGACCGAAACCCTTTTCGAGGGGTTCTACAACAACCTTTGCGTATGACTGATTCTCGCTTTCCACTACCTCAATCTTGGGTATATCTATCTCAATCATATACTACCTCCTTATTTTTATGAATTACTTGGAGTACAACTCGACAATCATATGCTCGGCAATCTGGCTGTCTATATCGTCTCTTGCGGGAAGCGCCAAAATTTTGCCTTCAAGTTTTTCGGGGTTGAAGTCCAACCACTTGGGCAGATTGCCTACCTTTGAAGATTTTATTGCCTCGAAGTATTTGTTGGAGGTCTTGCTCTCCTTTACTGCGATAACGTCGCCCACCTTTATTACGTAGGAGGGAATGTTTACTTTTTTACCGTTTACTGTGAAATGTCCGTGGTTTACAAGCTGCCTTGCCTGAGCGCGGGATACGCCTATACCCATTCTGTATATAACGTTGTCCAGTCTTCTTTCAAGCAACGAAAGCATATTGGCGCCCGTGATGCCCTTCATTCTGTCCGCACGCTCGTAATAAGCGCGGAACTGACCTTCCTGCACGCCGTAAATGCGCTTAACCTTCTGCTTTTCACGGAGCTGCTGTCCGTACTCGGAAACCTTTTTTCTGCCTGCGCCGTGTACGCCGGGAGCTACGGGACGCTTTTCGAACGGGCACTTGCCGTTATAACATTTATCGCCCTTTAAAAAGAGCTTTGCGCCTTCTCTTCTGCAAAGGCGGCATTTTGCTTCTCTGTAAGTTGCCATAATCTATCTTGTCCTCCTTTATACTCTGCGACGCTTAGGCGGTCTGCAACCGTTGTGGGGTATGGGCGAAACGTCCGCAATCAGCGTAATTTCCAACTCGCAGTTGGCAAGCGCGCGGATAGCCGATTCCCTGCCTGCGCCGGGACCCTTTACGTAGACCTCTACGGAGCGCAGTCCGTGTTCCTTAGCAGCCTTAGCCGCCGTTTCGCAAGCCATCTGAGCCGCGTAAGGAGTGCCCTTTCTCGAACCTTTGAAGCCGAGCGCGCCCGCCGAAGACTGGCTGATTGCGTTGCCCTGCATATCCGTTACGGTTACCAAAGTATTGTTGAAAGACGATTGAATGTGTACCTGACCTTTATCGACCTTTTTAAGCTCTCTGCGCTTTCTCGTTACGGTCGTCTTTTTATTAGTTGATGCCATAAAACTTTAAATCCTCCCTGACCTTACTTTGCGCCCTTCTTCTTGGCTACCGTGCGGCGGGGACCCTTTCTCGTCCTCGCGTTTCTCTTGGAAGATTGTCCTCTTACGGGAAGTCCCTTTCTGTGGCGGATTCCCCTGTACGAACCTATTTCCATAAGTCTTTTGATATTGAGCGATACTTCCGAGCGAAGTTCGCCTTCCACTCTGTAATTATGGTCGATATACTCCCTGAGCTTGGATACTGCGGTTTCGTCGAGGTCCTTAACCCTGGTATCGGGGTTGATGCCTGTTGCCGCAAGAATCTTTTTAGAGGTCGTTAAACCAATACCGAATATATAGGTAAGACCAATTTCGATTCTCTTTTCTCTGGGTAAATCTACACCGGCAATACGTGCCATACGATTTATTTCCTCCGTTTATAAACTTGAATTTGAATTTTGTAAATATATATCCAGCCCTATCCGAAGCGGGGCGTAAAAAAATTTCGGAATGAAAGCCCTGCCTTTAACGGATATGCAGTATTTTTGTGTTTGTACGGGTTGTCCGCCTTTGGCAAACGCCCCGAAAAAGGTAAACTTTTGCCTGAAACACGCGAAAAAACGGAAAAGTATGCCCGTCTTACCCGCGTTTTTGCACGCGCGGCGAGCTACTTTAACCGAAATAACGCATTGTACATTATATCACATTGCGTTTATAAAAAGCAAGAAAAACTCACCGCAAAATGAGTTATTTTTTGCATTACTTTTTTGCGGACGGCTTGCGCCCGTTTAAAAATTTTTAGCCCTGTCTTTGCTTGTGGCTCTTGTTCTTGGAACAAATAACCATTACCTTGCCGTTTCTTTTAATTACCTTGCACTTGTCGCACATAGGTTTTACCGAAGGTCTTACTTTCATATTTATTTCTCCTCTCGCAAAAACTTTTTACTGCGCGCGAATTGTCTTTTGCCAATGTGAAAGGCGCCGCCTTTCCGCCCGCAATTATTCGGGGCGCCGACATCGCCGCGTCGCGGACGCTGAATCCGCATAAGGCGAAAAACCGTAAATTGGGTTGCGCTACGCAATAAGTTGTTTTGCTTGCTACATTTTTATTTTAAATTTTTTCTTATTTGAACTGATTACAAAACGAGGTTGTCCGCCCTTTAATCGGGTTGTCGGGGCGATTAGCCCGTCCCCGTTTTATACGACTTCGCACAACGCCGCAAAGCGTACAATTACGTACTCGACCAAGGCGCGCCGCGAAGAAACACCGCCAAGCTTATATACGGAAACCCGCCTCAGCCTTTGCTGCGCCAGGTTATGCGCCCTTTGGTCAAATCGTAGGGGCTCATTTCCAGCTTTACGTTGTCGCCCTCGATAATTCTTATATAGTTCAGGCGAAGTTTGCCGGAAATATATGCCGTAATCACATATCCGTTGGTAAGCTTAACTTTGAAATTTGCATTGGGCAGGCACTCTATAACCTTGCCTTCCGCTTCGATAACATCGTCCTTGGACAAACCTTATTCCTCCGATTTAACTTTACCCGCCGTCATTTTAAGAAAATGCGCCACGCGAGCGTTGAACGACTTATCCCGCACGATTCCCTCTTGGGAAATATTCACGGGCAAAAGCCGCAGATGTTTTATATTTTTGGTTTTGGGATTTTCGAGTTTGCGTTTTCTGCCGTCGACGACAAGCGCCTTTCCGCCCGATACCTCGGCTATAACGTAAAGTTCGCCTTTGTCGCGCCCCTGCAAGCTTAATGCAACCTGACCGCTCTGGGGTGTTTTAACTTTCATATACGCCCCCGTCAAAGGGTAAGTATTTCCACGCCGTCCTCTTTTATGAGCACCGTGTTTTCGTAGTGCGCCGCAGGCTTGCCGTCGGCAGTTCTCACCGACCAGCCGTCGACCTTATCGAACACGACCTTGTACGTGCCCATATTTATCATAGGCTCGATACATATCGTCATACCCGCTTTAAGCCGCACGCCCGTACCCTTTCTGCCGTAGTTGGGCACCGAAGGGTCCTCGTGCATTTCTCTGCCGATACCGTGCCCCACAAGCGCCCTTACCACGCCGTAGCCGTTGCTTTCCGCGTGGGTCTGCACGGCGTAACCTATGTCGTACAGCGGCGTGCCCGCTTTAAGATTTTCAATCGCCTTAAAAAAGCACTCCTCGGTAACCTTTACAAGCTTTCTCTTTTCCTCGGACACGTTGCCTATCAGATAGGTGCGCGCCGCGTCGCCGTTAAAGCCGTTCTTTTCGGCGGTGATGTCTACGCTGACGATATCGCCGTCCACAAGCACTCTGTCGGACGGAATACCGTGAACGACAACCTCGTTTACCGAAACGCAGGAACTTGCGGGATACCCGCAGTAACCGAGCTCAGATGGAATTGCGCCGTTCATAGTAATATACTTGTAAACGAGCGCGTCCACTTCCTTGGTGGTCATACCCGCGCAAATGTGCTTGCCCACGTAGTCGAGCGTTTCCTTGACTATCCTGCAAGGCTCGCGCATCAGCTCGATTTCTTCGTCCGTCTTAACGTAAATCATTTGCCGACACGCTTTTCAAGCTCCGCCGCAATGACCGCAAACACCTCCGAAGGGGGCTGCTCGCCGCTCTTTACGGTAAAAAGTTTGCCCTGCTTCTTGTAGTAATCTACAAGCGGCTGGGTTTCCTTGAAGTATGTATCCAACCTCTTGCCGACCGTTTCGGGATTGTCGTCGTCCCTCTGATAAAGGGGACTGCCGCACTTTTTGCAGGTAGTCGCGCCGTTGAGCGTGGTTACGTGGTAGCTTTCGCCGCAGGAGCATACGCGCCTGCCGCAAATTCTGTCCATAAGCAGATTTATATCCACGTCGATATTTATGCACAAATCGATATGGGCGAACTTATCCAGCTCCTGCGCCTGAAACAGGTTGCGGGGGAAACCGTCGAGCATATACCCGCCCTTTACGTCCTCCTCGCACAGCCTGCCCTTGACTATATCGCAGGTAACTTCGTCGGGCACAAGCTTGCCGGCGTCGATGTAGCTTTTAGCCACTTTGCCGATGGGCGTGCCGCCCTTTATGTTAGCCCTGAAAATGTCGCCCGTAGAAATGTGAGCAAGCCCGAAGCGTTCTTCGAGCATACTCGCCTGAGTTCCCTTGCCTGCGCCGGGTGCGCCGAGTAAAACTATGTTCATTGTTTAATCTCCGTTGTCTGCCGTTCAGGCATTCTGCTTTTACAAGCTATTATTTAAGGAAGCCCTTTTTGTAATTTTTCATCATAAGTTGCGATTGAAGCTGTTTGTCAATTTCAAGCGCGCAAGATACGACGATTAGTATACCCGTTGTGGAGAATACGCTGATTAAGTCCGTAGACAGCCCCACCGCGGAAAGTATAACCGCAAGTATCGAGGGGATAAGCGCGACAATCGTAAGATATATTGCGCCGAACAGCGTAATTCTGTTGTTTATTTTTTTAAGATAGTCCGAAGTGGGTTTGCCCGGTCTTATGCCCTGAATAAACCCGCCGTTTTGCTGAATCGTCTTGGATACGTCGTCGGGATTAAACTGCATCGATGCGTAGAAGAATGAGAACAGGAATATGAGGACGCAAAGCACGACCATATATATCAGCTGTCCGTACCAGGTACCCGTACCCGAGAACCACTCTGCAACGCCCTTTTCAAACGTACTGCCGGACGCGAAAAGGCTGGCAAGCATAGCGGGAACGCTTATTATAGCAAACGCGAATATAAGCGGCATTACGCCCGAACCCGATATGCGCATAGGAATTACCGACGACTGACCGCCGTACATTCTTCTGCCCTTAACCTGCTTGGCGTACTGAACGGGAATTCTTCTTTCCGACAGGTCTACCGCGCTTATTGCGGCAAACTCTATTACAGTAAGAATTACGAAACCCAGAACTTCCCATAAAACGGAAGGTTGCGCCGCGCCGGCAAATTCCCCGACGCCGAAAGCTTGCAAAAACTTAGCGACTATCTGGTTGCCCGCCGTGGAAAGTATGCCGATAAAGATTATAAGGGAAATACCGTTGGAAATGCCGTATTCGGTTATTCTTTCGCCCAGCCACATTACAAGCATAGAGCCGGCGGTATAAACTACCGTAAGGAATATGCCCGCAAGCCACTTTGCGCCCGTTTCTCCGATAGCGCTGTTGGAACCGAAGAACGTAAGCTTTATAGCTATATCGTCGCCCGAACCGCGGAGACCGAAGTTGACTATAATTCCGATAGCCTGAGCTATGGCAAGAACGATAGTAAGAATACGCGTGATTTGCGCTATTCTCTTTCTGCCCTCTTCACCCTGCTTGGAAAGCCTTTCGAGCGCGGGAATACCCACGCTTAAAAGCTGAACGATAATCGAAGCGTTGATGTACGGGCTTATACCCAAAGCAAACAGCGTTGCGTTGGAAAGCGAGCCGCCGGAAAGCGCAGCCATTATGTTCAGGAACGACTGTCCCTTTATCGCCTCGCCGAACGTTTCTACGTCGATGCCGGGCACGGGAATGTAACAGCCGAGTCGGAATACAAGCAAAAGAAGCAGAGTTATCCAAATCTTCCTTCGTATATCCTTATTCTTAAAACAATTTTTTATTGTTTCAAACATTTAGAACCTCATTTTGCGAACGGTAAACACACGACACGGCGCCTAAAGCGCCGAAATTCTCTGCCTGCCGTTCTCAACTAACCGTTAAACGGTTTCCGCAGTGCCGCCCGCCTTCTCGATAGCTTCTTTCGCGCTTTCGGAGAATTTAGCCGCCTTTACGGTGAGGGCGACTTTAACCTCGCCCTTGCCCAAAACTTTAAGCCCGCCGTTGTTCTTTACAACTTTGGTAAGGCTGTGTTCTACAACGTAATCGTAATCAACAACAGTGCCTGCGGGAACCGAAGCAAGCTGCGAAAGATTTACAATCAGGTAGTTGGTAGCCCACTTGTTGTGAAAGCCCCTCTTGGGTATTCTTCTGTGCAGGGGCATCTGACCGCCTTCGAAACCGGGACGTACGCCGCCGCCCGAACGCGCCCACTGACCTTTATGTCCTTTGCCCGAGGTTTTGCCCTTACCGGAGCCGATACCTCTGCCTAATCTCTTGGGAGAAGTCGTTGCGCCCTCTGCGGGCTGTATTGTATCTATTCTCATAATATCTTCTCCTTATACCTCTTCAACCTTCAAAAGGTACTTAACCTTTTCAATCTGCCCTAAATTTGCGGGCGTGCTCTCCAAGGTCTTGCTCTGACGGATTTTTTTAAGCCCCAACGCCGCTACGGTAGCTTTTACCGATTTGGTCTCGTTGGACGCGCTCTTTATAAGTGTAATCTTAACCATAACTTCCTCCGCTTAGCCTAAAATTTCCTCTACCGACTTGCCCCTTGCCGCGGCAACCTCTTCGGGAGATTTAAGCGCAACCAACCCTGCCACAGCCGCTTTTACGCAGTTGATGGGGTTGTTTGTGCCGTGCGACTTGGTGCGGATATCCTTAACGCCCGCGGCTTCCATAACCGCACGCACGGGACCGCCCGCGATAACGCCGGTACCTGTTTCGGCGGGCATCATAAGAACCGAACCTCTGCCGAATACGCCGACTACTCCGTGGGGAATAGAAGTGCCTTCAAGGTTTACCCTGCTCATATTCTTTTTAGCCTGAGCGGTAGCCTTTTCAATCGCTTCGGGAACTTCCTTGGACTTGCCCATACCGTATCCGACCGAACCGTTGCCGTCGCCGACTACTACCAAAGCTGCAAAGCGCATATTTCTGCCGCCCTTAACCGTTTTGGTAACTCTGTTTACCTGTATAAGCTTTTTGATGAATCCGTCGTCCTCTTCCCTCTTTCTGGGTCTGTCGTTTCTTCTTGCGGATTTTTCTTTCTTTTCTTCCATTGCCCTGCTCCTTAGAAATTAAGTCCTGCTTCTCTTGCGCCGTCTGCAACAGCCTGCACTCTGCCCGTATAGAGGTATCCGCCCCTGTCGAACACAACCGTCTTTATGCCCTTTGCAACCGCGCGCTCGGCAACCTTTTTGCCTACGACCTTAGCGGCTTCCGTCTTGGATAAATCTTTAACCGCGTCCTTTACTTCCTTTTCCATTGTGGAAGCCGAGCACAGGGTTACTCCCTTAACGTCGTCAATCACCTGTACGTAGATGTGGTTGAGCGAACGGTAAACGCTGAGTCTGGGCGCTTCCGCAGTGCCCGAAACCTTTTTTCTCACCCTCGTATGACGGCGGAGTCTTTCCTCGTTCTTGTCGATTTTCTTAATCATAATATTCTCCTTAAATTTAGGACAATCAGCCGCGCTCGCGGCAGTCCTTCGGATTTGGCAAACCCCGTAACGGCAATTTACTTGCCGTGAGGCGGTTACGGCTTTAAACGCTTGCAAGCAGAACAAATTCAACTGCGCGTTTTAAGCTTCGATTATTAAAATAATCAGGAGAACGCAACCGTAGGGATTTTAAGCCGCGGGAATACCCGCATATCCGAAATTACTTCTTGCCCTTACCTCCCGTTTTACCTTCCTTGCGCTCGATTACTTCGTCGCTGTACGCAATGCCGTAACCGTGATAGGGTTCGGGAACTCTGAATTTTCTTATGTTAGCCGCGGTCTGTCCGACGAGAGTCTTGTCGATACCCGCAACTACTATTTCGTTGGGCGTGGGGCAGGTGAGCGTTACGCCGGCGGGCTCTTCGAATTCAACGGGGTGGGAGAAACCGATGTTCATAACCAGCTTCTTGCCCTGTTTAGCAACCTTCCAGCCTACGCCGTTTACCTTTAAGCTCTTCGTATAGCCCTCGGAAACACCTAATACCATATTGTGGAGAAGCGCCCTGTAAAGTCCGTGCTTAGCTTCGAGCTCGGCAACGTCGCGTCCCTTTTCCACAAGCGCGTGCGCGCCCTCTACCTTAATCAAAATGTCGCCGTCCACTTTCTGCGTAAGCGTGCCTTTGCCGCCCTTTACGGTGATTATACCGTCGTTGAAAGTTACGGTTACGCCTGCGGGAATAACCACGGGCATTTTACCAATTCTTGACATTCCTAAGTACCTCCTTACCAGATGTAGCAGAGCACTTCGCCGCCTACGTTGGCAGCCTTTGCCTGCTTATCCGTCATAACGCCCTTATTGGTCGAGATGATGGCGATACCCAGTCCGTCCATAACCTTGGGCATATTTTCAACGTTTGCATAAACTCTAAGACCGGGTCTGGAAATTCTCTGCAAAGCGTTTATAACCGACTTTTTCTTGCCCGCATACTTCAAGGTAACAACAAGTTTACCCGCGTATCCGTCCTCTACAAGTTTAACGTCGGACACATAACCTTCTTTTAACATAATGTCGGCGATAGCCTTTTTCATATTGGAGGAAGGTATTTCTACTGTTTCTTTATTAACCGCAAGCGCATTCCTTATGCGCGTGAGCATATCTGCTATGGGGTCTGTCATTTTATATCTCCTCCTTTATTACCAACTCGACTTTTTAACGCCGGGTATTTCACCCTTATAAGCAAGGTTTCTGAAACAGATACGGCACACACCGTATTTACGCAAAACCGCGTGGGGTCTTCCGCAAATGGAGCATCTCGTATACGCTCTCGTTTTATATTTGGCAGGCTTCTGCTGCTTATTTATCATCGACTTTTTTGCCATATTTCTTTACTCCTTACTTCTTGAAGGGCAATCCCAGCGCCCTTAAAAGCTCTCTTGCTTCTTCGTCGGTCTTTGCAGTGGTAACTATGCAGATATCCATACCCCTAATTTTTTCAACCTGGTCGTACTGGATTTCGGGGAACATAAGCTGTTCCTTAACGCCCATACAGTAGTTGCCCTTGCCGTCGAAACTGTTTGCGGGAACGCCGCGGAAGTCGCGCACGCGGGGAAGAGCTATGGATACGAATTTGTCGTAGAATTCATACATTCTGTCGCCGCGAAGGGTAACTTTGATGCCTACGTTCATTCCCTCTCTTACCTTGAAGTTAGCAACCGACTTCTTGGCTTTGCAAAGTATGGGTTGCTGTCCGCTTATAAGCTTTATTTCGTTTACAGCCGCCTGTATGGACTTTGCGTTGTCCTTTATGTCGCCTAAGCCCGAACTGATGATAATTTTTTCAAGCTTGGGTACTTGCATAGGGTTTTTATAGCCGAATTTTTTAGTCAATGCGGGCACGACTTCTTCGGCGTATTGCTGAGCTATTCTGCTCTTATATACTTTCTTAGCCTCTTTCTTAGCCATTTTCCGTATTCTCCTTATTCAGCCTTATCTTCCGCGGGGGTTTCCGCCGCTTCTTCCGTTTTAGCCGCGCGCTTTCTGGTACGCTTTTTGGGCGCTTCCTTAGCGGCGTCCGCCGCCTTCTTGCCCTTGCCCGCGTAAGCTACGTCGAGCACCGCTCCGCACTTGCCGCAAACTCTTACCTTTTTGCCGTCCACAATGCTGTGCTTAATTCTTACGCCCTTGCCGCAGCCCGCGCAAACTACCATTACGTTGGAAACGTCTATGGCGCCTTCCTGCTTTACTATTTGGGAAGTTTCGTTTGCCTTTCTTGCCTTTTTAGCCTTGCTTTGAAGGTTTACGCCTTCAACCGTTACCGTACCGTTCTTGGGAGAAGTGGCAATTACCTTGCCCTGCTTGCCTGCGTCCTTACCGGTGATAACTACTACATTATCATTCAATTTAACATTCATCGCATTTCTCCTCTATTAAAGAACCTCGGGTGCGAGAGAGATTATTTTCATATAGTTCTTCTCTCTCAATTCTCTTGCTATCGGTCCGAAGATACGCGTGCCCTTGGGCTCGTTATTGTTGCCAAGGATAACGGCGGCGTTATCGTCGAATCTGATGTACGTACCGTCGTTGCGTCTTACGCCCTGTTTGCTTCTTGCTATAACGGCTTTAACCACGTCGCCCTTCTTAACCGCGCCGCCGGGCGTTGCGGTTTTAACCGAGCATATGATTACGTCGCCGATGTTGCCCGTCTTTCTGAAAGAACCGCCGAGCACTTTTATGCACATAAGCTCCTTTGCGCCGCTGTTGTCTGCGGCTTTGAGCCTCGTCTGAGGTTGTATCATATAAATTCTCCTTATTTATGACTTACTTACAACTCTGCGGGGTGTTCCCGCCGCCAAGATTTTCAATTGCTCAGCCGCCTTGACGACTTATAATCAAAAATCTGTGGCTACCGTTCAGAGGGTGAAGCGACAACTGCTTGCCCTTACCGAGTTACTTCACCGTGCCGTTTGTCGCTAAGCTTATCCCCAAAGCCCGTCCGCCGTTACCTTATTATTAAATAACAGAGGAAACAGGCTGTTTAAAGGGAGTTTGCCTTTTATCGATAACCCGCCGGAAAGCGGAGTTCGGCGCAGTATTGCGCCGTTTACCGACAAGCAAATCTTACTTAGCTTTTTCGATAATCTCTGCAACTCTCCAATTCTTGTCCTTGGAAAGCTTTCTCGTTTCTACTATCCTGACTTTATCGCCTACGCCGCATTCGTTATTCTCGTCGTGAGCTTTGAATTTGGTGGTCTTGGTTATAGTCTTTTTATAGAGGGGGTGCTTGCTCTTTTCGGTGATTGCAACAACTACCGTCTTGTCCATTTTATCGGAAACGACCAACCCTACTCTTTCCTTTCTCAAAGATGTCCTTACTTCCATAACCTTTCTCCTTAACCCTTAATCTGCCTTGCGCGGATAACGGTGTTTACCCTGGCGATGTCCTTTTTTACAAGGTTGATTTGCATAGGATTTTCAAGCTGTCCGCTTGCGTGGCGGAAACGCAGATTGAAAAGCTCGGTCTTTAAGTCCGACAGCTTTGTGCTAAGTTCTTCGTCGCTTAAATTCTTTATTTCCTTAGCCTTCATTAGCTTCACCGCCTTCTAAATCTTCTTTCCTTACAAACTTGCACTTAACGGGCAGTTTGTGCGCCGCAAGGCGCATAGCTTCCCTTGCGATATCTTCGGGCACGCCCGCCATCTCGAACATTACTCTGTCGGGCTTGACGATTGCCACCCAGTATTCTACCGAACCTTTACCGGAACCCATACGGGACTCCGCGGGGTGCTTAGTAATGGGCTTGTGGGGGAATATATCTATCCAAACCTGACCGCCGCGCTTGATAAATCTCGTCATAGCGATACGAGCCGCTTCGATTTGGTTGGAGGTAATTCTTCCGCCCTCTTCCGCTACAAGACCGTACTGTCCGTAAGCGACCTTATTGCCCTTGTGCGCTCTTCCGCGAATCTTGCCGCGGTGCTGCATTCTTCTCTTTACTCTCTTGGGGATTAACATTTTACTCTTCGCCTCCGTCTGAGATTATCAGCTTCTTTGCGCCGGCAAGCACTTCGCCCTTGTATATCCAGCACTTAATGCCGAGTACGCCGAAGGTGGTGTGCGCTTCCGCAAAGCCGTAATCTATGTTCGCCCTCAACGTTTGAAGGGGAATAGAACCGTCGTGGTAACTTTCGCTTCCCGCGATTTCTCTTCCGTCAAGACGACCGCTGACGGTGATTTTAACGCCCTTTACACCCGTTTTGGATACTTTGGAGAGCTGCTGTTTGATAGCTCTTCTGTAAGATACGCGCTTTTCGAGCTGGGAAGCAACGGCTTCCGCCACAAGCTGCGCGTCCTGGTCTATTTTTTCAACCTTGATAACGTTGATAATTATTACTTTGCCGTTCGTAAGCTTGCCGAGGTCTTTCTTTATAACCTCGATTTCAGCGCCCGCCTTGCCGATAAGCACGCCGGGACGACCGGTATAGATGGTAACTTCCACCTTGTTTGCCGCTCTTACGATGCAGATTTTGGATATTGCCGCGTCGAAGTACTTCTTCTTTATGAAGGTACGGATGACGTTATCTTCTTTAAGCTGTTTGCCGAAGTCCTTCTTTTCAGCGTACCACTGGGTATCCCAGCTCTTGATAACGCCTACTCTCAAACCGTGAGGATTAACTTTCTGTCCCATACTTGACTCTCCTTAAATCTTCTTCGCGTCGAGCACGACGGTGATGTGGCTTGTTCTCTTCAAGATTGCGTGTCCGCGTCCCTTGGATACGGGCTGCATTCTCTTCAAGTGAGGTCCGCCGTTTGCGTAAGCTTCGGCTACGACAAGGTCGCCCCTGTCCATACCCTGATTGTGCTCCGCGTTGGCTGCCGCCGAAAGAAGCACTTTTTTAACTTCCTCACTGCCGCCCTTGTTGCAGTACGTGAGTATAGCCGCCGCTTCTTCCACGCTCTTGCCCCTTATGAGAGCGAGAACGGTTCTCACCTTGTACGGGGAAATTCTGATATATTTTGCCGTTGCGTAAGGACGCTTATCCTTAGTTGCGGCAATCTTCTCTGTCTTTTTCTTCATATTGCTTGCCATAACTTAAACTCTCCTTACTTCTTCGTCGTCTTAGCCGCGTGTCCCTTGAAGGTTCTGGTGGGGGCAAACTCGCCGAGCTTGCAGCCGACCATATCCTCGGTAACGTATACGGGGACGTGCTTTCTTCCGTCGTATACGGCGATTGTATGTCCTACGAACTGGGGGAATATGGTTGTAGCCCTGGACCAGGTCTTAACGACTTTCTTTTCGCCCGCAGCGTTCATTGCTTCTATTCTTGCCATAAGTCTTTCTTCGACGTAAGGTCCTTTCTTAACGCTTCTTGACATTTACCTATTCCTCCTTTAATTGATTCTCTTTAATATATATTTGGAAGAAGTGTTCTTCTTCTTTCTCGTCTTATAACCCAGAGCAGGCTTGCCCCAAGGCGTCATAGGACCTGCGTGGCCCACGGGACACTTGCCTTCGCCGCCCCCGTGAGGGTGGTCGTTGGGGTTCATTACCGAACCTCTTACGGTGGGTCTTGTGCCGAGATGACGGGTTTTACCCGCTTTGCCGAGGTGAACGATTTCGTGTTCGAGGTTGCCTACCTGTCCGATAGTAGCCCTGCACTTCAAGGAAACGAGCCTCATTTCGCCGGAAGGCATCTTAATCGTTGCGTACGCGCCCTCTTTTGCCATAATCTGCGCGGAAATGCCCGCCGCCCTGGCGATTTGCGCGCCCCTGCCGGGCTGCAACTCGATTGCGTGCACAACCGTACCTACGGGGATGTCCGCAAGGGCAAGCGCGTTGCCCGCCTTGATGTCCGCCGTGGGACCGGAAATAACCTTGTCGCCTACGTTAAGCCCTACGGGTGCGAGTATATATCTCTTTTCGCCGTCGGCATACGCAAGCAAAGCGATGTTTGCGGACCTGTTGGGGTCGTACTGAACGGAAACTACCTTTGCGGGAATTCCGTCTTTATTTCTCTTGAAGTCGATTATTCTGTACTTCACCCTGTTGCCGCCGCCGATGTGGCGAACGGTTATTCTGCCCGTATTGTTTCTGCCGCCCGTCTTTCTCTTGTCGTGAAGAAGGCTTCTTTCGGGCTTATCTCCCGTAAGTTCCTCCCTTCTGAGGACGGTCATAAAACGGCGGGAAGGGGAAGTGGGTTTATATCTTTTAACTGCCATTTTTCATTCCTCCTGTCAGGACAGCGAATCGAAGAATTCAATCGTCTTCGAATCGGCTTTAAGCTGAACGATAGCCTTTTTGTAATCGGGTGTGTAGCCCTCGTTCCTGCCCATACGCTTCAACTTACCCTTGCAGTTTACGGTGTTTACGCTCTCAACGTCAACCCCGAACAGCTTTTCAACGGCGAGCTTTATCTGAGTCTTGTTTGCCGACTTAGCCACTATAAAAGTGTATTTCTTGTCGGCTATTCCGTCGTATCCCTTTTCGGTGAGAAGGGGTTTTATAATGATATCCTGAGCTAACATTATTCTCCGTAAACCTCCTCTATTTTCTTAACGGCAGCCTTGGTTAAAACAACCTTAGCGTTGGCTACCACTTCGTAAACGGACAACTGCTCTACGGGAAGAGTGCAAAGGTTTTCAAGGTTTCTTGCCGCCAATATTACTTTCTCGTCCGCGCTGTCCATATAAACTACCGCGCTCTTGTCAAGGTTGAGCGCCTTTTTGAACGCCGCCATCTCCTTGGTCTTGCCTTCTTTAACCGCAAGCTTGTCTATTACCACAACCTCGCCGTCGGCAACCTTTTTGGAGAGAGCGGAAAGAAGTGCCGCCACCCTTGCCTTTTTGTTCATATCCTTGGAGAAGTCGCGGCTCTTGGGCGCGAACACTACGCCGCCCTTTATCCACTGGGGAGCCCTTATGGAACCTTGACGGGCGTTACCCGTTCCCTTCTGTCTCCAAGGCTTTCTGCCGCCGCCCCTAACTTCCGTACGGGTAAGGGTCGACTTTGTGCCTTGTCTGTCGTTTGCGAGCCTTGTTACCACCGCCTGGTGTATAAGCTCTTCACGGTATTCCGCGCCGAAAACTTTGTCGCTGAGTTTAAGCGTGCCTGCTTCCGTGCCGTCCATTTTGTATACTTTAATGCTGGGCATTTCCTTTGTCCTCCTTATTTAACGGTATCGTTAATGGTAACGATGCTTCCGTCAGGTCCGGGAACAGAACCCTTTACGAGAATGCAGTTTCTTTCCGCATCCACTCTGACGATTTCGAGGTTTTGAACGGTTACGTTTTCGCAGCCGTACTGACCCGCGAGGTGCTTGTTTTTGAATACTCTCGAAGGCGAGCTGTTCGCGCCCATAGAGCCGGGCTCTCTGTGCACGGGACCTACGCCGTGGGTTTCTTTAAGACGGTGCTGATTCCATCTCTTGATAACGCCCGTGTAGCCGTGTCCCTTGCTTACGCCGTGAGCGTCGATTCTGTCGCCCGCGGCAAACACGTCCGCCTTTACTTCCCCGCCTACCTGATAGGAAGAGAGGTCTGCAAGCCTGAACTCTTTCAAAACTTTGCAGGGCTTAACCTTTGCCTTCTTGAACTGACCGAGCTCGGGCTTTGTAAGCGCCTTCTCGCTCGTTTCACCAAAACCGAGTTTTAAAGCGGCATAGCCGTCCTTTTCAACAGTTTTGATTTGTATTACAGGGCAGGGACCCGCCTGCAATACCGTTACGGGGATTACCTTCCCCTCCGCCGTAAATATCTGTGTCATACCTTCTTTACGGCAGATGATTGCTTTATTCATCGATAAAGTTCCTCCGTTTTATTTTTTATTTTCAGATAACTCGTTTTGCGTTGCGCCGCTTTACAGCGTCGGCACAAACCGTTGGTTATCTATATTGGCTATAATTTTGTTGCTCTGAATTTTATTAAAGCTTAATCTTGATATCTACGCCTGCGGGCAAATGAACGGTGTCCAAAAGCTTTGCGTTGGGGGTGTAGATGTCGATTATTCTCTTATACGTTCTCTGCTCGAACTGTTCGCGGCTGTCCTTGTACTTGTGGGGGCAACGCAAAATGGTTATAACCTCCCTCTCGGTGGGAAGGGGAATGGGACCCGAAATTTTAGCGCCGCTCTTCTTCATCGTTTCTACGATGCGCGAAGCCGCAAGGTCTACAAGTTCGTGGTCGTAAGCCGCAAGTTTGATTCTGATTTTCTGTCCTGCCATAATGTTTCTCCTTTAATTATCCTAACAATTTTGCGTGTCAACCTAACCGTGTGTATCGCGGCTTCCGCATTAAAAAACACCGAACGTAACGGCGTTTAAAAACTCAGCCACGGTTAGTCGCAGGGGTCGCGCCCCTACATTTGTCGGCGTAAATTATCTTCTCCCGCGGGTTTGAACGGGAGTTTGAAGTAACTTTACGCTTCATCCCAATACGCACTTTTTTTCGGCACGCTTGACTATTATATTAAATCGCGCATTTTTTGTCAAACGTTTAAAACGTCTTTTTTATGGCAAAACGGCGGTTTTTTGCGCGGTTTTGCCCCAAAACGCCCCGTTTTTAAGCCTTTTTCTCATTGTCGCCCTTCTCTTGTGTCTTGCGCCGCGGCAACGCACAATATATTGTCCTTTTTTGACTTAATCCGACCGAAAACGACAGCCTTACAACGGTAGCAAATATATCAAAAAATATGTATTAAATTTTTTTATGGCAAAATCAAAATGTTATATAGCAGTTTTTTTGTCATAAATTTTCAATTTTTATGTTAAATTGCTGTTAAATTTACTTTCGGGCAAAAAATTATTTGCCTTGCGCGGAAGAATAAATTTTAAAAAGGGTATTGAAAGCGCGGCTTTTATATTATATAATGTAATAGATAAGCGGCGAAAGCCGAAAAAGGGGAACTACATTATGGGTATAACTGCAAAAGAAATCAAGAACATAGCCGTTATAGGGCACAGCGGCGAGGGAAAGACCACCCTTTGCGAAGCTATGCTGTTTAACGCCGGCGCGATTGACAGAATGGGCAAGGTAGCCGAAGGCACCTCCGTTATGGACTACGACGAAGCCGAAAAGGCGAAAGGCATTTCCGTATACGCCTCGGTCGCGCACCTCGAATGGAAGGGAATTAAAATAAATCTTTTGGATTTGCCCGGTTTTTACGACTTTGAGGGCGAGCGGCACGAAGGGCTTGCCGTGTGCGGCGGCGCGGTGCTTGTAATAGGAGCGAACGGCGTTTTGCCAATCGGCGCGGAGAGCGTTGTAAACTACTGCTTAAAGCTGGGCAAGCCGCTCGTAATATTCATTAACGGTATGGATAAGCCCAACGCCGACTATGCGGGCACGGTTGCCGCCCTCAAAGAGAAGTACGCAGGCAAGATAGCGCCCATACAGATACCCATTATGCAGGACGGCAAAATGGTTGGGTATATAAACTCCTTCCGCGAAAAGGCTTACGAGTTTTCGACAAGCGGTCCGAAAGAGATACCCGTTCCCGACGGTTTAAAAGAGCAAATGGACGCAATGCAGGACAGACTTGTGGAAACGGCGGCGGAAAACGACGACTTGCTCTTGGACAAATATTTCGAGCAGGGCGGGCTTACCAAAGCCGACGCCGTTCACGGTATACGCAAGGGCATTGCGACGGGCAACGTAATACCCATTATGGCGGGCAGCGCGCTCAACAACAGGGGCGTTATAAATCTTTTGGACGAAATAGTAACGTATATGCCCACCGCCAACGAACACAGAAACGTTTACGCCACCGACGTTGCCGCAGACGAGCTTGTACACGTAGACTGCGAGGGAAACGGCTTGCTTGCCGCGCAGGTTTTCAAGACGCTTTACGACCCCTACTCGGGCAAACTCAATTATATTAAGGTTTACCGCGGAAAGCTTAAAACGGGCGACGTGGTGTACAACGCAGACACGGGCAAGGAAGAGCGCATAGGTCAGATATTTACGCTTATGGGCAAAAAATGCGAGTTGGTTACGGAGTTGACCGCGGGCGATATAGGCGCGGTGAACAAACTGACCGCAACCGACACAAACAACACGCTTTGCGCGCTTGGCACAAACCTGCGCTTCGACCCCGTGCGCTTCCCCCGCCCCGCCCTCTCTATGGCGGTTAAGGCGGCCAACAAGGGCGAAGAGGACAAAGTATTTTCGGGACTGAACAAGATGCGCGAGGAGGACTACACTTTCTCGGTTACCAAAAACGCCGAAACGGGCGAGCTGATTTTGAGCGGTCAGGGAGAAACCCACCTCGAACTGCTTACGGCTAAACTCAAATCGCGCTTCGGCATTTCCACCGTGCTTTCCGAGCCGAGGATACCCTACCGCGAAACCATACGCGCGGTTGCCTCGGCGGAGGGCAAACACAAAAAGCAGTCGGGCGGACACGGTCAGTACGGGCACTGCAAAGTGCGCTTCGAGCCGTGCGCGGGCGAATTCGAGTTCGGCGACGAGGTTGTGGGCGGCGCCGTACCCAAACAGTACATACCCGCCGTTGAAAAGGGCTTGCGCGAATGTCTTGCCCACGGCGTTTTGGCGGGCTATCCCGTAACGGGGGTAAGAGCCGTGCTGTACGACGGAAGTTACCACGACGTGGACTCTTCGGAAATGGCGTTTAAAGCGGCGGCGGCGCTCGCCTTCCGCGAGGGAATTAAAAACGCCAACCCCGTACTGTTAGAGCCCGTAGTAAAACTTAAAGCCGCCGTTGCGGGCGAGTACCTCGGCGCGGTTATGGGCGATATATCCAAGCGGCGCGGAAGAATTGTGGAAAGCGACACCGACGGCGATATAACTACGGTTGTAGCCGAAGTGCCCCTTGCGGAAACGGCGAAGTACGCCACCGATTTGAGGAGCATAACCCGCGGACAGGGCAAATTCTCCACCGAGTTTTTGCGCTACGACGAGCTTCCTCCCGCCCTCGCCGTAAAGGTTATAGCGGCGGCAAACAAGGAATAACGTTTATAAAAACGCGCCTTTTAAGGCAATTTGCCCTAAGCGCGGATAAAATGATTTATATTATAAAAGCGGCGAATTGCTTCGCCGCTTTTATAATATGTTTTAATAATCGCTCAGTCCCAAAAGATAATCTACTGAAACTCCGTAAAATAAAGCAATTTCCGCCGACAGCGCCAACGGCGGCTGTCTTTGCTCCTTTTCATAATGCAAATAAGTAACGCTGTTTATTTGCAACATTGCAGAAACTTGCTTTTCGGTTAGCCCACGCGCTTCCCGCAATTCTTTTAACCGCACTTTTACCAAAGAATTCCGCAAGCAGTACATAGACGGCAACGACAAAGTTATAAACCTTAACGTAGAAAACGCCATAAAAGAATTTTTCAAATAAGAAGTAGCGCGCGGCGTAGTTAAACTCCGCCGCGCGGTTGACGTGCGCTAAAAAGCCCGCCGCGACAAAAGAAAAAGCCGCGAAATGGCGCGGCGGTTTTAATTGACTAAATACAGAAATTGTACTAATATATTCACGGTGGCGGAAGCCGCCCACAGCAAGGAAACCTTTTAGGCGGTTAGCCCCTTTGATAAGTGGGGAATGTGTTTGAGCATTCTTCTACAAGGGGGTGATTAAGTGGAATTTGACTTCCTGCGCCTGCTCTACCGTTTGGTGGAGTTTGGCGCAATACTCTCTTTCAGAGTTACTAAGGATAAAATTTACATAATCATAAAAAAATAACCGCCCCGTTTAGCAGACTGGCAGTTATTTTTTATAATCTGTTGGGCTAACCGTTTTTAAGGTTATTCCCTTGCTGTGTTTTTATTTTACCATTGTTTTTTCTAATTGTCAATATTTTAAGAAAAGGAAAACAACCCTTTAAATGTTTGGGTGTAATTTGGGTATTGCGGTAAAAAAACCACAAAATCAATGATTTTAATGCAAAAACTTAACTTGCGCCGCGCCGTTTATTAGCTTAAATTTTATTTTTGGCTCTCTTCTTCGGGGGCTGGCTGCTGCTCGCCGCTTTCGTCCGCTTCTTCGCCTTGCCCGTTCTCCGCTTCCAACTGTGTTTCAGCGGGTTGGGTTTCCTCTTCCGCCACCGCGTCGCTTTCCGCCTGCGCGCACTTTAAAAGTTTACCCTTTTTATCGTACTTTTCGCCTGCAATAGCGGGAATAAGGAAACGGTACAAATATTTACCCTTGCACCAATCGATTGCAAGAATAATACTGAATACAACGGTTGTGCCGAAACACCAAATCAAGTCGTGCATTGTGTCGATTAAACCCAAATCGAGGTAACCGTCTAATTCCAGCGTCTGCCCGTTGCCGTAGTATATAACCGTTTTAGTAATATTGTCGATTTCCACGGTGTGCAGATTGTCGTAAGGTTCGTGCAATAAAAAGGAATGGAAGTGGCGCACAATGGTATCCTGTTGCATATCCATTGCGTGAAGAAGGCTGTCGCCCGTGTACTCGTAAATTTCCCACACTACGGAAAGAAGCATTGTAAAGCCTATACCGAACAGTATGCAGGCAATAACGCCCTTGGCGTTGTCGGGCGCGCCTATAAGCGACTTAACCAAAATTATGCCGACAACCGAAAAGACTATGCCCCAAGCCGAGTGCAGAATATCGTCCAAATGTTTTATTTTTCCGTAAAAATTATAGCTTGCGCCGAGGAAACAGAACAGCACGAAGAGCATCATAAAGATTACGTAACCCAAGGGACATTTTACGTTTAAAGAATATTCCGCAAGATAAAAGACGAACACGATTGCCATATATGCAAGCGCAATAGGTATATCCCTGTACTGACCTATTATTATAAAGTATATAATCGAAGCTATGCAAAACGCCACAAACAGCGACATAATTACCGTTACGGGCACGTTTTTAAGCCTGTCTTTCAAATATTCTTTTAACGGTCGTCTGTTTTTAACCTTAGTCATAAACCAAATTCCTTATGTGAATATCTCGTTTGCCGCCGCAAATCAATAATAAGTAGCTACGGCTTCCTCGGGGGGAAGCGGAGCGCACCGCTCCATACTCTCCGCACTGAGGACGGCGCCCTCCTTGCGGTACGCGGGGCTGTACTCGAAACCTATTTTCGCCGTAACTATAAACCAATCTTTCGTTTCTATACCTTCCGCAAGCCCGTTGGTCTTTAACGCAAAGCCGTCGTATGCGATATCCGCCTCGCAACAGGTCATAATAAACCTGCCCATAACTATACAGCCCGCGGGCAGTTTTTTAGAAACCGCCGCCATACCCTTAAACTTTACCGTCTTACCCAGATATGATTGCGGCTTTTCGGATAAGTCGCGGTAAAACAGCGCAAAGTCTCTGTCCTCTATTTCTATTACGGGCGCCTCTATATCGAAAGGCATTGGGTCCTCTATCTCGTCATACTCCACTTTGCCGCCTATATACTCGTAGACTATATCGGGGCGGCGGGATATGCCGCGCACGATTTTGTGGAAATCCATCCGCTCGTACTCGCCCTTGAAGCGGTTGAACACCGCCATTTGCGTCATATTTATTTTATCGAACACAAGCTGGCGCATATTCGTATTGTAGCTAATAAACGTTGCCGCGTCGAAAAAGGTCATCATCTGGTTGATTACCCAATTTTCGGGCATAGCGTCGAAAAACTGTTGCAAAAGCCAGGTGCCGTTGTATTCAACTATGACGCGCTTGGCTCTGTTTTTGCGGGTAAGCGCCGTCAGCGTGCCCTCATTCAGCTCGTCCTCGCCCGCGATAACCTCTATGGCTACGTTTTTAACCTTAAAACGCTCGGGCGCGTACTCCTCTTCGCCCTCCTCGCACACAAGCAACATTGTGCGTTCGCCAGTGTCCATACGCGGGTCTTCAAGCGTTTCCTGTATAAACTTAGTCTTGCCCGAGTCCAAAAAACCGAGAAAGACGTAAACGGATATTTCCTGCATTCTACCTTACCATATTATTTATAATGCGCAGTTTTCTTAAACGCCGAACAACTCTTTCAGCTCCTCGCCGTCAATCTTACTGCCTATAACGCACAGCCTGCCCGTGTATTCCGCGCAACCTTCGCGCACGTCGCTCTCACCGGGAACGTAGTCGAAGTGCAACCACTTTCCGTCCTGCCCCCCTACAATACCCTTGGCGCGAAGCACCGTGCCAAACCGCGCGCCGTCGGAAAGTTGCGAAAGCGCCGCCTTTAAACCTTCCGCCGTAAACTTTGCCGAAGTTTCTACGCCCCAGCTTGCAAATACCTCGTCGGCGTGGTGGTGATGCGCGTCGTGCCCGTTGTGGTCGTGGCAGTGTTCGTGCTCTTCCTCGGCGTGATGATGCCCGCAGCACCCGTGTTCATTGTGGTCGTGTCCGTGGCAATGCTCACCGTCCTCTCCGTGATGGTCGTGGCAGTGTCCGTGTTCTTCATCTTCGTGATGATGATGTCCGCAACAACCGTGTTCGTGGTGGTCGTGTTCCTCGCCGTGGTGATGCCCGCCCTCTTCGTCTTCGTGATGGTGATGTCCGCAACAGCAATGCTTCTGCTCGCCCGTAAGCTTGTCAAGCTCGCTTTCGAGCGTTGCCGCGTGCTCCATAGCGGTAAGTATTTGCTTGCCGTCCAAAAGCTTCCAATCGGTGGTTACAACCGTAGCTTGGGGGTTGTGTTCGCGCACAAGTTTAAGCGCGGTTGCAAGTTTTTCACTGCCCGCAACGTCGGCGTGGCTGAACACTATGCACGCCGCGCTCTCGATTTGGTCATTGAAAAACTCGCCGAAGTTTTTCATATATATTTTGCATTTGTTTGCGTCTACAACGGCGGTAAGCGAGTTGATTTTGCAGTCCTTTAACCCCGCGCTTTCCACAGCCTTTACTATATCGGAAAGTTTGCCCACGCCGGAGGGCTCTATCAAAATTCTGTCCGGCTTGTACTCGCTTACAACCTTTTTCAACGCCTCGGCAAAGTCGCCCACAAGCGAACAGCAAATGCAACCGGAATTGAGCTCGTTTACCTGTATGCCCGCCTCCTTCATAAAGCCGCCGTCAACACCTATTTCGCCGAACTCGTTTTCTATTAAAACAAGCTTTTCGCCCGCATAGGCTTCCTTGATAAGCTTTTTAATCAGCGTTGTTTTGCCCGCGCCGAGAAACCCCGAAAAAACGTCTATCTTAATCACTTTAAATTACCTCGCACAAATTCATTATATATTTTATACGCATAATCAAAAGTTGTCAAACAAATCACTTTAAAAACCCGCTATACTTGAATAAAGCATAGCGGGTTACCGTTGCGATAATTAAATCTTATTTATATGTAAGGCGGCGGAAAGAACCGTCCTCCTTGTGTATCATAATGTTAGCGTCCTGATTTCCGGCAAGCTTTTTGGCGAAGTCGATTGCTTCCGCCTGAGTGAAAAACAGCTTTATCGCCTTTGCGGCGCCTGCCGCTTTAACCTGCCACCTGTTATCCTCTTTGCGCTTGGAAATATGATAGGTCTTTGTTGTGGATGCTGCTCTGCCCTCGGTGGAGGGCGCCTTGTTCTCTTCCATTTTAGTCTCCTTATTCTGTGCCGCCGCAGGTTTTTCGACGGGTTTACTCTGTATTTGCGGTTGCGGCTTGGGGGCAGGTTTTGCCGCCTGAGCCGTCGGCGCCGTCTGCCTTGCCGGCTGAGCGGACGCGGGTGCGGGTTGCCTTACAGGTTGAGCGGGCGCCGCCTGTCTTACGGGCTGAACGGGCGCAGGCGCGGGCTGTTGCCGCTTGGGCGCGGCTTCCTCCCTTACCGTAGGCGTATTGTTTTTGGGTGAAGCGGGTTGGCGTTTAGGCGCTTTCCCGACGGCGGCGTTTGCACGCCGCTTTTGATACTTTTTACAGAGCAACCAGGCGATTGCTATTATCAACAATACAATTATTAAAGTAACCGCCGCAATGATTGCCACCCAACCCCAAGGGTTGAACCAAGAGGGCAAAAGCAAACGACCCATATTTTATCCTCTGTAATATTCCATTATAATTTATATGCATTGTATCATACTTATGATACCTTGTCAAGCGACAATTTTCCCCAAATTTTACGCAAAGATTGCGGCGGACTTATTGCCCGCCGCAACCGTAAGCTTTAAATTAAATTTATCTGAGCCTTACATAAGGTTTGTCGAGGTTGCCGCTTTCGCTTACAAGCTCCCAAACGTTTTCATAATCCCATACGGTGGAATTTACAGCGATTGAAGACTTGAACTCAGTAAGGGTAATCTCCCAGAAATCTCTTTCGTAAGCCTGATAGAAGGAGTTGCCCTCGTCGTCGGAAGAGCCGAAAACCGTAACGTCGTAGTTACCGTTGTGCTCGGCAAAAGGCGCAAAGCAGTTTCTTATCATATCGTCGGAATTTGCCGAGTAGTGTCCAACGAAGTTAGAGCAGTTCTTTGCCGCAATTTCAACAAGCGTCTGGTCGCTGGTGTAGTACATCGTGCCTTCGCTTACGCAACTCATTATTACAAGTTTACCTTTGCCGTCGCCGCGTCCGCCAAGGAAACCGCCCGCCATTTCCACAGCTGAAAGTCTGCCGAGGAATATGCTGTTGGTTATTTCGAGGTAATCGTTTAAATTCCTGTCGTCATACCTGCCTACGAAGCCGCTCGCGTATCTGTTATCGGAAACGGCGTAAGCGTCGATAAAGCAGTTGGAAATATAGCATACCGTCCAACCCGTAGCACCGCCCGCCTGAATGTATCCGACAAGGCTGGCAACACGCTGCGTCTGGCTCTGTACCTTGTGGAGATAATTGCCGTCATCGTCTTTATCGCTCGTTACGGACACCCTGTCAATGTAGGTGGTAGAACCCGTGTCGCTGGAAGCAAAGACCTGACCTACAAGTCCGCCGACCCTCTCTCTTCCGAGCACGTCTACGTTATGCACCTTAACGTTATAGATATATCCGCCTTCCATCTGACCGATTATACCCGTCCTCTGACTTCCGCTCTGCACGTCGATAATGTTGAAATCTTCAAACGTAACGTTCATTATCGAACCGCCCTTTACGTTGCGGAACAATGCGGTATAAATCTTAGTATCGTTAACGGTTTTTTCAATCTTTGCGTTGCTGAGCTTATGTCCGTTACCGTTGAATACGCCCACAAACGGCGTGTCCGTCGTTGCAACAGAACCCTGGAAATCCAAATCGTTTTGAAGCAGATAAATCGTAGCCGTATCGTTGCTTGCAAGCATCTGTTCGAAGTCTGCTTTCGTAGAAATGTTTTTCGTTTTAACTTCCTTAGTATAAACTTCCGTCTGCGAATCGCCTTCGATATTTTCAAGGAAGTAATATACGTTATAAGCCGCACTGTTGGACTGGGCAAACTCGAACGTTTTGCCCGTTGCGCGGAATTCCTGTTTAACCGTGTTAGCGTTCGCCTTGATTTGTTCTACGGTAGGCGCCGCCTCCGTTACGGGCAAGTTTAACGAATATATATAACCCGTGGGGCTTGTAAAATCTCCCGTTAAGCTGTAACCGTTTTTATTTACCGCCAAATTGGAAGTCTTATTTACAAAGTCGACCTTTGCGTCCTTTGCCGCCACATAGATAAGGTATTCTTTCGACACGATTTTATCCGCAAGTCCGTTGCCGTCGATAGCCTTGGCTATGGTAATGTTGTCTTTGAACGTTACCGTTTCGGTTACCTGCCAGATTCCGGGCTTAGTAGCATCCCAATTGGTAACGGAATTGAACGTGTTGGGATTATCGTACGTTGCGTATTTTAAGAAGCGGTCTCTCTCGTAAAATTCTGTATCGATTATAGCGTTGCTGTCGGAAGTACCGTTTACAACGTCGGGCTTGGGTATACGGTAACCGTTAGCCGTAGCCTGTTTGTCAACGATAATGGAATTGCCTTCCAACCCTTCGATTAAAAACTCGCCCACGCGGAAAGTATTTTTCTTTACGTTTACTTCAAAAGTCTTATTCTTGGTAACCTTTCCGACAGTTACGCTTGCAGTAAGCGTTACCTTTTTATCCGCATCAATCGGGCGCAAAACTTCAACTTTCACGTCGGAGTGGTTGGAGTTGGAAGTACCCTTAATATCGGTTATGTTGATTAAAGAAGGGTCGCTGGAAGTCCATTTAATGTCGGTATTCTTGATTCTGGTTACAAGGTCGAAATTCTGATAGAGAGCTTCAACCCTTATAGGCAGATAAGCCATATCCAGCACCGCCTGCGCGTCGGCTTCGTCTTTACTCGAAAGTTTTGTAAGGTCGGTCATCGCGTAGTGTGTATATTCGTCCCAGCTTGACTTGTTTAAACGACTTCCCTGAGTAGCGTTGTCGTCTTTGAGAGCAAACAAATCGCCCATATTTATGGAGTAATCTTCGTTTCTCCATTTCTTATGAATGGTTTTATCAAAACCCAACCTCTTGGAAGGCAACTCCTTAAAGGTATCCGTTGCGGGCACAGCCGTACCTATCTGACCGTTATCGTTATATTTTGTGTTGTATTCCGCCTGACCGGAAACGACGTAAGGCTTTTTGCCGTTGGTTACAAAGGTGGAATTTTCTACCGTGCCCCTGTACTCGTCGTCCGCCGTATAAGGACTGTTGTCTATAACGGAAAGAACGTTTGCAATGTGGTTGTAGCTGAACGTTTGGCGGGCAAGGTTTATATTGCCGCATCCGCCGTCCACTCCGTTGTTTACGTACGCAACCGTGCCTTCGCCGTCGACGTCGGCGCCGTTGTTATACGAAGTGATATTGTCGATAGATATAACGCCGGGATTGGAGTTATCGGTTACGCCGTGCATACGGTTATTGAAGGAAAGGCAGTTGTACATAAACACCTCGCCTTCCATTATGGAACCGCCCAGCTTAAAGCCGTTGCCGTCGCCGCACTCGGTTTTATATATGGAGGTATCTCCCTCCGCCTTAGATTTATCGAACGCGGGGAATTTGTTGTTGTACTCTTCCTGCGTTTCTAAAATGAAACCGTTTTCGAACGCAACGCAGTTGTACATTATTACCATTCCGATATTGCCGCTGTCCGTCTTTGCAAACAAGTCCCAGCCGTCGTCGGAGTTACGGTAAGCGATACAGCCGTCGAACACGTTGCCGTATCCAACCGTCAGCTTTGCCGCGAAGCCGTCGGCGTTTTCGCCGTAGGTTTCGTTGTCGTAATTGTTGTACGAAGTGCAGTTTTTAATTAAATTATAGCTGGGCCAATAGTTGATGTCCGCATACTCGGTATACTGGTTACCCGTAGGGCTGTAACTTCTGCCAAGCTGTAAACCCGTGTCGCGGTTATCGTAAAACTCGCTGTTTTCTATGATATTGTAGCTTCCGCCGATATACATACCGTTATCGCCCGCGCCGCATATATCTATTCCGTCCCAATGAATGTAGTCGGAATAAATCTGAACGCCCCTGTTTGTCGAAAGGAAAGGCATTGCGTAAAACGCAATTACAGCCTTTTGGGTAGGGTCGTCGTTGACGATATTTATATATTTTTTGTGCGAACCGCTTCTGAATATGGTTATTCTGTCAAAGAGATTGTAAGTACCGGGCATAACTCGGATAGTATCGCCGGGCATAAGAGTTTCGTCCATAAGCGCAGACGAAATGCTGCGGGGGTCGTCCTTAGTACCGGAAGCCGTTTCCGTGCCCTCTACGCCGACGTAAATAGTACGCGAGGCTTCGCCCTTCTTTTTACAGGCAGCCAATCCTATTGCGCTTGCGGAAGTGCCCGCAACGGCAAGCATTAAAAGCGCCGCAATAATTTTTCTTGTTCTCATAAGCTTTTATTTCCTTGTTTTTTAGTCTGTTAAGGCGCAAAAGCTTGTACGCCTTTTTCGCACTCAGCGCCCAACGGCAAAAATACCGTTGGGCGTTGTGCGTGCGTAGTTTAAATTTTTATTTGAAATTAAGCGTTGTAAATAATTTCTATGCCGTAAACGTTTATACCGCTACCGCCAGAGAACAGGGAGAATGCGCCCGCTTCGGTTACCGTATATTCACACTTGGTTACAGGGTCAACGCTAACGCTTCCAACCGCCGTACCGTCGGCTTTCGTAAGTTTAAGGTCTCTTGCCGTGCCGCCGCTACCGCTTGCCGCATAAACTATAATTTTTGCAGCCGCCTTAACTTCGATGCCGATATATCTCGACGTAGCAGAGCCCGTGCCGCCGAATTTAATTCTGTGAGTAAACGTTTTTCCGTCAATCGAAGCGTTGCTCGCATCTACCGAGATTTCTTTGCCAGACGCGCCGTTTACCGTTACTTTTGCATTTGCCGTATCGAATAAAACTACCGACGTAGCAATTTTTGCCTCCAAAGTTTTAACCTGTTCGGAGCCTATCGATACGTTCTGTAAAGAGCCGGCAACTGTAATGAGCAATTTGCAGGTCGTCGTAAAGTCTACGCTGCCTCCGCTTACGGAATCGGCTACGGTGGCAACAACTGTAATCACGTATTCGCCGGGAGCAACCTGAACGGCTGTATCCGTAATTTCAACGGGAGTCGCGCCTTCTTCCGCGTCTTTTGCAAGCATTGTTATGGTCTTAGGCGTAATCGTCGCCGAAGCATTTTCACCTACGAGCGCAAGTTCTATATCGCTCTTTACAAGGGCTATCGTAGCGCTTGCATCGGCCACTTCCGTTACCAGCGTAGACTTCAACGAAGCGGTTATACCAGTTACGCCGGATATTGCCGATTCTACATTTATGGTGTACGAACCGGTTACGGTTTCTTCGCCAACCTTTACGGTTATCGTCTGGTCGCCGAGTATTGCAAACATTTCGGCGGTAAGAACGGTTGTTCCGGGAACAAGCTCCGTTTCGCCGAGGTAGTACTTCAAGTTTTCGGTTATAACCGCCCTCGTCTTCTTACCCGTATACTGCGTTACGCTAAGACCTTCTACTTTATAGTTTGCGTCAACCGAGAAAGTATCGCCTACGGTAAACTTCTGCTTAAACTTAACGTCGCCCGCGTCGTTGGGATGAGAAACGGTAACCTTCGCAAGGGAAACGTCGCCGTCCGCCAAAGGTATGTTTTCGGCGCTCGCATCTTCGAACTCGGTATCAACCTGAATATAGAAGAAGTAAATATCCTTATCTGTTGCGGTAGTGATGTAGTATTCATCCGCCTTGGGAAGAGAGATTTCGGATACCTGAACGTCTTTCGTATCGACTTTCTTCTCATACAGCGAATCCATAGCCGGCGTTACCGTTTCAATACCGTTGGCACCCAAATCGGACTTGGAGAATACCTTTATGCCCCTGCCCGCAGAGCCGTTTGTATTCCAATAAATGGTAAGTTTTGCCGCGCCGTCGGTAACAAGTTTGAGATACCTGTCTTTCTGTAAAGCATTACCGGAAGTAAACGAACCGCCGCCGAACTGGAAGCGCGAAGGGAAGTACCTGTCTTCCGTTTCACCGGAGCCGCCCGAATTTACGTTTGCCTTGCTGTCGTTTGCGTGCGACGTAAGTGTGGTGCCGTTACCTTCGATAAGCTTCGTATCCGCCGCAACTACGCCCTCGGGAACGTTGGCAAAGTTGACCGCATAAGACTTAGTACGCAAATCGGGGTTCTCGGTTATACTATAAGTTACTTTACCGCTTGCAATTGTGCCGTAGGTAATAGTAGCCTGCGCGCTTGCCGCAACGGTATTCGTGTCAAGACCGCTTACTTTTACCTCATTCGCGGCAACGTCTTCTTTATCGCCGTTTTCACGGGTTACTTCGTACTTCCAGGTAGAAGTCATTCTGTCCTGCACGGACTTGCGTTGCGTAAGAGTACCTTCTTTTACAACAAGAGAGGTAGAAACTATTCCGTTATTAACCCTAACGGTAACCGTGCTTACAAAGTCTTCAAGCTCCGCGGTAGAACCCTCCGCCAGCTTGCAATTTTTAATTTTCGCAACCACGCTGTACTCGCCGTCAGCCTTTAAATTATCCCAGGCTTCGCAGTCGGCACGGTCGGGGTCTTTAAGCGCTATATCGAGGTTAGCCGCAGGCACTTCGTCCAACTTGTTGCCCGAACCGTCTGCAAAATAAACTTTAATCGCGCTCTTGTCTATGGAGTGCGACTTCTTCGTTTCGGAAAGCTGAACTTCCGTTTCTTCTACGCCCTCTACTATGAGAGCCTGCGCCGCCGCGGGGATTTGAAGTTTATCGGATTCTTCACCTCCCCCCAAATCTGCCAGACACAAATCGCACTTTTTGTCGTTATTTTCGTCAACGTGGTTTTGGTTGGTTATAGGGTCCTTGCCGCAGTCGCAAGCGCCGTTGTGCGTCTTCCCGTCGGAATTCGCCGTGTAGGTATAGGCGTGGGTGTGGTTGTCTTTCTTGGTACAACCCGCTACTCCCGCAACGCCCGTTCCTATTGCGCCCGCAATGATGAATACGGACAGAACTTTGGTTAATTTATTCATTTATTTCCTCCTAATAATTAACTCTCTTTTACGGCGCAAACGTGCGTTTTTAGCGCAAGCGCCTTTTTGTCTTATATATACTATCATACTGCAACGCGCTTGTCAAACCCAAAATGAAAATATTTTACTAAAATTGTTATTAACATTCATACAATACGCCCAAATTAAGGAAATAATAACAATTTTCGCCTTAAATTTCTTGTTGCCGATAAAGCTCTTTTATTTTTATACGGACAAAGCGACAAATAAACGGCGTTTAACCGTTAAGAAAAGCTTAAACCAAGACGTTTAAACGGCTACCTTGCGGCTGTCGTGGCAACAGAAATAAATAATTTGTATATCCTTTGCCAGCTCCTTTACAACCCGCATAGTCTTTTGCATATGCCCGCCGTCCAGAAACACAAAAGGGTCGTCCATAATTATAAACGGCTTTTCGCCGCCGAACATATTTTCCACAAACGCCAGCCGCATACAAAGCGCGCAAATACTTCTTAACCCCGTACTGAAATGCTTTTCGCTGTGAATTTCCCCGCTCTGCTCGAACAAAACGTTGAATTCTTCGTCTATGGTTATTCTTTCGCCAAGCGTTTCCTCTATTACGTCGGCGTACTTTAAAAAGACGTCTTTGACGGGCGCGACGTACCTGTCCTTTAAATTGCGGTCGGCTTTTTTCAGCAATTTTTCCGTTTCGGAAAGCACGTAGTGCCGCCGCTTGTATCCGTTGAGTTTTTCCTGCAACGTTTCCAGCGCGCCGTATTTGTCGCCGAGGGTTTCAATCATAGCTTCGTCGGAAGCTATCTGCCCGTCGACTACGGCAAGCAAGTTGCGCTCCTCCTTAACCCTTTCGGCAAGAAGCGAGTAATCGGCGATTTCCGCCGAAGGTCTTTGCCCAAGCCCGTATTTTGCCGCGTAATCCGCCGCCTCTTTCCCGCACTTTTCAATTTCCCCGCAAAGCCGCGCGGTTTCCGCGCTTGCCCGCTCTATTTCTTCGAGTTGGGCGAAAACGTTTTCCTCCAACCTTATACTATACTTGCCCAGCACCCCGCTTATTTCCGCGTAAAGTTGCTCCGCCTGCCTACGGGTATCCTTTACTTCCGTTTCCGCCTTTAAGCTGTCCGCTTTAAGATTGCCGTACTCGGAAATCATATTGAAAAGTTTTACGTACGCGCTCTGTAAATCGCCGTCCGATATGCCGTAGACGGCGAAAAAGTTCCGCGCGCCCTCTGTAAGCGCGTCTTTGCGCAGGCTGAAACTCTGAATACGCGCCCGCCTCTGCAACTCGTCCTCGCCGTACTGCGCGTAATCGTTAAGGTCCTTTTTAAACGTTTCGTAATCGAATATAATTCCGTTTTGGCTGTAATAGCCGTAGGAAGCCAAAACCTCCCTCACCGCGCCTTCTATGCTCTGCAACTCAGCCTGTGTTTCGATTGCCGCGCCGTCCAAAACCACGGCTTTCGGCGACGACTGCGAACCCTTTATTTTCCACAGCACGGCAACCACCGCCGCCGCGAGAACGCCGCCCGCCAACAGCGCTATGCCCGCGATTTTACTCACCAAAACGAGCGCGCCGCCCGCAACGGCTACAATGGCGAACAGCGCCAACAAAACCGAATACACCTTGCCGCTTTTCCTCGCGGGCGCGTTTAACGGCGCGGCTACGGCAGCCTGCGCCTTGCGCCTGTTGTCAAGATTGCGGTATCTTTGCACCTTATCTTCAAGATATTCCATCTGCTCGGCGTCGGGAGTTTTATTTGCAAACTTGCGCTGTAAAGATAGCCGCCTCTGTCCGCCGTCCTCTTCGCCAAGCGCGCTTATCTTTACTTCGAGGCTCTTTATTTCGTCTATATCGCCGCTAAGCTTGCGCAGAGCACCCTCTTCGGGCACGCCCGCCTGAAAAACGCATTCCAAAAGGCTGAGTTTTTCCTGTTTTTGACAATCGAACGCCGCCGTGGTCTGCGCGCCGTCCAACATAGTTATGCGCCTTGCGTTGCTTTTCAACAAAAGGTTTTCCTCTTCGCTCGGCAACCCGCCCGCATACTTCGACCGCCAACCGTCCAACTCTTCCCGCAAGCGGTTGCACCGCGCCGTTATAGCGTCCAGCTTTTCCCACCGCTCCAAAACGAGATTGGTGTTTTTAATTTCCTCAATTTCGGCTTCCTCCCTTAAAATACTCTTTTGAAGATTGTTTTTCCGCGAATAGCTTTCGTCGAGAGTTTTTGCTATGCTTTCAAGGTTGGCAATCTCGCTCTTAACCTCGAATATAGCCTGATTTGTCTGGCTGATTAAATCGTTGTTGCCCTTTGCCGCCTTTAAATTCTTTCTTGCCCTTTCGAGCCGCGCAATCACCGTTTCAAAATCTTCTTCGCCGTCCGCATTTTCAACAAAGCAGTTAAGCTTGGTAAGCATACCGCCCGCGGCGGTCGTATCAGCCGCGTCCGAGGTAATGAATACGGTGCGCTCGAAAGTTTCTTTATCCACTCCGAACACGGCTTTGCCCAAATCGCCGCCGAACCCGCCGTAAACCCTGTTGTTGCAGTATACGGTCAGCTCGTCCTCGGTATCGCTCTTTTTGCCGAAAAATCTCTCTATCCTGTACGTGGCGCCGCCCGTTTCAAACGTTAAGTTTCCGCCGAACTTGCCGCCGGCGAAGGGGTAAAAGTGTTTGCGGTCGTTAAACTCCTTGGCGTTTACCCTGACGGAGGGCAACCCGTAAAACATTGCCTTTATAAACGCCGCAAGCGTCGTCTTGCCGAAACCGTTATTTTCGCAAAACCCCGTAAGCCGCTCGTCGAAATTATAATCGGCGTTGCTGAGTTTGCCGAAGTTTTCTATGTGGCACTTAATCAGCTTCATTATTCCACCTCTCTTCCGCCAAGCGCCTTTAAGCCGCAGTTAATCAGCGCGTTTTTGTCCTCTTCGGAGTACCCGCCCTCCAACACCGCCCTTATAAACTCGCCCCTGAGCGATACGTTCCCTTCGAGGCAAGCGGCGTCGTACTTGACGTAAGCGGAGTTTTTAACCGACACGTAATAATAGCTGTGCGCCAGCTGTTTTTCTATCTCCTTATCCAGCCCGTCGGTATCGTAATCCACCTCGCCGACAAGGTTTACCCTTACTATATCCGAAGGCTTGCACTTGATAAAGCCGCCTACTTTGCGGCAAGCGGTAAACAAATCCTGCGTGTCGCTTATATCCACGCAGACCTCTTCGAACACCCTTGCGGAGGAGGGCACAAACTCGAAAGTAAGCTTTTCGTCGGTATCGATTACCACAAACCCCTTTTGCCCCAGCTCGTCGAAGCCGCGCCCTTCAAGACAGCCGCAATAGGCGTACCGACCGCGCTCGTCTATTTTTCCCGCGGAATAGGTATGTATGTGCCCCAGCGCAAGATAATCTATGTTTTTGTTGCGCAGTTTCGAAAGCTGAATTTTGCCCGCACCGCCCGAATTGCCCGCCTGCCCGTGCATTACGGCTATATTGATTTTGTCGCTTTCGAGTTTAAGCGAAGAGTACAGGGAAAGCGCGTTGCTTCCGTCTATTTCTATTCCCGAAATTGTTACGTTGCCGTAACGGTAACAAGTCCACTCGTCGGAAAAGGTTTTTAAATTTTCCAAACCGTACTCCGTGTAAGATTCCAACGTATCGTGGTTGCCGCGCAGATACAAAAAGTCTATATCGGGAGTGTTTCTCACCACGCTGTAAAAAAATTCTTTGTCCCGCTTTAAAGGGCGGTCGGAATCGAAGATATCCCCCGCCAAAATAATGACTTTTATACCGTTTTTAACGGCGTACGCAACCATACGGCTCATTGCCGCGCGCAGTTCGCGCTTTCTTTCGTCCGATTTTTCTTTGGGCAATTTAGACTCCATTTTAGAGCCGAGATGTATATCCGCGCAGTGTAAAATTTTCATATTTGCTTCCTCTTAAATAAGACGGCGTTAAGGCGTGCGTTTTACGCGCCTACCGACAATATTTTTCGGCTGATTATAACATAAAATATATGTACCGTCAATACGGGGCGGTTAAAAAACGCGCCCGCGGCTTGCGCTTGAAAAACGCCGCGGGCGCGACAGTACGCCGTAACTATTAAACAAAATAAGCGTTTAACCGCCGCATATGTCCGCGCCAACCGCAATTTTAAGCGAGCAGACTTAAAATTTCTTGGTACTGGCTGTCGCTTATATTTTGCAACGCAAACAAAATAAACGAGTAAATTTCTTCCGTCATTTTACATTGGGCGGTTTGCGCTTCTCCGAGCAGGACGGAAGCCTTTATAAGCGCCTCCTGCCTGTCCGTGGTTTCGCCGCCGCCGAATATAGCCGCAATGCGGTCGCAACAGTACGCCATAAAGTCGTTTTGACTGCTCCATTGCCTGATTTCGGGAATTTCGTCCCACGGTTTGGTTGTGCGCGCCTTACGTAAAATTTCCGTTAATAGCACGATAGCCTCAACCGTCTGCGCGCCGCGGTAGCAGTACTCTCCGTCCTCTTCCACGTCGTTCTCTTCTTCCTCGTCCGCTTCTTCCACGCCGTCCTCTTCCGACGCGTTTTCAAACTCGTTTAAACGACTTTGAAGGCGGCGCTCCATCTCTTCGTAATCCACCTCCCCATCGTCGTCGCGGCGGCGCAAGTCGTCGTCCAAGCGCGCCGTTTTCATTCTTTCGATTAGCTTTTCCCGCCGCCTTTCCAAAAACGCAAGTCTTGCGGCGAGCGGGTCGTTTTCGTCATAACCGTCGTCCTCGCGCAGGTCGGCGGGTTCTTCGGGTTCGGCAAGCGGGCGGTTTACGTCGCCCGTAAATTTGTAAGTTTTTAAGTCGACCGCGGCAAGCTCGCCCTTTGATACCAGCCCGTCGGCAATTTCTTTCAACTGCGGATAAGGCAGGCTTGTTTCATACATTAAATCGAACACGTTTATGTGCAATTTTCCGCCGCGCGCCTGCAATACGCAGGCGTTTAAAACTTTATCGTAATTATCCATAAATTTTACTCCTTTCAATCCCATAAGCTTCTTGTGCGCTTAACCATCCAGGAAGAATCGTAACGGTATTTCGGGTCTTTGAAATCGATTGAAGGCTTTCTGTAATTTTCCGACTGCGGGAATTGGGTGTATTCGGGGCAGTCGAAATACAGCTCGAAACACCCTTTCAGCGGCATATGGTTGTTTATGGTTATGTAAGCGTCGCCCGGCTTTACCCTGTGCATAAGCTCGTCCTCGGAAACGACGTACTCCTCAATAAACTTTATACCGCCCTGCAAGTATTGCGCGGGGTCGGGAATTATGTGCCTGCCTATCTGTTCCTTAACCGCCTTTGCCGTGTTTATGTCGTTGGTGCCCAAAAAATAAGTTAGGTTACAGTTGTTGCGAATCTGTTGCGCCACGCCGCCCGAATACGATGTTTCAAGCTGGGTATAGTCCTGCACTATCGCCGTTATGAATATGTTCAAGCCGCGCCCAACGCTGAATATGGTGGGGTAAATTTTATCGGCTTGCAGGGTGGGGAACTCGTCCAACAGAAACTGAACGGGAACGCCGAGCGGCGCGCCGCCGTTGATGGCTTTTTGCTTTAACGTATCGAGCGCCTTTACTATGTATTGGTTTACAAACCCGCGCATCCTTTCGTCCGTCATATCGTAAGTTAAAAAAATTACCTGCGGCTTGTCGCCCAAAGTTTTAACGTCGAAGTTGTCGGTTATGGTAAGGTGGCGCACGTCGGGATAGCTGTAATTGCTTAAATAGCTTTCTATAAGCTGAATGTAGCACGCCCTCGTCTTGGGGTGGTCGTTGATTATGCCGCGCACGTACCTCCACACGGAATCGTCCTTATCCCGCGAAGAGAAAAAGCCGAAGTCCTCGAACTCGTCCCCGTATTCGAAGCGGTAAAAAATCCGAGAAACCGTTTCAAAGTTAATCTGCTCGGGAAGCACCCTGCGCCTGCCCGTCCGCTCCTCCTGCTCGCGCGTTAAAAGCATATCCTCAAACAGCCCCAAGGTGATGCCGTATATAAAGCCCCTCGCGCCCTCGTCCCAACTGATATCGTCGTCCGAACGTATGGGAAAGAGCTTGTCGTACAGCTTTTTTAAATCCGCCAGCGCCTCGTTTCTTATGTTTTCCTTTTCGTCGGGGTACAGCTCGGCTTCGAGATACCTCCTCGCCACGTCCGCGACGGGATTGAACAGAATCTGCGAATACTCGGGGTGAATAAAGTCCATATATTTTACGTTTTCCTCGCCGTAAATACCTTTGAGATATTCGGAAGTATACCTGAAAAGCTCGCCCTTTATGTCCGCGACGATAACAGAAATTTTACCGTCCAGATTGAATAGGTAGTTTTCCAGATAGCGCATAGATTTTCCGCACCCCGTAGAGCCGGTTACAAGCGCGTGGCACAGCCCTTTGCGCTGTACCACGTAAAGCTCGCCGTCCTTATCCCTGTAAGCGGAAACGGGCATACCCGGCGCGTGTTTGCCCAGCGCGCCGTATTTAACGTAGCCGCTCTCTTTCGCAACGTCGTCTATTCCCAGCAGAACCGTCTGTTCGCCGGGGACGCTCTTTGCAAATTTTTCGATTAAGTTTGAGTTAAGTTTCATTTTGTGCCTCCTCCGAAGCCGATTTTCCTCTCGTCCGTAAAAATGCTTTCGCCGCCGCTCTTGCCGTACTGCCTTTCGAGATATTTAAGCATATCGGGCATTAAAAGCATATCGGGCAGCCCCCTTAAACGGGTTACCGTTTCCGCCGCGTCGCCCTCTTTCAGCTTTAAAAGCAATATGCCCGCGTCGCTGTTTTTGCCCTCTTTAAGCTCCTTGATTAAAATCTGCTTTGCAAGCCGTCCGCACTGCTCGTCATCGTTGAGATAGAGCATCTGCATAGCGTACAGCACCGAAGCGATATGGTCGCGCCCGTAGTTGTGGGACAGCGAACGCAGGCGGTTGCCCTTTACCGCGGAGTTGCTGAACAGCTCCTGCACCTTATGCAGGGCAAGCGCCTTTACGTCTATTATTTCCCTCTCGCACTCTCTTTTGCCGAACTCGGAATTTGCGGTACAAAAACCGTTTAAATAGTTTTTGTACATCTCGATGTCGCACGGGGCGGAAAGCTCGTCGAGCACGGGGTTTTTAAGCATTGCCTCGTAAGTTTTTATTTCCTTGGGCTTTACGCCGAAATTTTTGGCGATAAAACTCCAACTGTCCAAGCCCGTTTCCGCGGCTTCGCGCATTAAAAAATAGTAGTACACGCTTCTTTGCGTCAAGTAATTCATTTTTATCCTCTCCTTATTATTTCTTCTATGTCTTTTTCTATCAGGTCGTAGTACTGCTCGAAAATATCGCACACGGTCGCATCGTCCTTTTCCGCCGTAAGGCAGGGCGCGCCGTCGTCCTCGTCAATGTAAAAGACCACCGCCCTGTCTGCGGCGACTCCCGGTATCTTGCCGACAGGGTATAAAATACAGTATATCTTTTCTTTATAGGGAATAACGGCGATTTGCTCGAAAGTTAATTTGCGCCCGTCGTCGTCCATAAGAATGATATGGTCCGTGTTGTTTTCGTCAAGTAAAATATTCAAAACGTTTTCCATTTCCGTTACCTCCTTTTCTGTATTCAATCATACCAAAAAATGCCATTTTCGGCAAAGGCACGTTCCTTAGCCCTTTACCGCTTAGCTGTAAAAGCAAAAAGGAACCTGCAAAAAATGCAAGTCCCTTTTAATATAAAGAAGAAATAATATTGCGCGTTAAATAGTCATATCCAGCCCGTTTTCGCTTACGTACGAACACCAGATTCCGTTTTCGAGAATTTCTTCCCTTGCAACCTCTTTAACGAACGCTTCCGTTTCCGCTTGTGAGTATCCTTTAACCTCTTTCCACCTTTCGTAAGCAGAGGCGTAAAATTTTATCATCTTTTTATTGTCTTCCGCCTTGCGACCGTACGCCATTTTTCCCAGACCTCCCGCCAGCAGTAACGAAAGCGCGGAAACCGTGCCAAGCAAAATAGCGGTAAAGTTGCGGTAAGACAGGCTGTAAAAAATAGCGTGCTCCCAAAACCAATCTACGTTTTGCGCTCTTCTAATAAGAGCGACTATTTCCAGCGCGGAAATAAATAAGTAAATTACTACGGCGGCGATTTTAAGCGTTACGGACAGCGTCCCGCACAGTTTAGCCCGCTTGTCGTTGGGCTTCCTCTTGGAGGTATGATAATTCAATTGCCCCGTAGGTTTTGTGTTGTTGCCTATCCACACCTCGATAACTTGGCTTACGTCGGCGTTTATATTTTCCTTGCCGCCGATTACTTCCAGCGACTGAATCGCCTTTTCTATCCACGCCATATCCACCTTTTGCGACCAGGCGTAAAGATGGCACACGTTGAAACCGCTCATTTCGGAAATACACAGGGAGGTATAAAACTGTATTCTCAAAGCTTCGGCAAAGGCGCGGTACTCCACGAATTTTTTGTGATAATTCCTTTTATTGCCGCACAGCACCAGACACAACATTAAAATTAGCGCCGCGGTACAGGCAAACATTGCATACGGCAAAGAAGCGTCGTCGTAAATCAAAAAGGCAAATACCAACAACGCGCCTATAACTGCGAGAGTATAGATAAAGGGTACGTATCTTTTTCCGTTATTTAAGCAAGAGAGCCCGTCGGTTTTAACGTAATGTCGCCGTAAATTTTTGCGGTAACCGTCAAGTTCGTTCACGTTTTCCCAAAGCCTTACCGCGTTATCGTCCGTCTTGATTTTTTCGGAGTTGTATTTAGCCGTCTTTGAAATAATATTTTCTAAAAAAACGGGAGGGTTTAAATTTTCGTCGGTTATATCTAAAAGTAAATAGTCCTGATAGCGTTCGCCCCCGTCGCCCGTAAGACAGCTTGTAAGCCACTTTCTTTTTATATCCGCCTTATCGCCGTCCCCCTGCCTGCGCGTCTTTATCCAAACCACCGCAGTATCGTTTATAAGCCCCGGTTTAAACAACTTATCCTTGTCCAAAAACTTATGTTCCAAGGCAAATTTTATTACTTCCACCGTGCCGCAACCGTACTTGGTTTTCGGCTCTTTACCGTCCCACAGCGCAAGCAAAATATGGGAATGTTCCGCCATATAAATGCCGAGCTGGCGGTATTCGTAGCTTTCCTCGTCCGTGTTTGCCGTCTTTGCAAGCCAATCTCTGTTCTTCTCGGTATCGGGCGCGTAAATAATTTTTTTGGCGCGCGCAAGATAGTAATCTAACTTTTCCCTGTCGGCGGCGTCCTTTGCCTCCGCTTCCGCAATATCCTGCGCGGTGGCGTTTTTATCTTTTTTTACGGATTGCAGATGCGCGTCGAAGCTCTTTTTATACTTGTCTATCGCACAGGGAAGCACGGCGTACACGTCCATTCCCAAACCGAAAGCCGCCTCCGCGCACAGCATATCCGCCCCCTGCGCAAACGCGTTGAGCATAATAACGGGCGTATGCCCTTTACCCTTTTTTCCGCCGTTACAAAGCTCTTTTATCTGCGTAAGACTTTTTTTAACCTCCGCGCCGAGCAACGCACCGTCCCCTTCAACGAGGTCCCTGTGCCCCGTAACGCCCACGATTACGGGTATTTTTCCATCGTGATTTTCCTCTTCCCAGGCAAACGCAAAACGGATAAAATGTTTCTTAACTTCGCCCTTAATTAAAACGGGCTGTTCGAAAGCCGGGTTATTTATGGCGTCGGGGCAAAACTGCGGTTCAAGACAAAAGCCCCCGAATTTATTGTACACGCCGCTTTTACCCGCAACGCCGTTGAGCTGACCGCCCGAATAAAATTGCAGGCAGGGCATATCCGTATACACGTCCATTTTTATGCCCGTAGCCTTGCCCTCCGCGCGCGCCGCGTGTTCGCCGTTTAATATGTAATTGTGGTCGTACCCAAGAGTTGCCGCAAGGCTTTTGTCGCCTATGTGTTTGCCTATCGCCTTTAAGCGGGTAAAGTCGAAGGGCGTGCCCTTAACCTTATTTTTTTCGCCCGTGGGAATAAGTCCGCCGTCGACGGGCGTGTAATAATCGGCGTTTATTTTAAGCATATTGCCGCGGCAATCGCCGTTTTGCTCTCCGTCCAGATTGAAATACGCGTGGTTTGTGGGGCACCACAAGGTGTCCGCGTCGCTCACCGCGCTATACTCTATAACCAGAGCATTGTCCTCAACTTTAAAAGTTACGCTAAGCTTCAAATTCCCCGGATAGTTTTCCTCTCCGTCCGCGCTGAGATACTCCAAAGTTACGCAGTCGTCGCTCTCGTGCGTTACGGTAAACTTCTTTTTATCGAAGCCCTCGTTGCCGCCGTGCAAATGGTTTTCGCCGTCGTTTGCGTTGAGGGCGTACCGCTTGCCGTTAAGCGCAAACCCGCCCTTGGCTATTCTGTTGGCAACCCTGCCTATTGTTGCGCCCGCATAGCAACCGCTTTTAACGTAATCGCCTACCGACTTAAAACCGAAAACCACGTCGACGCCGTTTACGCGTATGGCGTTTATTCTTGCGCCCACCTCGCAAATATCCGCTTCCAAGCCGCCGCCCTTCACCGTGTAAACGTACACGTTTTTACCTTCGATTTTATCGTAAATAATTTTCATATCTTTACCTGATTATTTTAAACCGCGTATTTTAAACCGCGCCTTGGGCGCATCTTTATCTTTTAATTCTTTTATCCCGTATTATACCTACTTTTTATTATTAAGGTTGTTTAACGCCCCCGCATTGTCGGATATTATCATACCCACGGTTTGACAGCATTTCATTTCCGAACAGTTGCCGCAAGTTTCGCATCCTTTACCGAGCGCGCATTGTCTTATCGGGCATAGACTGTCGCAATAAGGAGTTTTAATGCCGTCGACGCGGCACCCCTCGCAATTTATCATTTCGGGCGTAATTTCCACGCCGTTCATTTCCGACCAGAGCTTTGCCACCTTTTCGCGCAATGCGTTATCATTGTTTTGCGTAGCCTTATAAGCGTCGCACTTTTCGCAATCAAGTCCGCAATATGCTATAAATTTTTTCATTTGCGTATCTCCTTTTAAACTTTTTTATAGGGCGTATCACAACCGTTATAAGTTTCTTAACGGCGCACCGCGTAGTTTTTTACGACTGCGACATAGTCCGAAAATTGGCATACGCGGGTTATCAATTTCTTTAAGCCAAGCGAATCTCGGCAATTGCGTGCTCTCTGAAAGACAAAAGTCGGGGAGCGTTCCACCGCACGTTGCGCTTGGCTTACTCCATATTCTCACCGCCGCAAGCGTTTTCACACCGCCGCTCTTACCGAATAAATCCAATAGCCCTCGCTTATATTACAGTTGTCTTTCAATCAATTTCCGAATTGTTCCCTGCCCGCAAATAACAATTCGCCGTTCATATCTTCCTCTTTTCATACTTCTCTTTCGCATAGGCGTGGGCTTCGGCAATGAGCGGCTTCAACTCCTCGAACCTTTCGGCGGAGGGATTTAAACAGCACAGCCAACTCAGCCAACCGTACACGGGGTGGGGCATAATTTTATCGTTTGCCGTAAAATCGTATTTCATATCAATAACGCCGCCCTTTTTCGGTCGCGCGGGGATATAGCCGTATAAATTTAAAAAAGTTTGCCGCCTTACGCCTAAATTTACGCGGTAAACCCCGCTGCGGTCAAGGTGCGAAGAGCGGTCGTTTTCACCGTCTTTCTCTTTAACGGTCAGTACGTACACGCCACGCTTCAATTTATTTTCGGGGTTGTAGAAAACGCCTCTCTCGCCCCAACTTTCCACTACGGCAACGCCGCTTAAATTTTGTACGCAGTAATCTATAATTTCGTCCGCGAGCATAAAATATCTCCGTAATCTTCGTATTTGTTTTGCACGTAAACGCGCTTGCCCAAAATAGTTATCGCCTTTTGCGGACAGCGGGAAAAACAGCGGTAACACATAGTGCATTTGCCGTTAAACTCAGGTACGCCGCGTGTCATTTCTATATTGCGCATAGGGCAAACGCCCGCGCATATCCCGCAGCCAACGCACTTTTCACCGTCCGCCTTAACCCTATCGTAATACTTTTTTGTCTTACCGCAAAAATACAGTCTTTGCCCGAACAACCCCGCGATATGCGCGAAAAAGCCCATACCGTTACGCGTATACTTTCCACGTTTTATACTTGCAACCGCCCGGTCTATTTTTTCGTCCGCTTTTTTAATAATCTCACGGTTTTTACCGAGCGGCTTTTTCAAGAGCTTTACGTCGCCTATACAGTCGGGCATTTTAAGGTGCAGTCCGCCGACAACGCAAGCTTGGTACTTTTTAAACAGCCTTGCCGCGCAACCCGCGCCGTCGCCGCTGAACAATCCCATAGTACAAATTATAAAAATGCGTTTACCGCGCCATAGCTCTGCGTTGTCAACAATAAAATCGCGCACAATTTTGGGCAAATTGGAATAATACACGGGATAAGCAAATACTATTTCTTGCGCTCCCTTCGCCGCCTCCGCCGCCTGCGGAGTTTCGAGCGCGAACGTATCCGCACCGCTCTCTATTCCGTTTAAAAATCTTTCAACACAGCGCTTCGTATTGCCCGTGCCGCTGAAATAAATTCCCGTCATTTTGCTCACCTTTATACAATCATAACATTTTTTAATTGAAATTGAAAGGGATATATTGCAATTTTACCTACCGTATGCTAAAATTTTTTGTATGAATAATTTTGAAGTCCAGCAAATTGCAAAGCAGACTTTTAAATATTTGCAAGCCAATATACGCATCGGTATGCATCTGCCCGAATTAAGAAAAATTGCCGAGAAAAAAATGACGGAACTCGGCGCAACTTCTTTTTGGTATTGGGACGTGGGCGCGTTTATTTTTTCAGGCGGGGACACCGCTTTGTCGGTTTCGGGAAGGCACTATAAAACCGCCGAAAAAGTTATTGCCGAAAACGACATTATCCCCGTAGATTTAAGCCCGCAGGTCGGCAACGTCTGGGGCGATTTTGCGCGGACAATTATCATTGAAAACGGCAAGGTTATACCGTCGACTGACAGGATAAAAAACGAAGAATGGAAGAACGGCTTGCTTGCCGAAGAAAAATTGCACGGCGAACTTATGAATTTTGCCTCGCCCGAAACGACATTCGAAGAGTTGTATTTTTATATGAATGACCTCATTAACCAAAGCGGTTACAAAAATTTAGACTTTATGGGAAACTTGGGGCACTCGATTGCCGCAAAAAAAGACGACAGAATTTATATTGAAAGGGGCAACTTGGCTCGGCTTAATAGCGTGGAGTATTTTACTTTCGAACCCCATATTGCCCTGCCAAACGGCAGATACGGATATAAACGCGAAAACATTTATTACTTTGAAAAAGGAAAATTAAAAGAACTTTAACCGTTAAACACCTATATATTACTTATTTACAAAATTCAATTTACCGCCTATTTTTTATCAATTTTAAAATTTCCACGTCGGCGGGACAAAACTCGTAGCAGGGAATTTCCAATGGCGTTATCCACGCCATTGCGTTATGCTCTAAAAGTTGCGGTTGCCCGCGGGTTGCGCTTTTATTTCCGACAACTTTCCGAAAGCTTCGGCTTTTTCCTTAAAGTAAAAACTGTACTGCACTGTTTATTCCTCCGACAATTTCCCCGTTGGCATAACCGCCGCCTAAACCTGATTTGCAATTGATTATAACGTTAAAGTCAAACACCGTCAATACTCTGATGAAAATCAAAAAGACTATTAAGAGCAGACCTTATTAAATACGTTTAAGCCGTATACAGAAACTATTTAAATAATAAAGACGGCGTATTTTAAAATACGCCGTCTTTATGGTGTGCCCGACTGGATTCGAACCAGCGGCACCGAGCGTCGGAGGCTCGTGCTCTATCCAACTGAGCTACGGACACACACCGAATTTTAATTGAAAATAGCCGCAGGGCAATTTTCAACCTTTTATATTTTATCTTCCGCGCGGGTAAAAGTCAACCTTTCGCGTACGCGTTGACGATACCCTTTAAAATTTCCACCGTCTTTTGCATTGCCTGCACGGAAATATACTCGTTAAGTCCGTGAGCGTTACGCCCGCCCATACAAACGTTGGGGCAGGGCAAGCCCATAAAGGAAAGCGAAGAGCCGTCGGTACCGCCCCTTATGGGGAAAATCAACGGCGTAACGCCCGCCGCAAGCATTGCCGCCTTGGCGTTTTCCACAAGGTGCATATGCGGAGCAATCACCTCCGCGCAGTTATAATATTGGTCGCGCATAGAGAGTTGAAGCCTGCCGCCGTATTCTCCGTTCAGCTTTTCGACTACCGCGCGCACAAAATCTTTGCGCCTTTCAAACTCCGCCCCGTCGTGGTCGCGGATAATGCCGTTTACCGTGCAACTCTCCACGCCGCCGCAAATTTCCGTTACAAAATAGTACCCCTCTCTGCCCTCGGTAGTTTCGGGGCGTTGACTTTCAGGAAGCGCGCAAATAAACTTGTTTGCCACGGCTACGGCGTTTATCATTTTGCCCTTAGCCTGCCCGGGGTGAATGTTTACGCCCTCTATCTTTATTTGGAAGCAAGCGCCGTTAAAAGTTTCGTAAGATATTTCCCCCAGCTCCTCGCCGTCGACGGTGTAGGCAAAATCGCACCCGAATTTTTTAACGTCGAACAGCTTTGCGCCGTGCCCGATTTCCTCGTCGGGAGTAAAAGCAACGCCTATATCCCCGTGCTTTACTTCGGGGTGGCAAACAAGGTATTCCAACAGCGCCATAATCTCGGCGATACCCGCCTTGTCGTCCGCGCCCAGCACGGTAGTACCGTCGGAAGTGATAATCTGCTGACCCGCCAATTCGTTCAGTTCGGGGAAGTCGGCAACGCTTATTTTGCCCGTTGACAGGCATATATCCCCGCCCGAATAGTTGTGCACCATAGGCTTAACGCCCCTGCCGCTCGGCTTTTCAACCGTGTCGAGGTGCGCGATAAAACCTATCGAATGCGCCGCCTTGCAGTTTGCGGGCAAGCGGGAATACACGTATGAATTGGGCGTAACTTCGGCTTTAAGCCCCAGAGCTTCAAGCTCGCCGACAAGCATTTGCGCCAGATTTTTCTGGCAGTCGGAGGAGGGCGTAACGCCGAAATTTTCCTCGCAGCTGGGAGTATCAACGCGCACGTAGCGCAAAAATCTTTGTTCGACCGCTTCCATAAATTACAACCTCTTAAAAGCGCAGTTTTCGCCGTCGTAAACGTAGCCGTATTCCGCCAGCCGCGCAACCACCTCTTGCTCCTCCGCGCAGTATCGCGCGCAGAAATCGCCCAGCTCCTCGCCGTCGCGCAGAGCCGTATTGACAAGGGAAAGCAATATGAAATTATCGGCGGGTAAACTGCTCATACTGCAATTATATCACCCCGAAGAATAATATGCAATTCATTTTATTGCAAACGCCGCCGCGCCGTGCTATAATTTGCATATATGAAAACTGTCGTGGTAGGAATGAGCGGCGGAGTGGACAGCTCGGTTGCCGCACTGCTCTTGAAGGAGCAGGGTTACAACGTAATAGGGCTGTTTATGCTAAATTGGGAAGAAACGGGCGAAAACGGCGCCTGCACGGCGGAGAGCGACTACGCCGACGTGCGCAGGGTGTGCGCTCTTTTGGATATACCCTATTACAGCGTAAACTTTGCAAAGCAGTATCAAGAGCGCGTTTTCAAACACTTTTTAGAGGAGTACGCGGCTGGCAGAACGCCCAACCCCGACGTGCTGTGCAACCGCGAAATAAAGTTTGGACCATTCCGCGAGTACGCGCTTTCGCTCGGCGCCGACTACATAGCCACGGGACACTATTGCGGCGTGAGCCACAATTCAGACGGCAGTCATCACCTGTTAAAGGCGCGCGATTGCGGCAAAGACCAGACGTATTTTTTAAATCAGGTAACGCAAAAACAGCTTGAACGCGTGCTGTTCCCCCTTGCAGATTTGCCCAAGGAGCAGGTGCGCGCCATTGCCGAAAAGCATTCGCTTGCCACCGCAAAGAAAAAGGATTCCACGGGGATATGCTTTATAGGCGAGCGCAACTTCCGCAAATTTTTAATGGAGTACCTGCCCGCGCAGTCGGGTAAAATACTCACGCTGGACGGCGAGGAAGTCGGCGAACACGTGGGGCTTATGCACTATACAATAGGTCAGCGGCGGGGCGTAAACCTCGGCGGCAAAAGGGGCGAGGACGGCAGATGGTTTGTAGTAAAAAAGGACGTTAAAAACAATGTTTTGTACGTATCCCACGGCGACGAAAGCCCGCTGTACTCGGTTGAGTGCGAAGTTGGCGGACTAAATTGGATAGGTTTCACCCCCCCGCAAACGCCTTTCGGGTGTACGGCAAAATTCCGTTACAGACAGGGCGAGCAAAAGGTAACCGTGCGCTTTAACGGAGAGCGGGCGCGCGTTGTGTTTGCGGAGAAACAGCGAGCCGTTACCGAGGGGCAGTACGCGGTGTTTTACGACGAAACGCGGTGCCTTGGCGGCGGCGTTATAGAAAAGGTTATATATTGAAAGAGCGCGGGCGAAAGTCAGTTTTATGCAAACTTACTTTCGCCCGCTTCTATGCCTATAAGCTAATTTCTTTGTCCACGTTTGTGGGTAGCAAAGTTTTTTATAATCGTTTATGATATGCTCGGCGTATGAACTTATTTGTTGAAAGGCTTAAAGAATTGAGAAAAACAGAAAGAATAAGCCAGCAAAAACTTGCGAAAATATTGAACGTATCGCCCAATTGCATTAGTAGTTGGGAAAGGGGCAAAGGCGAACCTAATTTAGATATAATAATTGCCATTGCCAAATATTTTGACGTAACTTGCGGCTACCTTTTAGGAGTGGAAGATTATTGAGTTGCAACCACTACTCTTGTCTTCCCCCTTAGCAAAGGGGGAAGATGTCTGCAACGCAGACAGATGAGGGATGTGTAATTTTTTACCTTATTTATATTGATGTTGAGCATTTTTACCTTATTTTAATTTCAATTATTATGAAACTATCTATTTAATTATATATGGTTATTAAATACCTTATCCCCCTCTCGTCGCCTATGGCGACACTCTCCCCCTTATTACAAAAGGGGGAGAGCAAGAGGTAGGTGCGCGCGAAACACTATTTAATTAAACGGGAATCGCGCCCTTTTTGGGCTTATTTTTTCTTAACTCCGTTTCGATTTCCGCGCAGGTTTCGGCAAGCTCTTCCTCGGTTTCGCCAACCTCCACGCCGTCTAAAATGTTTTGCAGTTTGTACTCCCTGCTTAAATACTTAATAGTTTGATAGCCTATAATCGCCGAAAGCGTGCCGTTGGCAAGCCCCTGCACCGAGCTGTCTACAAGCACGGAAATTACCGAACCCAAAAAGGGTATGCCCTTTGCCGCGTCGCCCACAGTGCGGGCTATGCCGTTACCGATTTTAAGCCCGCCAAGCCCGTAAGCGACAAGCGCGTTGCGCACAACCGCGCCGAAAATTTTTACCAGCTTGGAATCGGAGGGGCGGAAGCCGTACAAAAATACTATGTCCTTTATCATCTGCAAATTTACCGCCGCAACAAGCATAGTATCGATTTTACTGTCCTGCGAAAGCGCGGAATACATTGCCGACTTCATAGAGCATTTAAATATTATGTCGCGCGCACTCCTCTTTACCGAGCCCTCGTACAGCGCGGTAAGCTGTTCCTTTATAACCGCGTCGTCGCGCTTTTTCACGCCCTGTTCAAGCCTTTCCACCGAAAGGCTGTCGTACCAGCCCACGCCCGCAACGTTGGCGCAAACGTCGACGATTTTTTGCGCAATCTGCATCCTCAGCCGCTTGTTTTTGCGCTTTGCCGCCGCCGCCGTTTTATAATTGACGTTGGTTATAAAGTAGTCGGACTTTAAAATTTTTACGACGGGCACTATGTAAACGCATATAAACAGCACAACCGAAACACCCGCCGACACATAGCCCGCGTACTCGTTCATTTCCCATATGCTTTTACTTACAAAGAAGAAACAGCAGGCGAAAAACACGCCTATAAGCGCAACCAACAGCCGCAATACGATAGTTGCGCCCTTGACGTTTTCGCGCTTTACGTACTTTTCTTCGTACTCGTAAATGTTCATTGCGCCGTCCTGCGGCTTTTTTTCCTTCTTCTTTGACTGCCGCACCGCGGGGGCGCGCAAACTCACGTCCGCAGTAGCCGCGTCCGCCGCCGCAATTTCTTTTCTTTTATTTCTTTTCATAGGTATTACCCCCGTAATATAGGCGTTTTATCATAGCCCCACGCTGAAAGGATACAGCGCGGACTTGCTTACCCCGCGGTCGCGCGCGGCTTGCTTTAACGCCTCTTTTTTATCCATTCCCGCATCGATATAATACTGCAAATGTTCGCGTTCGGAAAGGGCGTTTAAAGGGTTTTCGCGCTTTGGCGCGCCCTCCACCACTATAACGTACTCCCCGCGCTTTTCGCCCGCCAAGCCGTCCTTTAAACTAAACGGAACAGCCTGCTCGTGCAGTTTGGTAATTTCGCGCACGGCGCACGCCTTTCTGTCGCCGAAAACCGAATAGAGCGAGGATATGTGGCGGTCAACGTCCTGCGGGGCTACGTGGAAACACAGAGTTAAATCGCTGTCCGCATACCTTTCAAGCAGTTTTTTACGCTCCCCCTCCTTGTCGGGAAGAAAGCCTATAAACGCAAACCTGTCGGCGGGAAGCGCGGAAAGCACCAACGCCGACAAAAACGCGTTTGCGCCGGGAACGACGGTGTAGTCTATCCCCTCCGACCTGAGCGCGGCGCATACGACGTTGCCGGGGTCGGAGATTACGGGCATACCCGCGTCCGACACAACGGCGATATTTTTGCCCGCCCGCGCGGAAGTTATTATTCTTTCCGCCGCCTCGCGCTCGTTGAATTTATGGCAGGCTAAAAGCGGCTTTTTAATTTCGTAAGCGTTTAAAAGTTTTATGGTGTGGCGGGTGTCCTCGCAATAAATTTCATCTACCGCGCGCAAAGTTTCCAGCGCGCGCAAAGTTATATCGCCGAGGTTGCCTATGGGCGTTGCAACAAAGTAAATCATTATACCGTTCCGCCTCCGTTTTCCGCGTTGTTTACAATATCGGGCAACACTTCCAAAGAGGGTTTGCCGCCCTTTACCGCCTCCGCCATAACCGCGTACGGCGCGGCGTTTGCCCCGCCCTTTATAAACTGCATCCTTTTGGGTTCCAGCCCGTGTGCCTTAAAGGTATAAAACATTTCCGCCAGCCTGTCGGCGCGGTTGACCATTGCCAGCCTGCCGCCGAATTTAAGTTTTTTTGCCGACGCCGCTATAATTTCGGGCAGGGTTACGGTGATTTCCTTGCGGCAAATAGCCCGCTCGTAAACGCAATTTTCAAACCCGCCGCGCTCGTACGGGGGGTTGCAAAGAATAAGCGAAAATTTGCCGTCGTACTCCGCGCCCGCGTCCTGTACCCTGCCTTCCACCACGTTGACGTTAAAGCCGTTGTACTCCGCGGTGCGGCGCGACATATCGGCAAGGGCGGGTTGAAGCTCGAACAGCGTAAGGCTTGAAACGTGCGGGTTTAAACAGAGAAAATGGAAGCCCACAACGCCGCTGCCCGAACAGAAGTCGGCAACGCTGTCTTTAAGCTTTCCCTTTGCAAAGCGCGACAAAAGTATGCTGTCCGAAGTGAAGCGGTACAGGCTTGCGTTTTGTATTATAATTTTATCGCCGAACAGCGTTTCCGCCGATTCGCCCTCTTTGAGCACAAGTTCCATTTTACTTATAACGAAAAAACGGGGCGCATATGCACCCCGCGTTTTCCGCCTTGATTATTCGGGTTTTACCGCACCCGTGGGGCAAACGTCCTCGCAAGCGCCGCAATCGATGCAGACGTCGGGGTCTACAACGTATTTGTCCGCGCCTTCGGATATTGCGCTTACAGGGCAGGTTGCCGCGCAAGCGCCGCAGCTTACGCACTCGTCCGTAATGATATGTGCCATTTCCAGCTCCTCCATAATTTGTTTTTATTTAATTAACGAAAACTTTCATATTTTCGCTTTCAACAATTATATCACACAAAATTTAAACTGTAAAGAGGTAAAAATAAATTTTTTACCCTTAATTGTCGGAAGGGGGCGCTCCGTTTCCTCCGCCCGATGACCCGCCGCGCGGCTTTTGCCGTCCGTTTGCGTTATCCGCGGGGTTGTTACGCCCGTCCTTTCTGCGGTCGCGGCGCTTGTTTTTATTAAAGTTTTTTGCTCCCTCGTTGCCGTTTTTGGCGTTATCGCGTCCCTCGTTATCCCCGCCGTTATTCCTCTGCGCGGGTGCGTGGTTTCTGTGTTCGGGTCTGTTCTCCCCGCCGTTGTTGCGGTTGCCTTCGCGCCTGTCGGGGCGGGCGTCTTTGCGGCGGTTTTCGCGGTTATCCCGCCTTTCGCCGTTATTGCGGTTACCCTCGCGCCTGTCGTTTTTCTCCCCTCTGCCGTCGCGGTTGCCGTTTCTTCCCTCCCGCCTGTCGGGAAGGTTTCCGCGCGGTTTTTCCGCTACGGGTGCGGACGGCTTTTCGCCTTTTTCCGTTTCTTCCCCGCCGTCGTCCGCCGCGCCGAGTTCGGAAGCGCCCATAACCACGTTGCCGCGCATAAACTTAATTTCGTCCACGCCGAAGTCGCGGTACGAAACGGAGTCGTTCTGCTCTATTTTTACCTTGACCTGCATTTTAAGCATATTAACGTTTACGACCGAGCCCTTGCCTTCGGGGGTATCCACCTCGCTACCCAGCTTGGGCACCTTTTTGCACGCCTCGGAATAGTAATCGTTTTCGTAGGCAAGGCAACACATAAGTCTGCCGCACAGCCCCGATATCTTGGTGGGGTTTAACGAAAGCCCCTGATTTTTTGCCATTTTAACTGAAACCTTGAAAGGCTCGCTCATACACCCTATACAGCAACATTCCCTGCCGCAGGGGGCAAGCCCGCCCGTCAGTTTTATTTCGTCGCGTATGCTTATCTGCCTTAACTCTATGCGCATATGAAACGCCGACGACAAATCTTTTATGAGCTCGCGGAAGTCCACCCTGCTTTCGGAAGTGAAGAAAAATACCACCTTGCTTCCGTCAAACGCAAATTCGCAGTCGACCAGCTTCATTTCAAGTCCGCGGGCGGCGATTTTTTCCTGAGCGGTTTTAAGCGCTTCGCCCCTGCGCTCGCGGTTGCGCTGTACCTGCTCCTCGTCGCGCTTGGTGGCTATTCTTACGACGGGCTTTAAAGGCGTTACTATTTCGCCCTCGTCCACCTCGCCCTCCGGCGCAACTACCGTGGCGTACTCCAAACCTTTGGCGGTTTCGACTATTACGCCCATACCCTTTTCGTAGCTGTCTTTACCGGGGGCAAAGTAGTACGGCTTGCCGCCGTTTTTAAACTTTACGCTAACTATCTTTACCATACTGTTTCCTTAAATTTTGCTTGCGCCTATCCGCGCCCGCCCGCGTTCTTTTCGGCTACCCGTAGAAGCAAATCGTACAGGAGGGACGAAAAGTTTGCGTTAAACTTCAAATCGGCAAGCGCGCCGTCCACGCACCGACAAGCGTACACCGCCGCCGCAAGCGAAAGTGCGCCCGCGTGCGCAATATCCTGCGCGTACGCCTTTACTTCGCCGAAATATTTTCTCTGCATTTCGCAGAGCAGTTCCTTTTTATACTTGAAATCGCCGTATTTCTGCGCCGCTTCCACAGCCTTTGCGCGCGTGCCCGCGCGGCAAATTTCTTCCGCCGCCGCGGCAGTTTCCTTAAACCAGCCGCCGCCGAGCATATTCTGCGCAACGCCCAATACCCCGCCGCAAGCTTCCGCCGCCGAACGGTTGAGCGGGTTGCCGCCCGCGCGCTCCAACGCCGCATAAATTTCACTTGGTGTAAACAGCGGTATTTCCAACAATTTTACGCGCGACTTTACCGTGTCGAGAACGGGCGCGAGAGTGGTTGCCCCCAACAGAAAGTGCACGCCTGCGGGCGGCTCTTCCAATATTTTTAAAAGCTTGTTCTGGAATATGGGGGAAGCGGCGTTAAAGTCGCTTATTACATACAGCTTTTTATCGTACTCCAACGGACTGAGCGCGGCGTCCTCCACTATCGCGGAGGCGACGTCAGCCGTCAGCTTTTGCGCGGGCTGGGGATAAACCTTTAAATCGGGCAAGCCCTCGGAGACGATTAGTCTGCCGTTGCGGTCGTCCGCGGTTGCGCCGAAAAATTTCAGCGCGAACAGCTTTAACGCGCGGCGCAGGTTGCCCTCGTCGGCAAAGTACAGCATATAGGCGTGCGAAAGACGGTTGCCCGCCTTATCGCCGCAAAAAATTTTATATGCCGCAGTACCGTATATAAGCTTTTCCATAACACCACTTTTTAATTCGCGGATAAAATAATCAAACGCGACGCCGCCGTTTAAATCAACCCTTTTTCTTTGAGCAGGGCAAACACCCTTTCCGCCGTTTCGTACTTGGTTCCGCCGCATTCAACGGCGCATATGCGGGGGTATTTTTTCAAGAGCGACAAGTACCCCTCGTACACCCTGCGGTGAAAGTTTATTCCCTGCTGTTCCATTCTGTCGCCCTTGTCTGCGCCGTGCTTACGCTCGAACGCTCTCTCGGGAGAAATGTTCAAAAAGACGGTTAAGTCGGGGGGATAGCAATCGAGAGCGACGGCGTTGATATCCTCTATATACTTTTCGCCCAAGCCGCGCGCCGCGCCCTGATAGGCGAGCGACGAATCTACGTACCTGTCGCATATTACGAGTTTGCCCGCCGCGAGAGCCGGCTCTACTATTTCTTTAAGGTGCTGTATGCGCGCGGCGGCGTACAAAAGCGCCTCGCACTCGTCGCACATAGCAACGTTTTTGCCGTCTAAAATAATTTTTCTAATCTGCTCGGCAACGTCGCTACCGCCCGGCTCGCGCGTTATAATAAAGTCCGCACCTATCGCCGTAAGCTTTTCGGAAAGCAGGCGTATCTGCGTGCTTTTACCCGAGCCTTCGCACCCTTCGAAGGTTATAAACGCGCCCCTCATTTTTTAACCGCTTTAATCTTGCCGTCGACTATACCGAACGTCTGCTTTGCCTTTAAAAGCGTTTGCACGGCTTGCTCGCTTATAATTTCGCCCGCGATTACCACGGGGATACAGGGGGGCGTTATGCCCGCGTTGTCCGCGCACATCTTGCCCACCGCCTGCTTTAAGGGCACCCACTCGCTCTTCTGGCGGTAGGCGTACAAAAAGCTGTACGTCCTGTCGGCGGAGGGAATTGCGGGCACGTCCTTATAGGTGTTTTGAAGTTTTTTAAGCGTGCATATCCACAAGAGCGTGTTCTTGAATTCGGCGATATGATAAGGCTCCACCGAAGGGGAAAGGTAGAAGAGAATATACCTGCCGTCGTTGAGTTCGGGATATATGCCCTTCTTCTGGAATACTTCCTGCGCGAGGTAGGGAGAAATGCCCAAAGGCTTGAAATCCACGGCGAGCTTAGCCCAATCCTGCGAGGGGTATAAAGTTATACCCTCCAACCCCGCCTTGAATTCGGCAACCGCGTTTTTAGCTTTAATAAGGTGCTTGGGATTGTTTATAAAATACTTTATGCCGTACTCCACGCTTGCCATTATGGGGAAGCTGGGCGAAGTGGTGCGGAAAATTGCAACCGCCTCCTCCGCGCGGGCAACGAGTTTACTGTTTTTAACACATATCACCGCGCCCTGCGTAAGAGTGGGCATAGTCTTGTGCGCGCCGTCCACCCACATATCGGCGTAAAGGCTTGCGTGCCCCGCACGGTTTTCTTCCAGAGCGAGGTGCGTGCCGTGCGCGCCGTCGACAAACAGCAGTCTTTCGTACTTGCCCATAACCTCGGCATAGCTGTCGAGGGGGGCGATATTGCCGTAGTAGTCGGGCGAAGTTATAAGCATACCCGCTATGTTTACGTCGTTGACTATAAGCGTTTCTATAAGCTCCGCCGAAGGGGGCATAAGCACGCCGTCAACCTCCGCGCCCTGAACTATTACGGGCTCTAAATTGAGCAGCCGACAGGCGTTGAAAACGCTTTTGTGCGAGTTGCGCGGCACTATTATTTTATTGCCGTAAGCCGCAGCGACAAACAGCATTGCCATTACGCCCGAAGAGGAGCCGTCGGTTGTTATAAAGGCGCGTTCCGCGCCGAGAATTGCGGCAATGTCTTCCTGCGCCTTTTTAATCGCGCCCGAGGGACAGCTTAAATCGTCGGTAAAATCAAGCTCGGTAAAATCAATCGGCGCGACGGGGAAGTGCGATTTGAAATCGCTGCTGTTTTTGTGCCCCGGCATATGCAACCTGTTTTTATCCTTGCCCTTATGCTTATTCAGTTGTGTAAGAATTTCGTATTTGTATACCATAAATTTTAAATATGTTTAGCAATATTTACTTTTTAGGTTTCATTGTGGGGAAGAGTATTACGTCCCTTATGGTCGCGCTGTCGGTCAAAAGCATAACCAGCCTGTCTACTCCCATACCAAGTCCGCCCGTGGGGGGCAAACCGTATTCGAGAGCCGTTATAAAGTCCTCGTCGACCTGCGCGTTGCAACCGGGCTCCGCCGCCCTCTTTTCGGCAACCTGCTTAACAAACCTCTGCTTCTGGTCGATAGGGTCGTTGAGCTCGGAAAAGGCGTTGCCGAATTCGTGAGCGCAGATAAAGTACTCGAACCTCTCGGTAAATGCCGGGTCGGAGGGCTTACGCTTGGCAAGAGGGGAATTTTCCACGGGGTAGTCGTATATAATCGTAGGCTGTACAAGCTTATCTTCTACAAACGCCTCGAACAGCGCGATTAACACGTGCCCCTTGGTAGCCTTTGCGCCTTCGGGCACTTCGCAGTGCAGTCTTTCCGCCTCCGCGCGCGCCGCCGCGTCGTCCGCCCAAGAATCGTAGTCGGCTCCGCTGTATTTCTTTACGGCTTGCTTCATAGTCAGCCGCTCCCACCTATTGCCCATATCTATGGGCGTGCCCTGATAGCTGATTTGCGCCGTGCCGCACACGCTTAAAGTAACCCGCTTGTACAAATCTTCGATTAAGTCCATCATACCGAAGTAGTCGGTATAAGCCTGATACATTTCAATAGTGGTGAATTCGGGGTTGTGGAACGCGTCCATACCCTCGTTGCGGAAAATTCTTCCCACTTCGTACACCTTTTCCAGCCCGCCGACAATAAGGCGCTTTAAATACAGCTCGGTTTCTATGCGCAGATACATATCTATATCCAGCGCGTTGTGGTGCGTTTTAAAGGGACGCGCCGCCGCGCCGATTTCCAGCGTGGTCAAAACGGGGGTGTCCACTTCGAGATATCCCGCGTTATCCAGATACGCCCTTATTTCCTTTAAGATTTTAGAGCGCAACACGAAAGTCTTTCTCACTTCGGGGTTGACAATCAAATCCAAATCGCGCTGACGGTAGCGTATGTCCGTGTTGGTAAGACCGTGCTGTTTTTCGGGCAGGGGCAACAACGCCTTGGAAAGCATTTCTATGTGCGTGCAGTGCACGGAAATTTCGCCCGTCTGCGTCTTGAAAACAGTTCCCTTTATTCCGACTATATCGCCTATGTCGTAGTCCTTTTTAAACGAAGCGTACGTATCCTCGCCCACGTCGTCGCGGCGCACGTAAATCTGTATGAGCCCGTCGCGGTCGGAGATATGGCAAAAACTCGCCTTGCCCATAATGCGGCGGCTCATAAGTCTGCCCGCAAGGCTTACCTCTTTGCCTTCGAGCTGTTCGTACCCCTCTTTAACCGAACGGGAATTTGCCGTTGCGGCGTACTTGGTCTTTTCGTAGGGGTTATTGCCCTCCGCCGTAAGCTTGGCAAGCTTTTCCCTGCGGATTTGAGCCTGTTCGATTAGTTGCGCCTGCTCCTCCTCTTCGGTAAGAGGGGCGTTATTTTGGTTGTTTTGCATAAGTTTTACCTTTTTAATTGCGCAACGCGCAATCTGTAACCGCAAGAAAAAACTTTATAATTCCTTTCTGTCGGTTACTCGTTGCCGCCGTTGATTTTTTAAATTATTTAATAGCTAAAATTTTAAGCTTGTAAGCGCTTCCGTCGGGGCAGACTACGGTTACCACGTCGCCCTTTTTCCTTCTCATAAGCGCGGAGCCTACGGGGGACTCGGAAGAAATTTTATTGTTCATAACGTCTACGTCGGTTACGGAAGTTATTGTGTAAACTTCCTGCTCGCCGAATTCCTCGTCGCGCACGGTAACAACGGAATCGAGGTGAACGTAGGAATTGTCGTTGATTTCTTCCTGAATAACCGCGTTTTTAATCTGGTATTCGAGTTCGGCAATCTTGCCCTCGTTGGAGCGCTGTTCTTCCCTTGCCGCGTCGTACTCGGCGTTTTCCGAAAGGTCGCCGTGAGAGCGCGCTTCGGCAATCCTCTCTATAATTTCGGGGCGCTTTACCTTGACAAGGTTGTCGAGTTCGGCAACGAGCGCATCGTAATTCTTTTGGGTCATTACAAATTGTGAATCAGCCATTTAAAATACCTCTTTTTCAGCGCGCAACGCGGCTGTAATTTTCTTTATTTTACTTTTTTAAACGCGGATAGCGACTCCGAAACGAACGGAATCGCAATACACTAAACATTATTATATATTTTTCCGCCCCGTTTGTCAATTATATACGGCGGGCGGGCGTTTATTTGTTTAGCGAAGCCACAAAGTCGCCTATCCTGCCGATAGCTTCGGAAAGGTTCTCCTGCGAGGTGGCGTACGAACAGCGCACGTGCATAGCCCCCGCCGCGCCGAACGCCGTGCCCGGCACTACGGCAACCTTTTTTTCGCGCAAAAGCCTGTTGGCAAACCGCTCTTCGTCAAGCCCCGTCTTTGCCACGGATGGAAACACATAAAACGCGCCCCTCGGCTGAAAGCATTCCAGCCCCATAGAGTTGAAGGCGTTTACCATAAACCTGCCGCGGCGGGCGTATTCCGCGCGCATTTCCTCCACCACCGAAAAGCCGTCGGCAAACCCCTCGGACAGGGCGGCGTTAGCCGCGTGCTGGGAAACCCTCGGCGCGCACATAATTCCGTATTGGTGAATCTTGAACATAGCCTCGTCTATTTCCGCGGGCGCGCACACAAACCCCACGCGCCAGCCCGTCATAGCAAAAGCCTTGGAAAACCCGCCGATTACCACCGTTCGCCCGCGCATATTGCCCAGCGAAGCAATTGAAACGTGCCTGCCGACGTAAGTCAGCTCGGCGTAAATTTCGTCGGAAATTACGAGTAAATCGTGCTTTTCTATTACGGGAATTATTGCAAGAAGCTGTTCCCTCGTCATTATTCCGCCCGTGGGGTTGTTGGGATAGGCGAGTATAAGCGCCTTGGTGTTTGCCGTTATAGCCGCCTCCAACCCTTCGGGGGTGAGTATAAACCCGTTTTCCGCCGCGCACTTTACCGCCGCGGGAGTTCCGCCCGCAAGCGTTACCGTAGGCGCGTATGAAACGTAACAGGGCTCGGGCACCAAAATCTCGTCGCCAGCGTCGCATACGGCGCGCAGGGCAAGGTCGATTGCCTCGCTTGCGCCCACCGTTACGAGGGTATGGTCGGGAGTGCAATCAACGTTGAAACGCTCCGCCATATAGCGGCAGATATTTTCCCTTAGCTCGGGCAAGCCCCTGTTCCCGGTATATTGGGTAAGTCCCTTTTTTATCGAGCGGACGGCGGCGTCGCGTATGTACCAGGGCGTAACGAAATCGGGCTCGCCAACGCCGAGAGAAATGGCGCCCTCCATCTCCTGCACGATATCAAAAAATTTACGTATGCCGCTCGGTTTTAAATTCCTTGCGCGCTCGTTTACAAAATTCCGCATTTTATTTAACCAAAAAATTACGTCCGCCGCGTTGCAAAAATGCAGGCGGGGATTGCCGCGACAGCAGTTTACGCCTTAACTTTAAACCGCGCCGCGAATGAAAAAGGGTTACGGCTGAACCGACAGCCTGCCCTCGTCGCTCTTTTTCATAAGCGCGCCCTCTACCTTGTATTTCTTCAAAATAAAGTGCGTGGCGGTTGAAAGCACCGAGTCGTACGTGGAAATTCTTTCGGAAACAAAGCGGGAAATACTCTTTAACGAGTTGCCCTCCACTATTACGGCAAGGTCGTAACCGCCGCTCATAAGGTATAAATTTTTAACCTCGCCGTGCTCGGCGATTTCCCGCGCAATAGCGTCGAACCCCTCGCCCTTCTGCGGCGTTACCTTTACCTCGATTAGCGCCTCAACCTTGTTTTCGTCGATAATATCGCCGTTTACAATCGCAGTATACTTGACGATGGCGCCGCTCTCTTCAAGCTTGCGCACCTCTTCGGCGGCTTGCTTTTCGCTTATGCCCAGCATAGCCGCAAGGCGCGCGGCGGGTATGCGCGAATCCGCCTGCAAAATGGTGAGAATGTCCTTTTCCAATGCTTCCATAATTTTTTACCTCTTGCGCCGCCGCAACTTGCGGCGGCAGTTATATTTTAACTTTTTTGCGGTTAAATGTCAATTTATTGGGCGCAAAGCGTTTACTTTTGCCGCAATTTAAAGTAAACTGTCATTATGTTTAAAATTTGGGCAAAAATAATAACGGACGGCAAGATAGAAAAACAGTTGACCTACGAACGGGAGGACAAATTTTCCTACTCCGATTTTTTTACTTACCTTGCCGACATCTGCGAGGGGCTGGACATCGCCACTCCCGTGCTGATTAAAACGCACATATTCAACTACGCCAAATTCAACACCGTGCGCTTTTTACCCCGCGACTTTGCCGAAACGGTGGAATTTGACAAACTCGTACTCGAAAATATCGTAATTTAATATAGTCAAAACAACCGCGGCGCGCCCTTCGCGCCGCATAAAATTAAGGCAACGGCGCATACTCAACGTATGCGCCTTACTTGTATTATTTGTACCGTAAATTTGATTATTTTGGGCATATGTAGCGGGGTATTCGCCTTTTCGGGCTTTAACCTCCTGCTGTTTTTAAGCTTTAACAATCTTACCGCAATGCGGTGTTTTCTTGCCGTGTGCAGCGTTTCCGCGCTGTTTGAAATTTACGCCCTTTCGGTATTCAAGCCGTTCAAAGGGCTTAAATAGTCGTTCTCAGGCGTTGGTTATGGTAACGCTTATGCCCGTGGAAGCGTCCTGATAGGTCATCCAATAGCCGCCCCCGTCCACGGGAACGAAGCTCGCGCAGTCCTTTAAGCTGGGCGGCGGAGTATCGGGGTTTTGCGAGGGCACGCCGTAGCAGATATAGCGCGGCTTGCCCTCTATCGACAGCACGCCGAAAACGTAGTATTTGCCGTTTCCGTAGGCAATCTTTACGAACCTGCCCCCCTCCATAGCCTTTTCGAGCGCGGCTTCTTTTGGATACGCGGCGAATATTTTTTTTATATCCGCCTCCATTCTCGAATAGAAATCGCCGCCCGCAAGCCCGCCTACCGAGGGCTCGCCCCCTGCTCCGCCCGCGGCGGTCCGTGCGCCTCTACCCTCTTTCTCGCTCTTGACAGAGCAAGCAGCCGCCTCATCTTCGCCGCCTGAATTCCGTTCCTCTTCTTTCGTTTCAGCCGCGCGTACAGCGGCACCGCCTTGAACAGAACGTTCATAATAATTTACCTCCGAAATGGCTTCGTCGTCGTAAGCCGCTCCGCCGCGCTGGGGGCGGATGTTTTCCCGCTTGGTCATTTCCTCTTTAAGGTCGGGGAGGGCGCAAGCCATCTGCCCGCAAGCCGCGCTGGCTATGGGCGCGACGGTGTTGTGGCAAAAGCACACCAAAAAGGCGAAGCCCGAGGACAGCGAAAATTCCGTTTCCCCCTCGTAGGAAAGCCCGTCGAAAATTACGGTGTTGAGTCCGTCGGTAATGCCGAGCACATACCTGCCCTCCGTAATGGGCGCAAAGTTAATAAGCGAAACTTCCACCTTTAAAAAGCCCGCGTAAGTTTCCGCCTTGACAAGACCGGAAATATTGCCGCCGTCGGCGGAGAACCCGCTTTTGACCTGTTTAATTACAGCTATTTTTTTTATGTAAGCCGCCAAAACGCACCCCCGTTTAAGGACACACCTTTATTACCTTTATGATATGATAGTACGCCGCAAGGAAAAAATTTATTCTATAATTGTAATTTATGGGCAAATTTTGTCATAATCGTATTTGTAAGCGGTTATAATTGGCAAAGGTTGTGTTTTTTCACTAATATTTTATTTAAAAGATTTGCCAACTTGCACGGCATTTGATATAATATCATCGTGAAATTCTGCGGTTTTACGCCGCGGGACCCGTACAATGCAAATAATTAAGGAGATTAAATATGGCACTCACCAAAAATCAGAAAATTCTCGATTTCGTTAAAGAGAGCGCGGACCTCGCCTGCCCCGATAAAATAGTCTGGGTTGACGGAAGCCAGGCGCAAATAGACGCCCTCAGAAAGGAAGCCGTCGTTTCCGGCGAGCTTATAAAGTTGAATCAGTCGCTGTTGCCCGACTGCTACCTGCACAGAACAAAGGTAAACGACGTTGCCCGCGTTGAGGACAGGACTTTTATATGCACAAAAAACAGAGAGGACGCCGGTCCCATTAACTATTGGCTCGACCCCAAACAGGCGTACGAACTGAGCGCGGAAATCGCGCGCGGCTCTATGAAGGGCAGGACTATGTACGTTATCCCCTACTCTATGGGCGTTGTCGGCAGCGACTTTGCCAAGTACGGCATAGAAGTTACCGACAGCATTTACGTAGTCCTCAATATGTGCATTATGACGAGAGTGGGCAAAAACGTTTTGGACGCTTTGGGCAAGGACGGCGACTTTATTAAGGGCTTCCACGCAAAGTGCGACGTAGACGCGGAAAACAGATACATTATGCACTTCCCCGAAGATAACACGATTATTTCCGTAAACTCGGCTTACGGCGGCAACGTTCTTCTCGGCAAAAAGTGCTTTGCTCTGCGCATTGCTTCTTACCTCGGCAAATACGAGGGCTGGATGGCGGAACATATGCTTATTTTGGGCGTAACCTTCCCCAACGGCGAAAAGAAATACGTGGCGGCGGCTTTCCCCTCCGCTTGCGGAAAGACCAACCTCGCAATGCTTATCCCCCCCAAGCACTACCTTGAAAAGGGATATAAAATCGAGTGCGTGGGCGACGATATCGCCTGGATACGCGTGGGCAAAGACGGCAAACTTTACGCCGTAAACCCCGAAAACGGCTTCTTCGGCGTAGCCCCCGGCACCAACGAACACTCCAACCCCAACGCTTTGGCGGCAACCAAGCGCGGCACGATTTTTACCAACGTTGCGCTTAACACCGACGATATGACAGTTTGGTGGGAAGGGCTCAACAAGAATTTGCCCGAGCACTGCATAGATTGGACGGGCAAACCCTGGTCGCCCGCTAAGTTCGACAAGAAAGACAAGTCGACCTACGCGGCTCACCCCAATTCGCGCTTTACGGCGCCCGCAAAGAATTGCCCCTGCGTTTCGCCCTCGTTCGATTCCAAGGAAGGCGTGCCCCTCGACGCAATCATATTCGGCGGAAGAAGGGCTTCCACCACTCCCCTCGTATACCAGTCGAGAGATTGGAACCACGGCGTATTTATCGGCTCGGCAATGTCGTCTGAAACGACTGCGGCGGCTACGGGCGCGGTAGGCGTGCTCCGCCACGACCCTATGGCAATGAAGCCTTTCACGGGCTATCATATGGGCGACTACTTCCAGCACTGGATAGATATGGGCAAGGTAGTTAAAAACCCTCCCAAGATTTTCAACGTAAACTGGTTCAGAACGGACAAAGACGGCAACTTTATGTGGCCCGGCTTCGGCGACAATATGCGCGTGCTCGAATGGATATTGAAGCGTTGCGACGGCTCGGTAGACGCCGACGAAACGGCTATCGGCTACGTTCCCAAGGCTGAGGACATTGACCTTACCGACCTTGACTACGAAATTTGCGAAGGCAAGAAGTTCGGCGTTAAGGAGCTTAAAGAAATTCTTGCCGTAGACAAAGCAAAGTGGGCTAAGGAAGCTGAGGAAATCGAGGGCTATTACAACGGCACGATTAAGGACCGTATCCCCGTAGAGCTTACGGAATGCCTTGAAACGCTTAAAAAGAACTGCGCGCAACCCGCCGCGGCAAAGAAAGAAAAGGACAAAGAGTAATTGAATTTTAATACCGCCGCCCGCGCAAGCTTTGCGCGGGCGGCGATTTTTTTACGCCGTAGAAGCTTTTACTTTACGCTCCCCCTCCCGCATTGTCCTTTATTCCGCCCGCCCCTTTCCGCTTGGCGCAGTGTGCGTCGGGTATTTTAAAATATTTACCCTTGACACCTTTAATTGTTTATGGTAACATAAAAACGATAAGGAGAAAATGTATATGCGCACGGAAGAAGAATTAACAAGTTATCTGAAAAAAAAGTACAAGGCAGACAATAACACGTTTTTATTGGACGAAAGTCAGCCCTATGACGAACAATTAAAGGTGTGTTTTCACGGCTTATCGGAAGAGCTGAACGCCTGCCTTATTAAACTTTGGAACGACGAGGAAATTGTAGACGTAAAAATTTTTAACGAGAAAAATCCCAACGATAATTCTTCCGTTAAATTAGTTTCGCGTATGATTTGCCTGACAAACAAGTGCAGAATGATTATATGCAGGGAAGCAACGGGTCTTTCGGACTTTTTGATTTTCAGCTTTGCATCCTATTCCAACGATACAGAAGTTATTGAATTAAAGCGGATAGACCCCAACAAATGCCGCGTTCTCGAACACAAAAACACAAGTTTTTTCGGTAAACCCAAGCCCGCTATATTCGGCGACTTGATTTTGAACGACAAACCCGTTTTCGATACGGTAAATCTTAAAGTATTAAACGGCGTTTACAGAGCTATTTTAAACAATATAAAGAAATATGCACAACCGCCCAAGCCGAAAAAGGAAGAACCTGCGGGCGCAAAGGAAATAGCCCCGCCCCCTCCTTCTAACAACGTTGCGGAAATAAGAAAGCTTTACGAGGACGGAATTATTACAAAAGAGGAAATGCTCGACTTAATAAAGAGTTTGGCAAAGTAAAAGTAAACCGCCCCGCTTTATATAAGCGGGGCGGTAATTTTTTGTATTTAACTCTGAACGTCGTCGGGAAGTTCAAGGTTGTCGAAAATAGGGTCGTTCAAAAAATCCGACATACTGATTTCCAACGCGCGGCATATTCTGTAAAGCGTGGTCATACTTATACCCGAAACGCTTTTGCTTCTGAAAATATTGCTTATGCTCTGCGCCTTAACACCGGGCAATTTACCCAAAGTCTTTTTCTTCATTCCGCGCTCTTTGAGTATCCCACCTAAACGGAGCGCAACGGCTTCTGTAATGGTCATTTTTAATCTCCGAATTTCCTTTTAGTACTACTCCCATTATACATAAAAAAATAAGATATTTCAAGCGTTTTTTTGGTGTTTTTGTGTGAAAATATCTACAAAATGCACTTTTTAAAGGCTTTTTTTTGCCGTTTGCAAAAAGGCGGATATTCAAGCGAAGCGTTACGTTTTTACTCTGTTTTTCTACGCGGAGCCGCCGCGTTTTTTGAGCGCTTTTTAACGGTTGTACATAAATATTTTTAAAAAATTTCCGCGTTTTAAAACAAATTTTTTTGTAAAATTTTCACCTTATAATGCAAAAAGGAACGGCACGTTTTTTGCCGTTCCCATATTGACCTTTTAATTATTCTCCGTCGTTGCCGCCGTTGGAGCCGCTGTTGCCGAGGAACGTTCCGAAGTGAATTTCCCTCTTGCCGCTTCTTCCGCCGCCCGAACGGGGCGCGCCGCCGCTCCTTGCGTCGCGGGGCTTCCTGTCCCGCCTGTCGCCCCTGCCGTTACTATCGCGCCTGTCCCTTCTGTCGCCGCGCTCTCTGCCAGCGGAGTAAGGTCTTTCCCTGCGCCCCTCGTAAGGCTTTTCGTTGTTGGGCACAATTATAACAAACCTTGCGGGCTCCTTGCCGCTGGAAATGGTTTTAACTTCTTCGCTCTCTGCAAGCGCCGCGTGAATTACCCTTCTTTCGTAGGGGTTCATAGGCTCCAAAGTTACCCTGCGCTGTCTTTCAACCGCCTTTTTTGCAAGCCTTTCGGCAAGCTCCACAAGCGTCTGCTCCCTGCTTGTCCTGTAATTTTCGCAGTCCACTACAACGCGCTTATATTCGTCCCTGCCGATATTGGCAACCGCGCCCGCCATAGTCTGAATGGCGTCTAACACTTCGCCGTGTCTGCCGATAACCCTGCTGCTTTCTGTAGAAGTTATGTTAATTTCTACTTTTTCCCCGTCGCAAACAAGTTCGCTTACCGCGTTAAGCTTTAAAATTTCCATAAGCCCGTCGATAAATTCTACCGCCCTCTTGCCGTCGGAAACCTTTTTTACAACCTTAACTTTGGCTTTAACTCCGCCCAAAAGCTTCTTTTTGCCCTCGTCAAGCACGGTGATTTCCACCTGCTCCCTGCTTGCGCCAAGCGCCGTAAGCGCGTTTTCTACGGCTTCTTCCGTAGTCTTTCCGTAATATACGTCTTTCTCGTCCATTATAACTCCCCTAAACGCGCCCCAATGCTTTTTTCGGTTCACATTTAAAAACTTTTATCTTCTTGCGTTTGTTCTTCTCGCCCTTCCGCTCTTTTTGGTCTTGCTGAGATACGCGTCAAGTTCGCCTTTCGCTTCCTTTTTCTTAAACCAGACGTCGACCGCCTTATTTATAATCAGCATTGTTACTATGCCGAAAACCGTGTTTGTAATCATATACAGCGAGAACGACGCGCTGTAAAAGAATGAGAAGATACCGTAAATAATCGGCATCATAATCATCATCCACTTGTTGGTCTTAGCTCCCGACCCGTCTACCGTGCCAAGCTCGTTCACAGATTTATTGGTGCGCATAGATATCCACTGTTGCAGCAGCATCAAACCGATTGAAAGCACGATGAGGATAAAGTAACCGTTATAATGCCCCTTTTGAACGGTAAGCGCCGCCGTTACTTTGTTGTAACTTTCGGCATAGTCGTCGCCGACCGAAGCCTTTGTTATGGTAGATTTGAATTTGGCAAAATCGGGTATTTCCTTGTTGAGCGTGCTGTCGGGATACCAAAGATTTCGTACCCAGAGGAAGCCGTTGTTATGGCTCTTTTCGTATTTTTCGTTCTTTCCTTCGTAATAGAGCTTTACTTCCTGCGCGGCGGGCTCTTCCAGATAATAGCTGACAAGCGTGTTTCTCACCGATTTTGCTGTTGCCGTATATTCGCCGTTTTCCTTGTGGTTTACAACGTCCGCCTTAAAACTTCCGTCGTAGCCCGTGTGTTTGGCTTTGTATTCCACAACAAGCTCGGAAAATACTTCGTCCTGCCCCTTTATTACCCAGTTGGAATTTTCCTTTGCCTTTACTTTATTGTAATGCTCGGTAAATTTTTCGTAATCTACGGAATAGTCAACTGTATTTTCGTCTACTTTTATCTCGTACAGAAAGGGTACTACCCCCTCCTCGGGAGTAACTTCGTCGTCTATAACGTAAGTTTGCACTACTCCGTTGTAGACTTTTACCATCTCGTTATAGTTTTTAAGGTTGGCATACTGCGAATAGGTTGAAAACGCGTTGAAAACTATAATGAATATAACAAGCGAAACAATCATAGGCAGGCACGCGCCGAACATAGAATAACCGCTCTTTTTTTGCAGTTCCATAACCTTTTGGTTATACATATTCTTGTCGTTTGCGTACTGTTTTTGCAGTTTTTCCATCTGCGGACGCATACGCTCCATAATGAGCGCCTGCTTCTTGCCCTTTATTCTCGAATAGATATCGAGGGGCAAAACGATAGTCTTTAAAATAAGCGTGAACACTATTATGCCCACACCGACTATACCGATGCCCTCTATAAGTATTCTTATAAGCTGACCAATCCAATTGAGATTGATGTCTGCGATAGCCTTTACGCCGTAGCCCAGGGTACCGCTATCCGCTGCCAATAAATTAAACATTAACAAAAACTTTAACGGGCTATAAAACCCATTTAACCTTAAAATAATTTTCGGGCGCGGGATTATACCCGCCCTTTGAAAGGGGATTGCACCTCAAAAGGCGCCACGCTCCCAAAAGCACGCCTATAATAAATCCGTGATTGTTTATACTGCGCAAAGTATATTCCGAACAAGTTGGTTCGTACAAACAGGTATGACGGGAAAGATGCTTCTGATAAAAGATAATCAGGCGCATTCCCGCTATTTTAAGCCAAAGCCAGGGCTTTAAAAAGACAAACCTGTCGTAAGAAAACAGCGCGCGCAAAAACATTTAAGTCATTCTCCCGAAACAGGCGAGAATGCTCTTTTCTATTTCCGCGTAACTGTACTCCTCGCACACCTTAGGCAGAATAATAATGGAAAAATTACCCGCAAGCTTGTCCATATTATTGGAAAACGCCGCCCTTATAAGCCTTTTTATGCGGTTTCTCTTAACCGCTTTACCGTGCTTTTTTGAGAGGGCTATTCCCATAACCGTATTTTGCCTATGCGGCTGATATACTATCGTGAGATAACGCGAATAAACTTTTTTACCTTTTTTAAAGAGCCTTTGAAACTCGTTGTGCTTTTTAAGTCTTGCGTATCTCATACTTTCCTATACCGCCGAGCAGTTTTCTTTACGCGCTTAACTTCTTTCTACCCTTGTTTCTTCTTCTCTTCAAAACCTTTCTTCCCGCGGTGGAAGCCATTCTCTTTCTGAATCCGTGCACCTTGCTTCTCTGTCTCTTTTTGGGCTGATAAGTTCTCTTCATAATTTTAACTCCGTTTAATGAATTTTTACGTATAATTTATTTTGCGCTAAAAAAGCGCGGGCGGTAGTATTTTAAAAATACCACTCTTATTATTTTATATTTTTTTTAAACTTCAAGTCAAGCGTTATTTGTCGTTCTTACGGGCAAAATTAAATATAGTACCTCTTTATTTTGTTTATTTTCGCAAATAAAGGGCTGTACCGAGTTATTGAAGGACAAAACCACCTCTTCCTCACCGGTGGCGTTTATAGCTTCGGTGATGAATTTGGAGTTCATAGCAATCTTTAAATCCTTGCCTTCGACGTTAGCTTTAACGGGCTCGTTTACGTTGCCAATCTCCGAATTGGAGGAAATTTCAATCTTACCCTGACTCACGTCCATTATAATAAGGCTGTTTCTGTCGCCGCGGACGAGTATCGCCGCGCGCTCTATCGAAGCTTTAAGCAAATCTCTGTTTACGGTTACGGCTGTAAGGAAAGATTTGGGTATAATGTTTTCTTTCTTTATAAAGTCGCCGTTATAGAGGTTGGAAGTTATAACCGTGTTTTCCACGCACACAAGCAAAACTCCCCTCTTTATTTTCAGCTCCGTTTCGCCGTCGGCGGGAAGCATCTTCTCTATTTCGTTTAGCGTCCTTGCAGGGCAGATAATTTCCAAATCGCCCGTGGAAGATATTACTTTTCCCTTTGCCGTTGCAAGGCGAAAACCGTCGAGTGCGGTTACGCATATATCTCCCCCGGAGATTATAATCTGACAACCCTTTAAAATGGGGCGGGAATCGTCGCTTGCGCAGCAGAACGAAGTCGCCGATACAAGTCTTTTGAATTCCGCGGTATTTAAAACGACCGTATTCTCGTTTACGTCCACGTCGATTTTAGGAAAATCGTCGGCGGGAAGTATTTGCATAGAAGTCTGGCTGTCGGCGTAGATGATATCGAGCTTGGCGTTTTCGCTCGCCAGCGTAATCTGCACTCCTTCGAGCTTTTTGATAAAGTCGCCGAAAAATCTGCCGGGAACGCAGATGTCCCCTTCCTCGCACACTTCCGCCTTAATGCTCTTTTGAATGGCTATTTCACCGTCGGTGGCGGTAAGGGTTACCGTGTCGTTCTTGGCTGAAATTTTTATACATTCCATTACGGGAACGGTGGTTCTCGAAGCGCAAGCCTTTATAACTTTGAACACCGCTTCCGATAAATCTATTCCTTCGCAAATAACTTTCATCTTATATCCCTTCGTTTATATATTTTTATAAGCAAAAAAATACGGCGATTGAATTTAGAAAGGGGAGCGCAAGCTCCGTTATTATATAATTTAATTTGTTAATTATATATTTTCAATCTTAGTATTATTAGTAAGGGCGGTTGAATTGTCGATAAACCGGACAAGGGTTTTTACCGCCTTAAACATAATAACAAAAAACGGCGGAAAAAGCAACAAAATAACGCCGTTTTGCCCACTTTATTGGCACAATCTTTTGTACAAATTTTGTCGTCAATTAAGTTGATAAAAGGTTGATAAGTCGATAAATAATTTATTTGTTTTGTAAGTAAATGAATTTTTAGCGCGCTTTTTGTCGCAAAAAATAATTATCAACCGTAAATTGTTGAGTAGTCGATAACTTTATATACAATTTGTAAAGATTAAAAAAACTTGAAAAAAATTGCGCGCCGTGATATAATAAAAAAGATATGACGGCTGATATTTATTTGAAAAAGATTGAGGATGATTATAAACAGAGGTTCGAAGAATTTAAAAATATTCTTCTCGATTATAATAATAAGTTTAATTTAACCGCGATAACCGACGAAAAGAGTATTTATATAAAACATTTTTGCGATTCCGCCGTTGGCGAAGGGTATTTCCCTGAAAATTCCGAGGTTGTTGAAATAGGTTCGGGCGGGGGCTTCCCCTCTATCCCCTTAAAGATTTTAAGGGAAGATTTAAAGTTTACTCTTATCGAGAGCACGGGCAAAAAATGCGCGTATTTAAACGACGTTGTAGATAAGTTGAAATTAAATTGTGTACAAGTGCTTAACGCGCGAGCCGAGGACGCGGGAAAGGACAAAAATTACCGCGAAAAATTCGACGTTGCCGTTGCGAGGGCGGTGGCGAGGTTGAATACCCTTTCGGAATACTGCCTCCCCTTGGTAAAAGTAGGCGGAAGGTTTATAGCCTATAAGGGCGATTGCGGCGAAGAGATTGAAGAGGCGTTAAAAGCCGTTAAAGTTTTGGGCGGGGAGATTGAAAAAGTTGAAAGCTACCTTTTGCCCGACGGCGAAAAGAGAACGCTTGTCGTAATAAAAAAGACGGCGCACACGCCGGTAAAGTACCCGAGGGGGCAGGGAAAAGAGAGAAAGAGCCCGATTGTTTGAGTATGTCTAAACAGACGACCTGCGCCTTTACGGGGCACAGGGATATTACGGAAGAGATAGATATAAATTTTTTTACGCAGGTTATGCAGGGGTTTATAGACGACGGGTACGACGCCTTTTTGAACGGTATGGCGCGCGGATTCGATTTGCTTGCCGCCAAGGTGATTTTGCAGTTGAAGAAAACCAACCCCTCACTAAAACTTATAGCCTGCATACCCTGCCCTGAACAGGACAGGTATTACAACGCAAGCGAAAAGCTGGAATACGCAAGTATTTTGGAACAGTGCGACGAAAGGGTTTACGTAAGCCAAAACTTTTACAAGGGCTGTATGCAGAAGCGCGACAGGTACCTCGTTGATAATTGCAGTCTTTTGGTGGCTTACCAGAGAAAGAATTCGGGCGGGGCGTATTATACGGTAAACTACGCCCTTTCAAAAGACGTAAAGGTCTGCGTAATCTAACAAAATAAACTGATATATACATATTTATAAGAAAAAAGTGAGAGGCGCAAGCCTCTTTTTTATTTTACAAAGAAAATATGGGATAAGCGTATAAATTATTTCACAGCCGTCAATAACCGAGAGGCAAGCGAAAAAGAATAAAAAAACGGAGTAAAACGTCAATGAAAAAATTTTGCATAGCATTTTCGGTATTAGTCATAATAATAGCAACGGTATTATTCGTAGGTTTCAGCGGCGGAGAAAGCGAGGTTTACAACGATTATCTGCGCATTCACGTGCGTGCAAATTCCAACGGCGCGGACGACCAGAGGATAAAGTACGAGGTAAAGGACGAAGCGGTAAAATTTATTACCCCTTACGTAAAGGAATGCGTTACGAAAGAGGCGGCGATAGAAGTTATGCGCGGACTCATTCCCGAAATAGAAGAAGTTTGCGTACGCGCCCTTGAACAACGCGGCTACGGTTACGGGGCGAGGGCGGAAATCCGCCAAGAAAAATTCCCCACAAGGGTCTACGGAGAGCTTACTTTGGAAGAGGGCGTTTACGACGCGCTGATTATAGAGCTCGGCGAAGGCGTGGGCGACAATTGGTGGTGCGTGATATACCCTCCCCTCTGCTTCACTTCGGCAAGCGCCGACGTTGAATATCGCTCGGTTATATTCGACATAATAAATAAATTTTTAAATAGATAAAAATTAAGGATTGACAATAAAACTGCCAATCCTTTTATTTTAATTATTTGAGTTGACTTCTGATAAAAAGAACGTCTTTCATTAACTGTTCGCTCGATACGTTGGCTTTTGATTTTAAAGCGTTGCTCATTTTTACCGCGCTGGTCAAACGGCTAAGTTGTGAAGATACTTCTACCGTCGACTGTGCAATTTGCGCGGATAACGCATTAAAACAAGTTACCATTGTATTTTGCAGAGTTGCAAAACCTATGGCAAGAGTATTGCAGATTTGCTTTGTGGCGGCGATAATCAAATTTTCTAACCGTTGAGTCTGCATTTCGCGGTCGACCAATTGGAGAGCTTCTTTAACGGTATCTGCGCGGCGCGTTTCGAAGTAATAAATAACGAGGTCGAGATATTGCCAGTCGCGCACGTCTAAAACAGGACTAAACTCTATTTGCAACGCGTTATAAAACTGCTCTACGTATCCTTGAATTACTTTTAACTCTTCCTTCGTCCTTTTTTCCGAATCTTCCATTTCTCCGTTCCAAACGGAAAGAGCGGGTAGCATTTGTTGCAATTCTACGCTGTGTTTTTTTCCGAACAGCTTTTGTTGTTGTGCAACTATCCTCGTCTTTAAACTTTTTTCGCACTGACCCGATTTCAACCACTGCGCGCAAATATATCCCGACATAGCGCGCGCGGTAATATCATTGTTGTCCCACTCTAAAAATTGTAAATTAAAAGGAATTTCTTCACCTGCGCGGTAAAGTTGTCTGAGCGATAACGGTTTTAATAAATTTGCGTTTAAGCTGTTGCAAATTTGAGAAATCAGCCACTCCTTTTTATTGCTTTGATTGACGGCTTCTCCAAATAAATCGGTGAGGATAACCGATTTCCAATATCCGTAACCGAAACTTTCCGCCAAACTTTTAAAGCTGTTCCATTGTTCTATGCAGCCGTAATAAGGGTTTACAACCAACTCGTTCAAATAAGGTTGCATTTTGCAGCCCGTAGAAATTACGGTTTCTAAATTTTTTATTTTAACGGCTCTGAATTTATCGTTTTCTTCCGAAATTGCCGAAAGTCCCGAGCGAAGAGCGTATAGCGCGCTTAAAACGTTTTCTTTTGATTGTTCCATAATCATTCCCCCGATTGCCCTATTTATTATGCGATATATTGTCCGGTAAAGATTAACGTTTAAAGTATATCATTTAAAAAAGTCAATTACAACCCTTTTAATAAAAACTTTTTTGCATACTATTTAATTTCTTATACATAATACTTTTAAGCGAAAACGCTACACATATAAAATAAATTCGCTCTCGCAGGCGGGGGCAAGGAGGAAAAATGAAAAAAGCACTTATTACGGGCATAGCTGCCGCCATCATCGCAACTGCGGCCGGGGCAGGCGCCGTAATCGGAACGACGGGAGCGGCGGCGAGTAACGGCGCATCCTTGACACCCTGCGTTCAGACGGCGGTTTTGAGGCAGGGCTCGAAGGGCGGCGAGGTTAAGGAAGTACAGCGCCGCTTGAAGGAATGGGGTTACTACAACGGCGCGATAGACGGCGTTTACGGAAAGGGCACCGTTGAGGCGGTTAAAAAGTTTCAACGCAAAAACGGGCTTACTCCCGACGGTATTGCCGGCAAATCTACCTATGCCGCGCTGGGGATGAACGACAGTTACAACGTTTTGAACGGTAACTCTTCCAACAACTCTTCTTACACCAATTCCGATTTATACCTTTTGGCTAAATGTATTTATGCGGAAGCGCGCGGAGAGAGCTATACGGGTCAGGTTGCGGTCGGCGCGGTAATTTTAAACCGCGTTGCGTCCTCTGCCTTCCCCAACACCATTGCGGGCGTCATTTATCAGAAGGGCGCGTTTACCGCCGTATCCGACGGGCAAATCAACCTTGAACCCAACAAGACGGCAATGAACGCGGCAAGCGACGCGCTCAACGGCTGGGACCCTACCTACGGTTGCCTTTACTACTACAACCCCGCGGTTGCAACCAGCTCTTGGATTTTCGGCAGAAAGACTGTTACCACGATAGGTAAGCACGTCTTTGCTATATAAGGAGGTAGAAAATGGCTGAGAAAAAGAACCTTTCGAGCGGAGCGGAAAAAGCCGAAAAGCTTGCCCTTGCCAACAAAAAGACAACCTGCAACAGAAAAAAGTCGGGTGAAGGAAAGTGCGCCAAGGCTAAGACCGTAAAGGCGCAGAATGAAGAAGTAAAGACGGACAAGACCGTAAAAACGGAAAAGAGAGCGCCTAAAAAGGGCGCGGGCGCGGTTAAATCGAAAAAGGTTAAACCCGCAAAGAAAAAGAGAACGCGCGTTATGAGCGAAAAGAGGGCTTTAAAAGCCGAACAGCGCAAGGAAAAGCGCGCTCAAAGGGCTAAGGTTGCCGCCGAAAGAAAGCAGGCGCGCCTTGAAAGAAAACTCGCCCACAAGGAAGCAAGGCAGGAAAGAATAGCTGCGTTGAAGGACAGGCGCGAAGCCAGAAGAGAGGCGCGCAAAGAGCGCAGGGATATGCTTAAAAGCGAAAACAAGCAGGCGCGCCGCAAGAGAATCGCCGAGGAAAGAAAGGCTAAACAACAGGCGAGAGCCGCCAAGCACAAGGCTTATATTGCCGAAAAGAAGGCAAAGAGAGAACACGCCTTAAAGGTGCGCGCCGAAAGACGCGCCGCCAGAAAGGACAGGGACAGCAGGCGCACGCCGGGCTTCGGCGGCTGGCTTGCGGCGGTTATATCTCTTGGCGTAACCACCCTTGCCCTCGGTACCGTTCTTACCTTCGGTTGGCTGACTATGGACGATATGCAGGCGGAAATGGCAACGGGTTATACCCAATCGCTCTACGAGCTTAATTCGGTAGTAGATAACCTTGACGCAGACCTTTCGCGAGCCAAGGCGTCCTCCTCTTCCAAGGACAGAGTGCGCGTTTTATCCGACATTGCAATAGAGAGCCAGACGGCTGAAACAATTTTGGAAAGATTCCCCGTTGATATGCAGATGAGCGAGCAGTTCGCTTCGTTTATCAACAAGATGAACGACAGCGCCAAGCAGATGCTGTACACCGTTGCCAACGGCGGCGAGCTTACCTCTTCACAGATTAAGTCGCTCAATTATATGTACGAAACCAACGCCAAAATCAAGCAGGAATTGAACAGACTTGTTTCCACCTGCGACGGCAAAGATTTGCTTGCGGCAATGCGCGGCAAGTCCAGCGTCCTCGGCGAAGGCTTCTCCACCATTCAGAACAACACTTTCGAAGCGCCCAAGGGCATACAGGACGGTCCTTTTTCCGACAGCATTAAAAAGACCAACCCCCGCGCTTTGGAAGGGCAAAAGGAAATAACGGCGCAGACGGCTGAAAAGCTTGCAAGGCAGTATTTTGCCGATTACAAGGTATCCGACGCAAAGTGCACGGGCGAAGCTACGGGAGCCGCGCTTACCCTCTACAACGTAAGCCTTACCACTCCCGACGGAGAAATGTTTGTACAGCTTTCCAAGCTGGGCGGCAAAGTTGTGGCGTTTGACAGCTACAAGGACTGCAACAGCAACAACTTTTCGGTTGAAAGGTGCATAGACATCGCCGAGGACTTCCTCTCCTCCATCGGTTACGAGGGCGTTAAGCCCGTGTGGACGAGTGAAAACGGCACTACCTGCAACCTCAATTTTGCACCCGTTCAGGGCGGCGCGATACTCTACCCCGACCTTATAAAGGTTAAGGTATGCGAAGAGCGCGGAATAGTTACGGGCGTTGAAGCGTTAAGCTACGTTTTGAACCACGGAGAAAGACAGCTCTCCAAGCCCTCCGTAAGCAAGGAGCAGGCGCAGGCAAGCATTAACGGCAATATCGAAGTTAGCGGCACGCGCACGGCGGTAATACCCTTCGACGGCGAAGAAGTACTCTGCTACGAGTTTGTAGGCACGCTTGACGGAAACGACTACTACGTTTACGTTGACGCGGCTACGGGCGAAGAAATAGAAGTTTTAACCGTAATAGGCACGGCTCAGGGAAGAGCTTTAATGTAATTAGGTTATAACCGATTAAAATATTAAAACGGGTTGCTCCCTACGGTGCAACCCGTTTTTTTATTTGGTTTTAACTGTAATTTCTAAGCAGATAAACTTCGTTACATAGCTGAGAGCTTGTAACGTTTGCTTTGACCCGCAGGCAATTGCCTACGTTTACAGCGTCGGTAAGGTTGGCAAGCTGACCGCTTATGCCGGCAAGTTGCATACTCTGCACCGACATTTGTTTGGAAATATTTTCCAAATAGTAAGAAATATCGTCCAATTTATCGCAAATTTTATCGCAACAGACTTTAACGGTGTTTTGCAGTTCGAAAAACCCGCGCGATACGGTATAGCAAATGGCTTTTGTCGCCTCGCCAAGCGTTTTTACAATGCGGTCGGTCTGCAATTCGCGGTCGGTAAGTTGAAGCGCTTCTTTAATGCTGTCGGCGCGCCGCGTTTCTATTTCATATATTACGAGGTCGAGGTTTTTCCAATCCCTTTCGTCCAAAAAGTTTTTATATTCGCCGTACAGAGCCGCATAGTATTGGTTGCAGTATTTTATGAGCGGAAGAATTAAGCCGTTGCGCTCTTCTAAAATGCGCTGAGCCCATTCCCTTATATGCGGAAGCTTATCTATGTTTGCCTTGGCGGCGCTTTTTGCCGCTTGCACTCTTTTATCTTCCTCGGCATCTAATTTTTTTAATTCCTTTAAATTTTTCTGTTCTTTTTTTATACAGGCTTTATCGTGCGAACCAGTGCTCAAATTGCTTATGCAAGCAACTATTGGAGCTATTACGGGAAAACCGGCTACGAGTATTAGAAGAGCAACATTCAATATTATAGCTAATTTCCCTTTTTGCATTACGTCTGAAAAAATTTTTACCCCAAAAATGAGAAATAAAAGCAATGAAATAACGGCTGAACTTAACAGAAACATTAAAAAGGCTACTGTATAATGCTTTTTAGCGTCTGATTTAGCAATACTTAGTTGCCTTTCACATTTTGAAATTTCTTCTTTTCTGTCATACTTTTCAATTGAATTGTATCTATTTATCAACTCTTTTTCAAAGCCGCCGTTTTGAAGCCAATATGTGAATTCAACCGTGCCGTCGGGGGCTTTACCGCTCGCCCCTCCCGCCGTATCGGCAAGCGAATGCAGACGCTGGTAATAAATTGAATCGAAGTTCTTTACCTGAGCGTATTTTACCGAAAGCGCCGAAAGTCCGCCGCGAAGTGTGTATAAGCCGCCCAAAAGTTGCGGCTCGGTTGCCTTTTCCAATTCCATATTTCTCACCTCTCAAATTTTTTGCAATAAAAAATGCGCCTCAATCAAGAGACGCACCCCCGTTCAAGCAAGTCTCCTTGATTGTCGCCAAACAAAATTTATGGGTGAGTTCCGCAAATAAAATTTGCAAAAATTATTTATACACTCATACAAAGGAGAAATGCCGTCAGGCTATTTACAGTATGAGCGTAAAGTCTATAAAAAATTAAGTAACGCAAAAAAACCGTTAAAAAAATACGGAATTGCTCTCTACCCACTATTAAATTTTGTTTGGCTATTACATTTTAGCATAAAGCGATAAAAAAAGCAATATTTTGCGTTTGAAAACTTTGTTTTAAGGTTGCGTTTATAAATTAAACAATTAAACACCGTATGAACACAGCGGTTATCAACCGTTGTAGATAGATTTGTGCATAACTATTTGCGTTATCTACGCTCGGCGTATACGCAAAATTGCAGAATATTTGCCTTGCGCGGCGCAGCTGTGCATAACTTTTGTAAAAATTAAGCCCAAACCGTATGCGTACGGCTTGGGCTTGTAATAAGTTATTTGGTTATTGTTTATCGATTATATCCAAAATTTCGGATATTCTGTCCAAATCGTCGCGGGAATAGTAATCGATGTAAATTCTACCCTTTTGGTCGTTGCCGATAAGGCTGACCTTTGTGCGGAAGGCAAACCTCATCCTCTCCACAAGGTTTTTAAGCTCGATTGAGGCGAGAGCGCGCTTTTTCTTCTTCTTTTCTTCCAAAAGTTCGGGCGACATATTGTATGCGCGCACTTTCTTTTCCAATTCGCGTACCGACATACCGCTCTTTACGGCGTCGTTGGCAAATTGAAGCTGGTCGTCGGGAGCAAGCGGCACAAGCGTTCTTGCGTGTCCCGCCGAAAGTCTTCCCTCCGATACGAGTTGCATAACGTCGGGGGTAAGCGACAACAGCCTTAACGTGTTGGCTATTGCGGGGCGGGATTTACCTATGCGTTCGGCAAGTTCGTCCTGCGTGAGTTTGTAGTCGACCATAAGCTGTTTCATTGCAGAAGCGGCTTCTATGGGGTTTAAGTCCTCGCGCTGTAAGTTTTCGATTAGCGATATTTCTTTTATTTCGCGTTCGGAATAATTTCTTACGATTACGGGTATTGTGCTAAGACCTGCAAGTTTGGTTGCGCGGTAACGGCGTTCGCCCGCGATAATCATATATCGCCCGTTGTGGTCGTCGTTTACGACTATGGGCATAATTACGCCGTGTTTTTTAATGGAGTCGGAAAGCTCGCGCAGAGCCTGCTCGTCAAAGTTCTTTCGCGGCTGGTTGGGGTTGGGATAAATTTTGGAAACGGGGGTTTCCTCGGCGTTCTTCCTCTCCTCCTCGGTGTATGTAAACATTTCGCGTTTGCCGTTTAAATAGGTTTGTGAAAACGCGTCGCCCGTATCCTCCAACAAGTCTTCAAACGATTTGCCTAACCCTCTCGTTTCGTTACTCTTTGCCATAAACTTCTCTCCTTAATTTTCGCAATCTCCGTAAAACCCTATAAATAAATCTCGGCAAACGCCGCCTATCTTTGCTTTGATAAAAATTCTTCCGTCAACGCCTTGTATGCCCGCGCGCCCACGCATTTGGGGTCGTACAATAAAATGGGTTTTCCGTGGCTGGGAGCTTCGGATAAACGCACGTTGCGCGGTATAATAATTTCGTACAGCTTATTTTTAAAGAACTTTTTAATTTCTGCGGCAATCTGTCGGGAAACCAAAGCCCTGCCGTCGTACATTGTAATTGCCACGCCCTCTATAAACAGTCCGGGGTTTAAATGCTGCTTTACGAGCGAGATGGTATTCATAAGCTGACTTACCCCCTCCATCGCGTAATATTCCGATTGCAGGGGAATTAAAACCGAGTCGGAAGCCGCCCAAGCGTTTATAGTCAAAAGCCCGAGCGAGGGCGGACAGTCGATAAATATGTAGTCGTAATTATCGCGTATTTCCTTTAAAGCGTTTTTCAAAATCAATTCGCGGTTACGCTTGTATACGAGGTCTACTTCCGCTCCCGTCAAATCTACGTTGGCGGGCAAGATGTCTAAAAGGGGCACCATTGTAGGCAGAATATTCTGGGAAACCTTTTCCTCTTCTATAAGAACTCCGTAAACGGACTTTTTTAACGCGCTTTTCGAAAAGCCCAAGCCCGTAGTGGCGTTGCCCTGACTGTCGAGGTCGATAAGCAATACTTTTTTGCCGTAATCCGCGCAGTATGCCGCCATATTTATTACGGTGGTAGTTTTGCCTACGCCGCCCTTCTTATTAGTAAACGAAATAACTTTTCCCATCTCTTCGTACGTTCCCTCTTCTACAATGTTTCCCGTGAAACTTTTTTTATCCGCCTGCGGAAGTTTTTCCGCAGGCGGTAACGTGCTTATTCTTGCTCTTTATCTTCTTTAACTTCTCTGTCCTCGTATTTCTTAAAAGGATTGTCGCTATTGAGTTTTTCGTGCTCTTCCATATACGCCAATACGTCGGTGTGCGATTTGCCTTCCATTAAGAGGTCGACTTCTTCCGTGTAAATGGTTTCCTTTTCAATCAATACGCGCGCCATATTGTCGAGTACGGAGCGGTTTTCAGTAAGCAGTTTAACTGCTCTGGAATGCGCGCCTTCGATAATTGCGTGCATTTCCTGGTCGATTGCCTTAGCCGTTTCATCGGAGTAGGCGTTGTGAGTTTCCATATCTTTGCCGAGGAATACCGTCTGTGAGTTGGAACCGTACGTTACAAGCCCCAATTTGTCGCTCATACCCCACTCGGTTACCATACGCTTAGCCATTTCGGTAACCCTTTCAAGGTCGTTGGAGGCTCCCGTAGTGATATCCTTTATTACCAGCTCCTCCGCCACTCTTCCGCCGAGTGCCATACATATAAAGTCCGTAATCTTGTTTCTGGACATATGGGCGTCGTCGTTTTCGGGGCGGGTCATAGTGTAGCCTGCGGCGTTCCCGCGGGGAATTATCGAAACTTCCTGCACGGGGTCGCAGTGTTCGCAAAGCTTTGCAAGTATCGCGTGCCCCGCTTCGTGGTATGCGGTGATTCGCTTGTCGCTCTCGGTTACAACTCTGCTCTTCTTCTGAGGACCCATTATAACCTTATTTACGCCCTCGTAAAGCTCGGTGTTGCCGATGAGGGGTTTATTTGCCCTTGCCGCCAGAATCGCCGCCTCGTTCAAAAGATTTGCAAGGTCGGCGCCCGAGAAGCCAGCCGTAATTCTTGCAAGCGTTTTAAAGTTGACGTCCTGAGCCATAGGTTTGTTGCGCGCGTGCACTTTTAATATCTGTTCCCTGCCCTTAACGTCGGGAAGGTTCACGTAAATCTGTCTGTCAAATCTGCCGGGGCGCATCAATGCGGGGTCGAGAATGTCCGCACGGTTGGTCGCCGCCATTATTATTACGCCCTCGTTGCTCTCGAAGCCGTCCATTTGCACGAGAATCTGGTTGAGGGTCTGCTCCCTCTCGTCGTTGCCGCCGCCAAGACCTGCTCCGCGGTGTCTGCCGACGGCGTCTATTTCGTCTATAAATATTATGCAGGGTTGATTCTTTTTTGCTACGTCGAACAGGTCGCGTACTCTCGAAGCGCCCACGCCGACGTACATTTCAACGAAGTCGGAACCGGACACGGAGAAGAACGGCACGCCCGCCTCTCCCGCTACCGCCTTGGCGAACAAGGTTTTACCCGTTCCCGGAGGACCTACAAGCAACACGCCCTTGGGGATACGCGCGCCCAAATCGGAAAACTTTTTGGGCTGCTTCAAAAATTCAACAACTTCGGCAAGCTCCACCTTTTCCTCTTCCGCGCCGGCAACGTCTGTAAAGCGCACTTTGATATTGGTGGAAACGCGGGCTTTCGTCTTGGCAAAGCTCATAGCCTTGCCGCCGCCGCCCATTGTCGAGCGCATTATTAGCCAGAATACGACGCATACAAGCACAATTCCCGCTATGGGTAGTATCGACGACCAGATGCTTCCCGCGTTGGGGTCGTGATAGCTGATTGTTACGCCAAGGTCCATCCATTTAAACAGCACGCTGTCCTCAACGGGCGAGGAATAGAACGAAGGACCTATTGCGTAGTATTCGGCTACCGACTTACCGTTTTTATCAACTTTACCGTACATTTTGTATTCGGAGAAGTTGATTCCCGTAATTATCGTTGCGTTTTCCCAAACTTCGTTGCCGTCCTTATCCTTTACGGGGTTGCCGTCTTTGTCAAGTTTAAGCGCTTGAAGCTTGTGGTCTTTGTTAAAGCGCATACCTTCGGCAACCGCGTATTCGTCGGAATTATCCAATTTGTACTTTGCCTGGAAAGTATCCGTTCCTTCGATGGCGTCGCCCTCTTCATATTTGTTGTTTTCAACATATTCAACAAATCTGTCAAAGTCAACCTGATGGGCGCCCCCGTTTCTCAACGTAAAGTATAGCGTTAAACCCGCCACAAGGGCAAGTACAACTATAACAATTACCATAATAATTCTGCTTTTTTTGTTCAAATTAAACCTCGCTATTCGGCGCAAATTGCCTTTGCGCTATATATTTATATAATATGGTATATACTACCATAAATTTACATCTTAATTATTTTACCACACGCAAATAACTATTTCAAGTGTTTTGCGCTATTATCTGGCGTTTCACCGTATTTTTATTGTTTATCACTAATTATTCATAATTTTTTTGACTATATAATGTCATACAACTTGTGTATATTTTAACACTTTCGACAAAAATTTGTGTTGGCGCAAGCCAAACTTTTGCTTCAAAAATGTTTCCCGTGAAACCTCCTCCTAAAAATTTCGACCTTTTTAATGTTTCACGTGAAACGGTAACCGCTTGAATTTGTCCTGTTTTATCAACAACAATGTTCAATTGTAGATAGATATGTTGACAAACTGTCAAAAAGTTATCAACCGTGCGCGTAAACGCCTTGCGTTGCTCAACTTCTGCGTTGGCGGTTTGCGGTGGGCGCATAGCAAAAAGTAAAATAATAACGCCGTTCAATTAACAGTATGTGCATTGTTCATCATAATTATATAAAAAGCGTCTGTAAACCTCATCCATTGTATAAAAGCGGGTTTGAGTGTCAATAAATGAAGAGCATTCGTTAAGGTGGTTCAATGGAATACTCGTTCAACATTTATAATTCGCTTGCCTGCGGCGGTGAAGTTTTAGCGTTAAAGAAAATAATGCCCGAAATAAAGGGCGCTCCCGTAATTGTGTGCATCGGAAGCGATTTGTCCGTCGGGGACTCCCTCGGTCCCGTTACTGGTACTAAACTACGGGAAAAGCTGAAAGGGCAAAACGTTTACGTGTACGGCACGCTTGCCAAGCCCATTACCGCGCACGAGGTTAAATATACCAATCAATTCATTAAAAATACGCATCCCGACAGCATTGTCATAGCAATAGACGCTGCCGTTGGCACGGCTGGCGACATCGGATTGATTAAAATAGCGCGGCGCGGAATAAAACCGGGTAGCGGAGCCAATAAACGCCTTGCCAAGGTTGGAGACGTGTCCGTTATGGGCATTGTTGCGGAAAAATCGCTATTTAATTATTCGCTGTTTTCCTCTACAAGGCTGAATATTGTATATAAAATGGCTGAAATTATCGCGGAAGGCGTTGCAACGTTTATAATGGAGGCTATGCAGAACTCACAGCTTAAAAACAACAGCTGTCAGGTTCTGGGTGAAGCAGAATTTTAATCTTATAAATTTTGCGCTTGCATAGTTTGCAGGCGCAAACAATGGTTGCGCTTTAAACTTTTTAAAGCGCATATATGTTATGGCGCTACAAATTTTTGTGGGCGCAATAATTATTTGCAAATGCTTATTTTAACACTGTTAATTTGCTATAAATAAAATTGTTTTTTAGTCTGTAACGTTTAAAATAGTTTTAGCATATACTATATATTGAGGTTATCTTTCCGCTCTGCCACAAGAATAAATTTATTTTGAAAAATTTAAAAATTTATTAAAAAAATGCTTGCGTTTTGTTTTATGATTTGATATAGTATTTAGGCATTCGGGAGCTTAGCTCAGTTGGGAGAGCAACTGCCCTACAAGCAGTGGGTCACAGGTTCGAGCCCTGTAGCTCCCACCAAAAGCAGTGTGGAAGATATATATGCGGGAGTGGCTCAGTGGTAGAGCGTCACCTTGCCAAGGTGAATGTCGCGGGTTCGAATCTCGTCTCCCGCTCCAAATCTTCCGCACTGTTTTTTTATGGCGCTATAGCCAAGTGGTAAGGCAAGGGTCTGCAAAACCCTGACTCCCCGGTTCAAATCCGGGTGGCGCCTCCAAAAACACAAGTTATTGTGTAAAAAACGCCCTTATATCTTGCCGATATGAGGGCGTTTTTAGTGCTGTTTATTTTGTAAAAACTTAATATAAAAAATGCACATTTTAACGTAAATAGATTTCAATGCTGTGATTTAGGTAGTAATAGCGATTAAAAATATTACTTGAAAATACTTGACTAAACATAGTCCGTTTTATATAATAAGTAAGCTATTATTAGTGTTAAACGGCGCTTAGCTAATGTATATTTTGGGTACTCTACTTAATTTAAATTTGGGTGGTGCCTATAAAAAACTACGTGTATCGGTTGTTAAGGTAAGTAGTTTTTGTTTTAATCTATAATACTTGCCGCTGTGGTGGAATAGGCAGACGCAAGGGACTTAAAATTTTTGGCAGAAAATAATTAACAGAAAATTAACATAAAAACTGAAAACTTAACAAAAATGTACGCTCGTGTGGTGGAATAGGCAGACGCAAGGGACTTAAAATCCTCTGTGTAGGGGAAAATAAGTCGGTTTTATACAAAAAAATGAATAAATATGCTCGTGTGGTGGAATAGGCAGACGCAAGGGACTTAAAATCCCTCGGGATAACACCCGTGCCGGTTCGACTCCGGCCACGAGCACCAAAAAACGGTGAAAAGTTTTAACGCTTTCCACCGTTTTTTCTTTGATTTTCTGTTATAAATTCCCATTTGCAACTATTTGCTACCGATTTTGGACTGTTTTTGCATAAAAATACACCGTCTGCATT
>Ga0209064_1000371_pt1 | contig 102934 bp, 82 predicted proteins | sample Inofromicrocosms_FD_187498 | JGI IMG/M metagenome (GOLD analysis project Ga0209064, IMG submission 187498) | Mouse cecum microbial communities from Vienna, Austria - Inoculum for glucosamine and mucus D2O microcosms (SPAdes) (version 2) | ecosystem: Host-associated > Mammals > Digestive system...
ACGTCAACAAACTCATCCGACAATACATCCCCAAAAAGTCGAATTTCAACGATTTCTCCGACAATTACATTCGGAATGTCGGAAAGAAACTGAATCTCCGTCCACGCAAAAAACTCAATTTCTCAACTCCAAAAGAAGAATTCTTCAAACAAATCGCTATTTTTGCACTTGCCAGTTGAACCTGCGCGATTTATTATACAGTTTTTTTGTATAAATAAAATGTGTCAAAACATTGATTATTTGAAATAATTTTTGTACCTTTGCATGCATTTTGTCGCATAATTTCGACTATTTGCTTATATATCAGGATTTTAGAACGTTTTTTTAAGGCATCAAGAATGAGACAATTAAAAATTCAAAAGAGTATCACAAACCGCTCAAGTGAGGCACTTGACAAATATCTTGTTGAAATAGGACGCGCTCCGTTGATATCCATTGACGAGGAAATAGAGCTTGCCCAGAAAATCAAGAAAGGCGGTCCGGAGGGTGAACGTGCCAAGGACAAGCTTGTCACTGCCAACCTTCGCTTTGTCGTATCTGTTGCCAAACAATATCAACACCAAGGACTTACACTTACAGACCTTATCGACGAGGGAAACATAGGCTTGATAAAGGCTGCACAGAAGTTTGATGAGACACGTGGATTTAAATTCATTTCTTATGCCGTATGGTGGATACGCCAGAGCATATTGCAGGCCATTGCGGAGCAAAGCCGCATTGTCCGTCTGCCGTTAAACCAGGTCGGGTCGCTCAATAAGATTAATCATGAGATAAACAAGTTCGAGCAGGAGAACCAAAGACATCCGTCTGTGTCGGAACTTTCCGAAGCAACCAACCTTGACGAGGAGAAGATCGGACAGTCTTTGGCTGCCGATGGTCATCACGTAAGCATAGATGCACCGTTCCAGGATGGTGAGGATAACTGCATGCTTGATGTGATGCCGAGCGGCGAAGACAGTCGTACCGACCGTGTTGTAGACCACGAATCAATGGCACAAGAACTGAACAGCGTGTTGAGCAAGGTGCTTAAAGAAAGGGAAATAACCATTATCCGCGAATGCTTTGGTATAGGATGTCACGAGAAAGGGCTTGAAGAAATAGGCGATCAGCTTGGTCTTACACGCGAGCGCGTAAGGCAGATACGCGAAAAAAGCATTGCAAAGCTTCGCGACAGCGGTAATGCGAAAATATTGATAAAGTATCTTGGATAAAGATTATTTATGCTAATAAAATCCTCTTCCTGCACATGGAAGAGGATTTTTTTGTACCTTTGTGTTTGTGAAACACTTGTCAGGACTTCTTATATTGTTGTTTTTCGTAGTACAGCCGTTCACTGTAACGAATACAGAGGCAAAGAATCATGACGGTTCTTTAATCCTCGACCGTGTTTTTTCCTATATTAATACACTTGCAGACAAAGACAGCACATCGGTAAATGTGTATGTAAGATATACAATAACTGTCGACAAGCGCAACCCTACCCTGCTTGTCATTCCTACAATGTATGCGGTGGCAAGAGGAAACAAGGAGTATGTCGGGGAGACATACAGCACCATAAAACTCAAGAACGGCAAGGCAACGGAGCCGCAGTTACATGTAAGCGTGGGAACCATTCCTCATCACCGTAAGGCAATGTCAGTAATAAACTCGTTTCAGGTACCTGCTTTGTATAAGCCCACAATGATAGGCAACAACCTGCTGTCGCCTTTCAACCGTATAAACAAGAAATTCTACAAATACAAGGTAACACATCTCACCGAAAACCGTTCGGAAATATTGTTCTTACCCAAGCTGCACAATACGCAGATGATAAGCGGTACAGCCATTATCGACAATTCGACGGGCAGGATAATCAGCATATACTTCTCGGGAGAGCATGACATGATAAACTTCAGGATAAGGGCTGTAATGGGCAGTGAGGGCTTGAAGTCGCTTGTTCCGCGGACATGCGACATCGAAGCATCATTCAAATTCCTTGGAAACAAGATAACAACCAGTCATCATGCCATAGCAACCGCTCCGGTAATGCAGGCGGATACCGTAACCGACTCGCACGACAGGGCGCTTATGGACAGGCTCCGCCCCGAGCCGTTGCCACGGAAAGAGGTGAGTATATACAACAGATTCGATTCCATAAGAAGCATATCGGATACAACAAGGTCATCTGAAGACAGGAAAAAAGACGTTTTATGGGATGTCATCGGTGACAATCTGGTGAACAGAATAAAAGGAAACTTCGGCACATCCGACAGAGGATCGTTCAGAATATCCCCTATTCTCAACCCTTTATACCTCGGATACAGCAACAGCAAGGGCGTTACATATAAGATGAAAGTGCGCGGAAGCTATGTTTTCTCTTCAAACAGCGACATTTCGTTGTATCTTAAGGCGGGTTATTCATTCAAACAACATCAGCTTTACTTTAAACTTCCGCTTACATATACTTTCAACAAAAGGCGCAACGGATATATGGTTGCGGAAATCGGTAATGGAAACAGAATAACAAACTCGAGCATTGTGGACCGGATAAAGCACGAGTCGTTGAGCGATATAGACTGGGATAAGATGAACCTTGACTATTTCAAGGATTTCTATGTAAAGTTCATAACCAACTACGACCTGTCATCGAAGTTCAGTATACAGCCTGGTATGATGTTTCACAGACGGTCTGCCGTTGACAGAAAAGGCTTTGAACTGGCAGGAAAACCTACAACATATCAGTCGTTTTCGCCGACATTGCAGATGCAGATACGCCCGTGGGGTTGGACCGGAGTGTACTTTACCGCCGATTATGAAAGAGGTATCAAGGGGATAGGTCAGTCGGTAATGAACTATGAACGTTTCGAGTTCGATGCCTCATGGATGAAGAAATATCACAGCATAAGGTCGCTTTCGCTTAGGGCGGGGTTCGGTTTCTACACTGCAAAGGACAAAGATTCGTATTTTCTCGATTACACAAATTTCTGCGACGAGAACATTCCCGGAGGCTGGAACGACGACTGGACAGGCGAATTTCAGATACTTAACAGCAACTGGTACAACGCTTCCGAGTATTATGTCCGTACCAACGCTACCTATGAGGCACCCATGATGCTCATTTCCCACCTGCCCCTGATAGGACGAACAATAGAAACCGAAAGGTTTTACATAAACACGCTGTTCGTAAACCACCTTCATCCGTACATAGAATACGGCTACGGATTTACAAACAGACTGTTTTCCATGGGCGTGTTTGCCGCCACACGCAACAACAAGTTTGACGGTATAGGCTGCCGTTTCGGGTTCGAACTGTTCAAAGACTGGTAATAAAACAGATATTTATGAAACCATTAGTCGTTTACAACGCAAGTGCGGGAAGCGGAAAGACCTTTACACTTGCTACGGAATATATAAAACTGCTGATTGAAAATCCACAAAGCTACCGCAACATTCTCGCCGTGACTTTCACGAACAAAGCCACGGAAGAGATGAAAATGCGCATACTCAGCCAGTTGTATGGTATATGGAAACTGTTGCCGGACTCGGAAGGATACATCAATGTTGTCACAGAACAGCTTGGCATATCAAAGGAATATGCAAGCAGACAGGCAGGAAAGGCACTTGGAAACCTCATGCACAACTACAGTTACTTCCATGTGCAGACAATAGATACATTCTTCCAGGGAGTTTTAAGAAACCTTTCGCGTGAGCTTGAGCTGACAACAAACCTCCGTCTGGCGCTTAACGACAATCAGGCGGAGACGTTTGCCGTAGACAGACTGATAGAATCTCTCGACAGTTCAAGCATTGTACTGAAATGGATTATCAGCCTTATATTGGAAAACATTGACGATGACAAAGGCTGGAACATCATTTCCGACATAAAACACTTTGGAAAGAACATATTTAATAATGTATACAGGCAGGAAAGCCCGGTGCTTAACGAAAAGATATCCGAGCGTAATTTCTTTGAAGACTATATAAAAGAACTGAATGGCATAATCTTTAGCGTGAAAAAGCAAATGGAAGACTATGCCGATATGTTTGAAAAGACACTGAGCAATGCCGGTCTTGTTCCCGAAGACCTTAAAAGCGGGGCAAGAGGCATTGCCGGATATTTCAGGAAATTGCGCGGCAATGACTTCAGTGACGGCGTCTTTCTGACCAAAACGCTCGAAAAATGCCTTGCTTCCCCACAGGAATGGGCTTCAAAGACCAGTCCTTACAGAGATGTTATATTGTCACTGGCAGAAACACAACTCATGGGTATTTTGGAAAATGCAGAGAACGACCGTGCAAGACTGTGGAGACTTTGCTCGTCGGCAATGGTAACTCTGCAATATCTCAGTCAGCTCAGACTGTTGAATAACATAGAGAAGAAGATGAGAGAGATAAATGCCGACACCAACCAGTTCCTGCTCAGCGATACGCAACAGTTGCTGCACGGACTGATAAACGGTTCGGACTCTCCCTTTATATTTGAGAAAATAGGAGCGCGACTGGAACATATAATGATTGACGAGTTCCAGGATACGAGTACGATACAATGGAAAAACTTCAAGATATTGCTTGAAGAGTGTATGAGCAACAGCGACGTGAACGGTGACAGCGGGACAGTTGGCAATCTCATAGTCGGCGATGTAAAACAAAGTATATACAGATGGAGGTCGGGAGACTGGCGGCTTCTCAACGGTATAGAGAAACAATTCAGTTCGCCTGCCGAACAACTGTCAATACGTACCCTTAACACCAATTACCGCTCAGAGCGCAATATCGTAGATTTCAACAACGCTTTCTTCAAGATAGCCGTAGACATAGAATACGAAAAGGAAAGGGAAATAAACGAAAGTGAGGCGCATGAACTGAAAGACGCATATGCAGATGTTTGCCAGACTGTGCCTTCAGGGAAAGAAGAGCGTGGATTGGCGGAGATAACGCTGCTTCCGAAATTTGATTATCAGGAGAATACTCTTCTGAATGTAAAGACACGCATAATGGAACTCATCGCTGCCGGGGCGTGTGTTGACGACATTGCCATACTGGTACGTACCAAAAAGCACATACCGGTCATAGCCGAGTATTTCAGCGATACAGACATAAAGATTGTAAGTGACGAGGCTTTCAAGATAGGTTCGTCGGTTGCCGTGAACATCATCATAGGTGCCCTTCGTTATCTCAGTCATCCGGACGATATATTGACCAAGGCGGAACTTATAAAGAACTACCGTAAGTTTGTCATTGATGATGCGTTGACGGACAACGATCTCTTCATAAGCGGCAATAACGACGACAGTTTCCTTCCGGAAGAGTTTGTAAAGAACTTTGAAACACTGCCTGACATGCCGCTGTTCGACCTCATCGAGCATATCTATCACATCTTCTGCCTGGACGCTCTTGACGGACAAAGCGCATTCATCTGCTCTTTCTACGACTGCGTAAACGCATTCATAAACGACAATCCGGCAGATATCGACGGGCTATTGGAAGAGTGGGAAGAGAATATCATGGACAAAACCATACAGAGTGACGATGTAAACGGAATAAGGATAATAAGCATACACAAGAGCAAAGGGCTGGAGTTTGACAATGTCATCATACCTTTCTGTGATTGGGAAATAGAAAAATACCGCTTTTCCGAGACACTATGGTGCCGCCCCTCTGTGGCTCCGTTCAACAAACTGCCTGTGATACCGGTGAGATATGGAAGCAAACTGCTCGATACCATATATGCCGATGATTACAGACATGAGCACATGCAGAACACTGTCGACAATCTGAACCTTCTTTATGTGGCATTTACGCGTGCCGGTAAAAACCTTTTCATCATAGGAAAGCAGGATGCTAAGAACTCACGTTCCACATTGTTGCAGGAATGTCTGCCTAAACTGCACGAAGAACTTCCGCAATCGACATTCAATGAGACAGAAGACGAGGGCGTAACGTTCTCGTATGGCAGACTGTATATAAGTGAAAAGAAAGAGAGAAGAGCCACCGCCAATGTCTTCATGCAGCCACAGACACCGTTGGATATCAAGATAGAGTCGTTCGGCACACCGGTCAAGTTTGTTCAAAGCAACAAAAGCCGTGCCTTTATCAACGACGACGGTGACGAAAGCGACCGGAATGAGTATATAACCATAGGCAATGTGATGCACAACGTATTCTCGCGCATAAGGACAACAGCCGATGTAGACAGCGTTTTGCGGCAACTCGAGTTTGAAGGAGTGCTCGATACCACCGGCTTGTCGGCAGACAAGGTGCGCACAATGCTTGCCAAAAGATTTGCGGACAAGCGTGTTGCCGACTGGTTCTCTCCGCATTGGCAGCTTTTCAACGAGTGTGAGATACTTTCTTTTGATCACGATACGGGAGACGTAATAAGGCGCAGACCCGACAGGGTGATGACAGACGGAGAAAGAATGATTGTCGTTGACTTTAAATTCGGACGTCCTAAAGATGAATATCCCGCACAGGTAAGAGAATATATGGCGCTGCTTGGTTCTATGGGATATACCAATATAAGCGGATATCTGTGGTTCGTTTATACCAACAAGATTGTGGAAGTGAAAAATTAACCGTAACATTTATATGCTTGAATATGAAGACATTCCTTGATTACGTTGCAGAAGACATCATAAAGAAATACGGCTATGACCTGTCGCACATGGCGGTTGTTTTTCCCAACAAGCGTGCATCGTTGTTCCTTAGCGACAGTCTGACAAGGACAGCACGCCGCCCTTTGTGGTCTCCGGCATATCTCACCATCAGCGAAATGTTCAGGCGGCACTCGTCACTTGAGGTCGGCGACCGTATAAAACTTATATGCGACCTGCATAAAAGCTTCATACGATGCACCGGCATAGACGAGACTCTCGACCATTTCTATGGCTGGGGCGAACTGTTGCTTGCCGATTTTGACGACATAGACAAGAACATGGCAGACGCCGGACATGTGTTTTCCAACCTTAAAAACATGCACCGGCTTGACGACATATCATATCTTACGCCCGAGCAGAAGGCTACGTTGCAAAAGTTTTTCAGCAACTTTTCCGAAGATCAGGACACTATATTGAAGCAAAGGTTCATGCAGTTGTGGAGCAACATCGGCAACATATACGACGATTACAGGGAAAGACTCAGAAAGCAGAACATTGCATACGAGGGCATGCTTTACCGTGATGTGGCGTCCGACGACACCATAGAATACAAATATGACACGTATCTGTTTGTAGGATTCAATGTGGTTCAGAAAGTGGAACGGAAGATTTTCGACCGTCTGCAGGAACAGGACAAGGCACGTTTCTATTGGGATTTCGATAAGTATTACATGCCTTCGGGCGGGAAAGACGCCGTAAATGAAGCCGGGCATTACATTTCCGGATATCTGAAGTATTATCCGAACGAACTTGACAGTACAAGCACGGATATATACGACAATATGTCAAAGCGCAAGAACATTGTATATATCAATTCCGGAACGGACAGCATTCAGGCAAGATATATAAGCAGCTGGCTACGTGAAAACGGCAGAACCGGTGCCGGACAGCGCACCGCAGTAGTGTTGTGCAATGAAAACATGTTGCAGACAGTGGTGCACTGTCTGCCCGAAGAAGCCGGAAATGTCAACGTTACGGCAGGCTTTCCGCTGTCGCAGTCGCCTCTGTCATCTCTTGTCTTACGCCTTTCGTCGCTGTATCTCAACGGATACAATGCCGGCAGACGGCAGTTCAAGAGGCGTTATGTCATGCCTGTGATAACCCACCCCTACTCCCGTTTCATCTCCACAAGGTGCAAAGAGCTTAAAGACATGCTCTATGCCGACCGCGGACACAGTCTTGCGGCAGACGAATTGTCGCTCGACAATGGACTGTCGCTTGTATTCGGAATTGAAAAAAACAGTGGTATCGTGAGTTGGCTGACAGACATCGTGGCTGAGATTGCACGCAATGCCAAAGACGGCGACGCGTTTTTCCAGGAGTCGGTATTTTGCATACACACGCTTCTTGTAAGGATCAACGGACTTATATCATCGGGTGACCTGATAGCGGACAACATAACACTGCAGCGACTGATACTGCAACTCATATCCACAACAAGCATTCCGTTCCACGGAGAGCCGGTTGTGAACACCCAGATAATGGGAGTTCTCGAAACAAGAAACCTCGATTTCGACCATATCCTTGTCCTTTCGTGCAACGAGGGGCACATGCCCAAAAGTCTCGGCGACTCGTCTTTCATCCCCTACTCTATCCGCAAGGCATACGGACTTACCACCATAGACAATAAAGTGGCTATATATTCATATTATTTTCACCGGATGCTGCAGCGTGCAAATGACATAACCCTTGTCTACAACAGTTCGACAGACGACGGACAGACCGGAGAGATGAGCCGTTTCATGATGCAACTCATGGTGGAAAGCGGATATGCGATAGAACGCAGGACGCTACATACGGAGAAAGACCGTAATATCATGACTCCCCGGTGCATAGAAAAAACACCAGAAGTTATGGACCGTCTGATGAACATAGGGTATCTCTCGCCAACCGCAATGAACAATTACAGGCGGTGTCCGCTGCGCTTCTATTATAATAATGTGGCAAAGATAAAAGAGCCGGACAACATCGACGACGACATAGACAACAGGATATTCGGCAATATATTCCACCTTGCATCAGAACTGATATACAGACAGATAATGCAACCCGACGGTTTGGTGAAGTCAACGGATATAGAACGGGTGCTTAAAGACCGTAAACTTATAGAGACAACCGTTGATACAGCATTCAGACAAGAGTTCTTCAAGACTTCGGACAGCACTCTGCGGGCGGTGGAATACAACGGACTGCAACTCATAAACAGGGAAGTGATAATACGATATATAAGGCGTCTGCTCGAGATAGACAAAACTCTCGCCCCCTTTACGATAATATGTCTGGAAGGCGATGTGTTTGAAGATGTTGCTTTCGATACGGGTGAAACCCGGCACACCGTAAAGATAGGCGGACGTATAGACCGTCTCGACATGATAACGGACAGTGAAACGGGACAGCAACGTATACGTGTGATAGACTATAAGACGGGAGGAAGCGGCATAACAAGGAAACCTTGCAGCGTGGAAGAGGTGTTCGACCCGTCGCTGTTGAGGGAAAAGCATACCGACTACTACTTTCAGGCGATGCTCTACTCTGCGCTTGTACGCAACAATGTGCATTACAACCATAACGGTCTCGGCGTAAGTCCGGCGCTGCTTTTCATACAACACACCCGGAAAGACGGCTATGACCCTACCCTTCTGTTTGGAAAAGAGAAGATAACGGACATAAAAGAATATGATGACGAGTTCCGCTTCAATCTTATTGCATTGATAAAAGACATATATAATAATGAACACGACTTTGAACCGACAGCCGACAGGAGCAACTGTGACATCTGTCCCTACCGGCAACTGTGTGGCAGTTAGGATGTTACCTTTTGCATTCTGAAAGGTGGCATTTCGCCTTTTAAAACACGGCATATTGAGTTGCAAAACACGACCTTTCGCAAGTCAATATGTCGTGTTTCGTTTTTATATATGCCGAATACAGTGTTAAAAAAGATAAAAACAGTTCTATATACATGTATATCAATGACTTTTTGAACAAAACTTAACGCCGTTAAAATTAAATATTGTATCTTTGCACCCGATTTCGCATTGCTGTGGCATATTGCCATGTATGTAATACAACGGAATATATGCCGGCAGTGCAAGTGTTTATTAACATAAAGTCTAACTTTATTAATTATTAATTTTTTTATTTTATGTCAGATTTTAAAAACGTACAGCCGTTGGCAGACTTCAACTGGGAAGAATTTGAGAACGGAACCCATGTGGATGTCAGCAAAGAAGAACTTCAGAAGGCTTATGACGAGACTCTTAACAAGGTGAGCGAGCACCAGGTTGTAGAGGGAACCGTTATCTCTGTAGACAAGAAAGAGGTAATCGTAAACATCGGTTACAAGAGCGACGGTATCATTTCTGCAAGCGAATTCCGTTACAATCCTGAACTGAAAGTAGGCGACGTTGTTGAAGTTTATGTTGAGAATCAGGAAGATAAGAAAGGACAGCTTCTTCTTTCTCACAAGAAAGCACGTCTCAGCAAGAGCTGGGAGCGTGTCAATGCAGCCCTTGACAACGAAGAGATTATCCAGGGTTACATCAAGTGCCGTACAAAGGGCGGTATGATTGTAGACGTATTCGGCATCGAGGCATTCTTGCCCGGCAGCCAGATAGACGTATATCCTATCCGTGACTACGATGTATTCGTAGGTAAGACAATGGAATTCAAGGTTGTCAAGATCAATCAGGAGTTCCGTAACGTAGTCGTTTCGCACAAGGCTCTTATCGAAGCTGAGCTTGAAGCACAGAAGAAAGAGATTATCAGCAAGCTCGAGAAAGGTCAGATTCTTGAGGGAACTGTTAAGAATATCACATCTTACGGAGTGTTCGTTGACCTTGGCGGTGTAGACGGACTCATCCATATCACCGACCTTTCATGGGGACGTGTAAGCGATCCGCATGAGGTTGTAAACCTTGACGAGAAGATAAACGTTGTAATTCTCGACTTCGATGACGAGAAGAAGCGCATCGCACTCGGTCTCAAGCAGCTCACACCGCACCCATGGGATGCACTCGATGCAGACCTTAAGGTCGGCGACCATGTAAAGGGTAAGGTTGTTGTTATCACTGACTACGGCGCATTCGTAGAGATAGCAACAGGCGTAGAGGGACTTATCCACGTTTCAGAGATGAGCTGGAGCCAGCATCTGCGCAGTGCACAGGAATTTATGCACGTAGGTGACGAGGTTGAAGCAGTTATCCTTACACTCGACCGCGAAGAGCGCAAGATGTCTCTCGGCATCAAACAGCTTAAGGAAGACCCGTGGGAGACAATCGAGGTTAAGTATCCGGTTGGCAGCAAGCACACTGCAAAGGTACGCAACTTCACTAACTTCGGTATCTTCGTTGAGCTTGAAGAGGGCGTAGACGGTCTTATACACATCAGCGACCTGTCTTGGACAAAGAAGGTAAAGCATCCTTCTGAATTTACACAGGTAGGTGCAGAGATCGACGTTGTCGTACTTGAAATAGACAAAGAGAACCGTCGTCTCAGCCTTGGACACAAGCAGCTTGAGGACAACCCATGGGATACATACGAGACACTGTACACACAGGGTTCTGTACACATGGGTAAAATTACCGAGATAATGGACAAGGGCGCTGTTATATCACTGAATGAAGGCGGCGAAGGCTTCGCTACTCCGAAGCACCTTGTTAAAGAAGACGGTTCGCAGGCACAGCTTGGCGAGGAACTCGAGTTCAAGGTAATAGAGTTTGTAAAGGAGACAAAGCGCATCATTCTGTCACACAGCCGTACATTCGAGGATGTGAAGGAAGAGCCGAAGAAAGCTCCTCGCGCAAAGAAAGCCGGTAAGAAAGAAGATGCACCTGTAATCAACAACGTTGCCGCAAGCACAACACTTGGTGACCTGGGTGCTCTTGCCGAACTGAAAGCCAAGATGGAAAAGGGTGAATAATCACCTGTTTCCCATAGGTATACGAAAGAGATACATATAGTAAATCTCATAAGTACCAATCGGGGACAGCATTTTGCTGCCCCCGATTTTTTGTATATTAATGTGAGTTTAATGTCTCTACTCACAATAAATATAGAATTTTGACTCACTCTCTTTGTTGCATCCACGCGGATAAAATAAACAATACAAACGTTTTTATGATACAACTACGCTATCAATATGTAAACCATTTCATCGAAAACAATATCAAATTGTCATCGGAAAAACATCAGATTATTTTGTCAAACGAGATGTTAAAAAGTTCTTAAAGACTACTTTTGTCATTGAAAATGTTGCAGAAAACGTCTGAAATATGCCTTTTTCCATGCAAAAATGGCATACTTTGGGGGATAAAACACATAGCTTTAGCACCCGTAACCCATAGCTTTACGACCCGAAATGGGCAACTTTACATCCGAAACATGCCGATAACAGGATAAAAACATGCCGTTTTATTGCACATAAAACGCAAATTCGACATAAAACATTGATATAAAGCGACTTGCGACAGCACACGCATACGTGCGGATTTTGCGGCAAACAATTCTAAAAATTCAAGAGGCTGCCTTATTCAGGCGTTATGAAAATTCATAAAGAAAGCGAAATGCCGCAAATCATAGCATTATGACTTACGGCATGAAGACAGGGATATGCCGTGGTGTATCACAATAGGATATATCATATATGCGAGTTCGGGATAACGAACATCCGAACATATCCATCATGTAGGGACACATTTTTCACTTCGTTCAACAACACGTCTTGTATCTGTCCGCACGCCTCACCGAGGCGTTCAGACAAGAAACAATTGTTTTTCAATACAAATATTTTGTTGTCTCTTCTCTTTTATCAGTGTGCATGCAGCAAAGAACGCCTCTATGAGGCGTGCGGACAGATACAAGACGTGTTGTTGAACGAAGTGAAAAATGTGTCCCTACCATGAGGAGAACACGACTGAAACTATTGTTTCTTATCCCGAACTTACGTATCATAGTGGAAAGTCGGGAAAGACAAAGAGCAGCGAAAAATACAGTTGGGCACCCAATATGTATATCAGCCACAACGGCAAAGTGTATGAAATGCCGGAGGTAAGCATGCTGAAAACATCCTCCGCCGTCTTCTGCATTCCGCTTATTGTGCCGAAAGTGACCGCAAACAGCGAAAGACAGAATGCCGTTACGGGTATGATACTGTTGCTGAAACTGCTTGGAAACAGGTTTCCCGTAACACTTAGAAGTATGGCATGAGGTATTCCTGCAAGCAGGAACATCACCGCCACACATGCAACAAACTCAAAAAGGACAAGCGACAGTGCAAGCCGTTTGCTGTATGGCAGCCTGTTCTTGCCGAGACACTCGCGCAGGGCATGCGGCATCTTGCTGTCCCGAAGTGCCCCGTAGGCAACGGAACCCACAAGAAGCCACACAAGAACGGGCGTCTGCATGTTGTCCGTAAAGTTGCCGAGAAACCAGCGTATGCCCTCGGAACTCAGAAGAGAGCGCACCGAAAGCTCCGGAAAAGCTGCCGCAAGTATCCACGACAGCAGCACCAGCAAAATCTGCAGTGTGCACAGAAGCAGTGCGCTTCCTACCTTAATATGCCTTAAAACACCGTTGTTTGTCATCAGTCTTCATCGGGATGTAGGTTGTCGATGTCAAGTATATGCAGTTCGATGGCACGCACTACAAGACGCGTTGCATTGATGCCGGCTCCACCTTTGCCGTGTGGAAAGAGTTTCTGGATAAGTTCGTTCTGCCGCTTTTCAAGGCTTTTCACACCGAAAGGCATCCCGCGCAGGTTTGTAATCTGCTCTTTTGTGTATCCGAGAGCCATGTGGCGCAGAAAGCGTTCGTCATATTCGTCTATCTCATAGTCAACGAGAGCCTCCTGCCTTATCAGTGCACTGTCGATGTTCTTTTTAAAGCGTTGCACTATTTTCTCCAATATAGGCTGGTTGAAAACCATTCTCTTGCCGGACATTACACTGGCAACATCCTCGCGTGTGAGCATCTCTCCACTTTTCAGAATGATGCCGTCGCAACCGGCATCGAGCACATCCACCCACAGTTTCTCGTTGAGTATCTCGCCCGTAAATATCAGTATCTTTATGCCTGGATAAAGCTCTTTTGTCTGTCTGCATATCTCTACGCCTATTGTAGTAGAGCCTCCGAGACCGAGGTCGAGCAACACAAGCTCGGGCAACTGCCGTTTCATCGCCGCCCAATATGCCTTTTCGCTGTCGGCAGTGGCTATTATCTCCGCCTCGGGGATGTCGTTGCGCAGAATGCCCTCCGTGCCTTTAAGCTCGAGGGGTACGTCCTCTACAATTATTACTTTAAATGTTTCCATCACTTGTCTTTTTTATTTAAACTCTCTGTTATCGCGTGCCATTACTATTCTCAATACTATACCGCCGCCGGGAGCAGGCTCTGCCACGATACCGCAGCCGCTCAGATTTGTCGTCTCACTGTTGTTGCGCACAATCTGCCGGCATATCAGAAACGGAATGTTGGCTGTCGAAGGCGTGAAAAGCGCCTTACACTGCTCTTCGGTCATATCGTGCGAAGGCAGAAAGACATCAAGTTCAACATATTTGTCGCCCTTTGCCGACGCTGTGATGTCAATTTTCTTGTTCTCTTCCAGCCTGCTCAGTATCTCGAGCATATACTCAAACAGTATCTTGTCACCCTTTATCTTCAGATCGGTGGCGGCATATTCGTCAAGAGAAATGCTATTGCATACGTTCTGTACGTCTCTTATCTGGAGCATTGTCTGTGTACTAAGTATCACATACAGTTCCTTGTAGTATAGCAGCAGTTCGCGTATAGTGTTGAGATTGGCGTCGCGTTCTTCCGTCAACACCTGTATGCGCGCCGGATAATACATCGTCTCGTGTTTGAGAGTGCTCAGACAATTGTCAAGAATGTTGTTGCTTACATAAATCTTGTCATTCTCAAAACAGATTTTTTTAAGGTCGTCCTTTGCCAGTTCTATGTCCGCTTTCTTCCGTTCGCTTTCGTCTATAAATGCCCGGAGTGTCTGTTTTATCTCCCCGACAATGCTGCGAAGCTCGGGCGGATACTTGTCTTCGTCGAGCTGTGACATAAGCTTTTTCTTTTCATCAAGAACAGTATCGGCAATAAGGATGTCGTTTATTCTCCTCACCTTGTCAACACACGAACGTGAATATATTACATGCCGGTAATACATGAAATAATATGCCGTGATGATAATCAGCAACAGGATGATAAGAATTATTATGGCAATATTCTTGTTCGTCTCAGCCCGTTGCATTATACGGCAGTATTCGGCAAGGTTTCTGTCCGTAGAAACTTCTTTGTACAGTTGCGTATACACCTTGTTATTATAGTAATATAGCTGCCAGTCGTGCAGGGCAAGTGCCGCAACGGCACACTCGTCGCGCAGACTCAGTATTATTCCGTAGTCTACATCCACCTTGTCGTGGAACCATTTCAGTTCGCCGGCGTTTGAAGGCACGCCGTCTATGAGCATCATGCGGTGCTTTCCACCGGGATTTACAGTCTCGTAATATCGGTTAAGGCAATATATGGCCGAGTCGGCAAAGGCTATTGTCTTGTGATATCTGCCATGTAGATTGGAACTGTATGCCGAGTCGGCATAAACTTCCGCATGTTTAAGAATACTTGAGCGGGTATCCCGGGAGGCAAACGTATGGCATGGCATGGAAAACAGAAGGGAAATGAGTGCGATAATGCAACGGACAATGCCTTTGGGCAGCCTGAAATAGAAGCGGCTCCCTTTGCCTTGCGTGCTCTCCACATCTATCTTACATACCCTGAATATGCTGCTTGCCTTGCGATACTGTTCTATTATGCCGCGGCAGTTTACCAGTCCGAAACCGTGTCCGTCGGATATTTTACGTGAAAAGATACTGTCGAGCTGTTCTTTCGAAAGCCCTGTCCCCGTGTCTTTTACCGATATTTCTACATAATCATCGTGTGTCTCTGATGCGATGGTTACCTCTCCTCCCGAGGGAGTGAACTTTCTTGCGTTGTCTGCCAGCGTGTTGAGCATGAAGAGTGTAAGCACCCTGTCTGCTTTCACTACATCATCGGTGTCTTCAACGATAAGTCTGATGCCCTTGATGCGGAAAGACATGCTGCCTTTTTTCAATATATCGAACAGGTCACTGACACGGAAACTTTCGACATGCAGGCTTACCTGTCCACGTCTCAACTGTATCCATTCGGTAAGGACATCGTTGTATTCTCCTATTTTTGAAGAAAGTTCCGATACATACTCATACCTTTCGCTGCGTATTGCAGGGTTTTCCGGTTGCGGAGCACACAGTTTCTCCACCTCGTTCACCATGCGGTCTATCAGAGGCATCACGCTGTTGGCAAGAAATATCTTTGCCTGGTTTTCAATGTTGCGTCTCTTGTTGTTTGAAAGACTTGCCTTGCTTACGCCATATTTCTCGTTTATAAGTTCGTACTCTTCATCAAGCCGCTCTATATACATGTCGCTGTTTGTCTTCCACTCGTGCAGTGGTTTCAGAAGTTCGTCAAGAGAAGCGGTTCTCTTCTTGCGTCTGTTGAGATAATAGAATACGGTAATGAGGATAAGAACGGTGACTATCAATATCACTATGCCGCCAATCATGATGTTCAGCACCGACAAATACTTGTCCAACTGTTCTGCACGCGCGTCCAACTGGCGGTCCTGGCGCGTCTGCTCCTGCAGGTCAAGATATATGTTTCTGTTTATGTCGCTGTTGCGTTTGTCGTCCATTGCCGAGTAGACAAGGCTCAGTTGCTCGCAGATACTCGCGACAAGGTCGGGGGCTTGCCGTATCGCCTTGTTGTAGTTCAGAGCGTTGTCGAGGCATATCAGTGACGACTTATAGTCGTTTACCGCCCAATAACATGACGCAAGTGTACGAAACGAACCGGCAGTCTGGTATACATCGCCAAAGGCAATGAACTGTTCCAACGACTTTTGTGCAAGGTAGCCGGCTATAAGACTGTCCGGCATATTGTCCGAATTTATTATGCCAAATGCAATGGCATTGTCTTTCAGCAACTTTTCTCTGCCATCTTCTATTACAAGTTTCTCGCTTATCGCCTGAAGAGAGTTTGCTTCCCAATATTTATAGCCGTATTGCCGGGCGAGAATATAGCATTTTATAAGCTGATCCAGCTCTTTCTGTCTTATTTCAAGATTGTTTTTCCCACTTAAAATACCGCCGCTTCCGATCTGGTACAGATAATTAAGATATTGTGCGGTGTCACGTTGAAGTTCCCAATCGGCGTCTATTCTGTCTATTGCCTTTGCCGACAGTCTGTCCAAACCGACATAATAATAATATGTAGATGCTACAATGGCTAACTCGGACTTTGCATAGACAAGGCGTCTGAGCTGATGTTCGGACAATTGTTCTTTCTCTTCATCTATACGGCGTATCCTGTTGGAAGCATGTTCTTTATAGTCATAGAATTCCTTGTTGCGCGACTCTCTTTGGCAAAGCCGCATGTATTGTACGTCTGCAACAAGCAGTTCTATCTGATTGTCAGAAAACGAAGCAATGCTGTCCAACAGTTTCTTGGCTTCCGAATAGTTCATCTGCACTATATATATATATGCAAGATTGTTGAAAGCCTCTGCCCTGCCGCAACTGTATCCGCCGGAAAGGGCAAGTGCCTTTTCCGCATAAAGCCGCGTACTGTCTATGTTGCGATAATGAAATGAATAGGAAATATCATTCAGCCTGTCCACCTCTCCCCTGTCGGACTGTGAAGAACAAGCCGAAAAAAAAAGGTTCCACAGGATAAGAAATGCTCCCATGAAACCTTTTATTGCATTATTAACCGCGTGCCTTGGCAATATAACCTAATGCTTCAACACACTTGTCTGTAATAGCCTGCCAGTTTTCGGCTGCTATAACATCTTTCGGGAACAGTTTTGAACCCATGCCGACACAATAAACGCCAGCCTTTACCCATGAGGTGAGATTTGCTTCGTCTGGCGAAACACCGCCTGTAACCATCAGTTTTGACCAAGGCATGGGAGCCATAAGACCTTTTACAAGGTTGGGACCGAGAACATCGCCGGGGAAAATCTTGCAAAGATCGCAGCCCGTTTCCTGTGCCGCACCTACTTCCGATATGCTTCCGCAACCAGGAGTGTAGGGAACAAGACGACGATTGCATATCTTTGAAATCTCAGGATTGAAAAGCGGACCTACAACAAAGCATGCACCGAGCTGAATATACAGAGCTGCCGTAGCGGGATCTACAACCGAACCTATGCCAAGTGCCAGTTCAGGACATTCTTTTGCTGCAAACTTTACAACTTCTTCAAATACTTCGTGTGCGAAATCGCCACGGTTTGTAAATTCAAAAGCGCGTACGCCACCGTCATAACAAGCTTTTACGACTTTCTTTGCCACCTCGGCGTCTTTGTGATAGAACACCGGAACCATTCCAGTCTGACCTATTTTAGCCAGAACTGCAACCTTATCAAATTTTGCCATTGTATATTATTATTGTTATATACTGTCATCAGGTTTGCGGATATTATATACTTTTATATCCGCAAACCTGAGAAAACAGAATTAGAATATTATCTCTGAACGCGACCGTTAGCATTTCCGCCTGCCAAAGACTCTACTTCAGCAACGCTTACAAGGTTGTAGTCGCCGTTGATAGTGTGCTTCAAAGCAGAAGCAGCCACTGCAAACTCGAGGGCTTCACCCTGTGTCGGCTTTGTAAGCAGACCGTGTATCAAACCGCCAGAGAACGAGTCACCGCCGCCTACACGGTCGATAATCGGATTGATCTCATAACGCTTGCTCTGGTAGAACTCTTTTCCGTCATAGATAAGAGCCTTCCAGCCGTTGAATGTAGCCGAGAAGCTTTCACGCAAAGTAGAAACAACATACTTGAAACCAAACTCTTCTTTCATCTGCTTGAATATGCCTTCATATCCGGCTGCGTCGGTCTGACCGCCCTCTACGTCTGCATCGGGCTTGAAGCCGAGGCAAAGTTCAGCATCCTCTTCATTGCCTATACAAACATCTACATACTTCATAAGCGGGCGCATGATAGAGATTGCTTTATCCGAAGTCCACAGTTTCTTGCGGAAGTTGAGGTCTACGGAAACAGTAACACCGTGACGCTTTGCAGCTTCGCAAGCAAGTCTGGTCAGTTCTGCAGCCTTGTCCGATACGGCAGGAGTAATTCCTGACCAATGGAACCAGTCTGCACCTTCCATAATGGCATCGAAATCGAAGTCAGAGGGGTCTGCATCTGATATGGAACTGTGGGCACGGTCGTATATAACCTTTGACGGACGCATCGAAGCACCGGTCTCTGCATAGTAAAGACCTACGCGCTCTCCGCCGCGTGCTATGAACTGTGTGTTGACTCCGTAACGGCGCAGTGAATTAACTGCAATCTGTCCGATCTCATGTTCAGGCAGTTTGCTTACGAAATAAGCGTCATGTCCGTAGTTGGCGCAGCTGATAGCCACGTTTGCCTCACCGCCACCGGGGATGATACGGAATGAATCTGTCTGAATGAAACGGTCGTTTCCGTTAGGAGAAAGGCGAAGCATTATTTCGCCTAATGTTACAACTTTTGCCATTGTCTTAATTGTTTTAATTAGAATTATTGATTGTTGTTTGTTTTTTCATTACGTTCACAAAATTAGTATTTTATTTGTAATCAAGCAAATAAATGAATGAAAAAAGGCGGTTTTATTAAAAAACATCTGCCTGTATTCGGGCAAATCAGTTTTTATTACTAATTTTGCATAACCATATATTATATCTTAAAACGTCCGTAACACATATTTTTAAGCGACAATCAAAAACAAATGAGCGGTAAAGTCAGAATAAAAGATATTGCAGAAAAGTCGGGGGTATCGGTCGGAACTGTAGACCGCATACTCCACAATCGCCCCAATGTTTCAAAGACTGCACGTGAGAAAGTAGAAAAAATACTGAAAGAAATTGATTATCAGCCCAACATGTATGCCAGTGCACTGGCTTATAACAAGTCGTATACATTCTATTGTATAATACCAAAGCACGAATCCGAGACATATTGGGAAGAGATTGAAGAAGGCGTTGCCAAAGCCTGTGAGTTGCGTCGCGATTTCCATATCGATGTAAAGATATTGTATTACAAGCGATACGACTACGATTCGTTCAGGAAAACGTTCACAGAGTGTCTGGAATGCAATCCGAACGGGGTGATAGTGGTGCCGAGCGGAACGGATATAACAAAAGAATTTACAGACAAGCTTCATGAACGGGAGATACCGTTCGTACTGCTCGATTCGTATATGGCAGAACTGAAGCCGCTGTCTTTTGTCGGTCAGGACTCTAAGAACAGCGGATATTTTGCTGCAAAAATACTCATGCTAATAGCTTCGCAGGAAAAGGAAATAATGCTGATGAAGCAGATGAAGGACGGCAAACTTGCCAGCAAGCAGCAGGAAAACAGGGAAATAGGTTTCAAAGAATATATGAGAAGCCATTTCCCTCATATCAAGATACTGGAGCTGGACCTGCCTTTGGATGAGGACAAGAATGAATACGACGGGATATTGGAAGAGTTTTTCAAACTGCATCCTGATGTGCACCATTGCATAACTCTGTGCTCAAAAGCACATATCGTAGGGGATTTCTTTCTAAGAAACAACAGTAAAGGCATGCAGATAATGGGATATGACATGGTGGAAAAGAATGCCAGATGCCTGCGGAAAGGCTCCATCTCGTTCCTTATAGCGCAGCATGCTTTCATGCAGGGCTTCTATTGCGTGGACACTTTATTTAAATATATCGTACTGCAGAAAGAGGTCGAGCCGCTTAACTATATGCCGATAGAACTGTTGACTAAAGAGAACGTGGACTTTTACAGAAGAACACAATTATAAATATTAAATGTAAATATCATGAATCAATCATCATTTATCAAAATCAATCCGGCAGACTCGGTTGTTGTCTGCCTGCGCCAACTGAACAAAGGCGAAACCATAAATGTGGACAATAAAGAGGTCTGCGTTCTACAGGACACACCGGCCGGTCACAAGATACTTATCAACGATACGAATAAGGGTGATAACATCATCAAATACGGTTATCCTATCGGTCATGCCATGGAGGATCTGAAAGCCGGAACATGGGTAAACGAAAACAATCTCAAGACAAATCTGTCAGGAACACTTTCGTATGAGTATAAGCCGGTGGATGAAAAACTGAACATAGAGAAGGTGCAGCGCACTTTCAAAGGCTATGTTCGCAAGAACGGCGAAGTGGGTATACGTAACGAAGTGTGGATTGTTCCGACTGTAGGATGCGTTAACGGTATAGCCGAACGCCTTGCCGAGTTGCTGACAAAAGAGACAAATCTGGAAGGAATAGATGCAGTACATGCCTGGCATCATAACTATGGGTGCTCACAGTTGAGCGAGGACCATGAGAATACACGCAAGGTTTTGCGTGACATGGTGCTTCATCCGAATGCTGGTGCAGTGCTTGTGTTGAGTCTCGGATGTGAGAACAACCAGCCGGACCAGTTCGAAAAACTTCTGGGAGACTATGACAAGGACAGAATAAAGTTCCTTATCACGCAGAATGTCAAGGGTGACGAGGTTGAAGAGGGTATGAAAATATTGCGCTCACTGTATGAGATAGCAAAGAAAGACGAGCGTACGGAGTGCCCGCTCAGCGAACTGCGCGTAGGATTGAAGTGTGGCGGTAGCGACGGTTTCAGCGGTATCACGGCAAATCCGCTTGTAGGTGAACTGTCGGACTTCATAGTTGCACAGGGCGGAACATCCATATTGACGGAAGTTCCTGAGATGTTCGGAGCCGAAACAATATTGATGAACCGTTGTGAAACTCCGGAATTGTTTGAGCAGACGGTAAAGCTTGTAAATGATTTCAAGGAATACTTCTTGAGCCATGGTGAGCCTGTAGGTGAAAATCCTTCACCCGGAAACAAGGCAGGCGGCATATCTACGCTTGAAGACAAGGCTCTTGGATGTACGCAGAAGTGCGGACGTGCTCCGGTAAGCGGCGTGCTTGGCTATGGCGACCGCCTGAAGACAAAGGGGCTTAACCTGTTGTCGGCACCGGGAAACGACCTCGTGGCATCAACGGCTCTTGCTTCTGCCGGCTGTCAGATTGTGCTGTTCACGACCGGACGTGGCACGCCTTTCGGCACATTCATACCTACAATGAAGATTTCTACCAATACAAATCTTTACAACAACAAGCCAAACTGGATTGACTTCAATGCAGGCGAACTTATAGAAGGCACCGACATGCCTGCGTTGTTGCAGAAGTTTGTAGACAAGATTATTGCCGTTGCAAACGGTGAAAAAACTTGTAATGAGAAAAACGGATATAGGGAAATATCCATTTTCAAGAACGGTGTGACGCTTTAAAACAGTCGTCCGTTCACTGTTATATTATCATATGCGGGGAGTTGATGCAAGAGTATTCTTCATCAACTCCCTTGCTAAAAGATGAACCGATATCATAATGAACAATAAAGGCATCATATCCTTATCGCCTCTGCTACTCTTTGTAGTGCTCTATCTGTCTGCATCTATCATTGCGGAAGATTTCTATAAAGTGCCTGTAGCAGTAATGTTCATAGCATCATCAGTATATGCCATTGCCCTGTCACGCGACATTCCGCTTAACAAGCGCATTGAAACGTTTTGCCGCGGTGCAGGCAACAAGGACATAATGATGATGATATGTATATTTATCTTTGCCGGAGCATTTGCCAACTCTGCCAAAGAGATGGGATGCATTGATGCCACGGTAAGTCTTGCACTTGATCTGCTTCCCGGCAACATGTTGTTTGCCGGACTGTTTGTCACGGCATGTTTCATATCATTATCAGTAGGAACAAGTGTGGGAACAATAGTTGCGCTCACACCGATAGCGACGGGAATTGCAACATCTACAGGTACGGACGTTGCATTTGTAGTGGCAATTATAGCCGGTGGTGCCTTCTTTGGGGACAACCTTTCGTTTATCTCCGACACAACTATCGTAGCGACAAGCACACAGGGATGCAAAATGAGTGATAAGTTTATAGTAAATTCTCTCATAACCATGCCTGTTGCAGTGGTTGTGCTCTGCATCTACATTGCCGAAGGCTGGGATCTGCAATCGACAATGACGACCGACAGCATACAGTATATAAAAGTTATACCCTATCTTTTTATCCTTGTCACCGCCGTATGCGGCATGAACGTGTTGGCAACGCTTATCATGGGTACGGTTATGACAGGAATTATAGGTCTTTGTTACGGGACATACGACCTGATATCGTGGTTGTCGGCAATAAATACCGGAATATGTGGTATGAGTGAACTTATAATAATAACCATGACAGCGGGCGGACTGCTGGAACTTATACGCAGAAACGGCGGCATTGAATATATAATAAAGGTGGCGACAAGGCGCATACGTCAGAAACGGGGAGCCGAACTTGTGATTGCGGCTCTTGTGAGTATGGTAAACATATGCACGGCAAACAACACCATTGCCATACTTACAGTGGGCGACATTGCAAAGAACATAGGCAACAGCCATGGCGTTGACAAACGCAAGTGTGCCAGTATACTGGACACGTTCTCGTGTTGCACACAAGGACTGCTGCCATACGGTGCGCAACTGTTGCTTGCAGCGACTTTGTCCGGGCTGTCTCCGTTGGCAATACTCGGATATATGTACTATCCGATGGCTTTGTTCGTAGCATCTACGGCTGCCATTCTCTTCAGATATCCACGAAAATACAGTTGACAAAATGGAGGTTATAAATAGAAATTTCTTCAGTCTTCTTTCTTGCGGGGCTTTCGGGTGCGATTGCAAAATCGAACCTATGTCGCAGTTCAAGTGGCAACAGACCATCGCCACAGCATATTTTCTCAGTGTGACTCCGTATCTTGCAAAGGGTATAATTACGCATGAAGAAGATCGCAATATGAATCTTACCGAGGATATGTTGGAATTGATGAGGCGTGAAGCAGACTCGGCAAACAATCGCATAACAATGATTTCGATGCATGTAAGGGACAAATATGTTATGCCACGTCTTGCCAATGCCATGAACAATCTGAAGTTGAAACATATTGTATATGGGGAATACCACAGTATAGATACATCGGTTGCAACATTGAACATGCTGGAGATAATAATAAAGAATATCAATAGCATGACAGGTGTTGGGATTGATATGTACAGTCTGATACAGCTCGGGCTTTTTTTGAGACAACAAGGGCAGAACGTAGACTTTGTCAAACTGGAGACTTGGTTGGGAAGACTTGGTATAAAAAAAATGGTAAACCTCATTGGAAACATGCTGATACTTTTCTTTGGCTTTGATGATGACGAGATACCCTTTGTACATGGTAAAGACAGCAAAGCGGTAATCTTGATGAATAGTTTCATGGATAAAGTGAAAGACACGGTAGGGGCACATCCGGTGGAGAACATGACAGAAATGGATAATGTACCGCGTCTGACGGTCGGGCGCGTATTTTCCGGTATTCGTTATTTCGGATACATGCCTGCGGAAACTGTATGCAGAACTGTGTCAGACTTTACAAAAAGGCTGTCTGAAATAGAAGAATAGTTGAGAAACAGCCGGATTTATTTTGCTGTCACTCTGTTTTATAGTATCTTTGCATTATATGAAAAAATATCACACCTATATATATATACTCCTATCCTTTATATATTATGTTTCCATGCCATGCCATATAGCCGCGCAGACAAATGGAGAAGATAGTTACATACAGTGCGAAGACACATGCAAGCACATACATGGCATTGACTTAAGTCATTATCAAGGCGAAGTGTTCTGGGAAACCGTAGGAGAAAACAGCAAAATGGCTTATGTATACCTTAAAGCCACAGAAGGGGGAACAAATATAGATCGTACATACAAACAGAATATTGAACTGGCACATCGTTACGGATTGAAAGTAGGATCATACCATTTCTTCCGTCCAAAGGCTGAACTCACACAGCAGCTTGAGAACTTTAAATCGCAGTGTCGTCCGGGGGATCAGGACCTTTTACCGATGATAGATATAGAAACAACAGGACGTCTTGGCACAGAAGAGTTCTGTGATTCTCTATTTAAGTTTCTTAAACTGGTGGAAGAGGCATATAAACAGAAGCCTCTTGTCTATACGTATACAAATTTCTACAACAAGCACCTTGCAGGAAAACTTGACGGATACAAACTCATGATTGCACAGTATTCGGCAACGGAACCCAAACTATCTGACAACCGCGATTATACAATGTGGCAGTATACTGCAAAGGGAAAGATAAACGGCATAAATACTTTTGTTGACAAGAGCAGATTTATGGGCAGGCATAGCATGCGGGAAATACGCTTCAGACACCATTGAAAACAGACAATCGACAATGAACAGCCAAGATACAATATGTGCAATAGCCACGGCAACCGGCGGTGCAATAGGTATAATACGAGTATCAGGTCCCGATGCTATAGCCATAACCGAAAGGATCTTTACACCGGCAGGCAATGGTACCCGTCCTCTCTCTGAGAGAAACCCCAATACAGTATGTTTTGGATATATAAAAAGAGAAAACGGTGAAGTGATAGACGAAGTTCTCGTAACCATATTCCGGGCTCCACATTCATACACAGGTGAAGACTCTGTCGAAATATCATGCCACGGGTCATCATATATTCTACAGCAGGTAATGCAAATGCTTATCGGTGCAGGATGTCGTAATGCTACGCCTGGCGAATATACACAACGTGCCTTTCTTAACGGAAAAATGGATCTGTGCCGGGCAGAGGCTGTTGCCGATCTTATCGCATCCACATCGGAAGCCGCACATCGGTTGGCAATGAACCAGATGCGTGGAGCTTTCAGCCGTGAACTTTCCATCCTGCGTGACAGGCTGTTACACCTCACATCACTATTGGAATTAGAGCTGGACTTCTCAGATCATGAAGAACTTGAGTTTGCCGACCGCACGGAACTTGCCGCAATATCATCACAGATAGAACGGTTTATCGCGCGTCTCATAAACTCTTTCAATCTCGGAAATGTTATAAAAAATGGAATACCTGTTGCCATTATCGGTGAAACAAATGCCGGTAAATCAACTCTTCTAAACGCTCTCGTGGGGGACGAACGTGCCATTGTCAGCGACATACACGGCACAACACGCGATGTAATAGAAGATACGGTAAACATAGACGGCATGACTTTTCGCTTCATTGACACTGCAGGCATACGTGATACATCGGATGTAATAGAAAATCTCGGCATAGAGCGCACATACGATAAAATACGCCGTGCAGAAATAGTACTGCTAATGGTGGACGCTACCGAATATGAATCTTCCCTCCGATCGCTTATAGACAAGGTGCATACCGCTTGTGAAAATAAAAAGCTTATAGTCGTATGCAACAAAATAGACTTGCGTCCTGACTTCAAACCTACTTTGCCGACTGCCCTACCCCCATCTTCCACATCACTGATTTCAATCTCTGCAAAGACTGGCACAAATATTGACACCTTGAAAAACCTTCTCATTTCACTTTCGGGCATCACCACTCTTTCCGATAATGATGTTATTGTAACCAATATCCGGCACCTTGAAGCCCTAACAAACGCTCAAACGGCAATACATCGTGTATGCGAAGGAATATCCACCGGTCTTTCTTCCGACCTCATAAGTCAAGACCTACGTCTCTGTCTATTCCATCTGTCTGAAATAACGGGCGGAGAAATCACAACAGATGAAGTTCTCGGAAATATATTTAAGAATTTCTGCGTGGGAAAGTAAGTGGTGATTACCAACGATTAGCATATATCATCAACGATTATTAAGGCGTTCATTTTGAGCGCCTTTCTTTTTAGCCTTATAAGTGATGGTTATCGTTTATAGGGCTTTTTCAGCTCATTTTTGTACCGCATTTGTTGCTCGCTTGTTAAAGCCTTGTTTCTCACCAGCAAGGTAGTAGAGATTTGAGACACAGTGAGACGTGGTGAGACGCACTGAAACAAAATTGGAGAAATAAACGGAGAAAAGAATGAGCAGCAACATCGAAATCAAGAAGAAATGCAAATGGTGTGGCAAATTTTCATAGCTCGCAAAACGACTACGAACTATTGTTCTCATAGGTGCAACAATGCAGCCTATAAAGAACGGATTAGGCAAGAGCGTATAGCGACTTATCAAAAAGAGTTCTCAATAAAGACGGAAAAACCATCTATTGAGGACAAGGAATTCTATACCCCACCTGAAGCAGCAAAACTCTTAAGGATTAGTCGAGCCAGTATTTATCGCTATATGGCAGATAACATCATAAAAGTAGTTCAATTCAAAGGTAAGACATTAGTCAGAAGAAAAGATATAGAGCTTCTGTTTGAAAATGCAGCGGAATACAAAAAGAGAGTACCCATTGAGAAAGCCCCTATCACCGACTTCTACACCACCGCAGAAGTCAAAGAGAAATATCATGTAAACGAGTCATGGATATTTGTGGTAGCCAAGAAGAACAACATCCCCCGAATTTTCAATCGTGGTAAGACCTACTGGAGCAAGAAACATATTGACGCTTACTTTGCCAAGAAAGCCCCGAATCCAGACATTACCGAATGGTACAGCTCCCAAGAAATGCAGGAGAAGTTCGGCATGACCCTATCTGCCATCTATTGTTTCGTTTCCAAGAATGCCATCCCCAAGAAGAAAGAGGGCATCATGGTGTACTATTCCAAGAAGCATGTGGATATAGCCAAAGGAATTGCCATACCAGAAGAACCGCAATATTATACGGTAGCCGAAGCGATGGAGAAGTTCAATCTCACCCGTGACCAACTCTATCATTATGCGAAGTATCATAATGTCCCAAAGGTCAAGAAGGGCAAATACACGCTTATCTCCAAGCCCGAACTAGATAAATTGCTTGAAGCCCCAAAGATTGAATAAGTTATTTATCGGTGAATATTGCCACCATTGAATCACCATATTCCTTTGCACCAAACAAATGTAAAACTCTAAATATTAAACAGTATGACACACACGTGTACAAAAGTAACAGTTCGTCAGAGAGCGATTCGGAACAATCGCATCTCCTTGTATCTGGATTATTATCCGGCAGTCCGTAACCCAGAGACCATGCAGATGAGCCGTCGGGAATACCTCGGCATCTATATCTATGCCCATCCGAAAAACGAAATGGAAAGGGAGTTCAACAACGATATGTTGAACAAGGCAGAAGCTATCCGTTGCATCAGAGTACAATCGCTCATCAATGAAGAGTTCGGTTTCTTGGACAAGACCAAACAGAAAGCCGACTTCCTTGCCTACTTCAAGAAGATGTGCCGAAGCAAAGACCAGAAATGGACGTTTGTCTACCAACATTTCTATAACTTCGTCAAAGGGCAATGTACTTTTGGTGAGGTAAATGTAGACTTGTGTAAGAAGTTCCGTGAATACCTGTTGAACGCCAAGCAACTCAAACATAGCAACCGCCCTATCTCCCTCAATTCGGCATCTGGCTACTACTCCACTTTCAGAGGATTGTTGAAGATTGCCTATCGGGACAAATGGCTTCGAGAAAACATCAATGACTACCTTGACAAGATTGAACCACAAGATGTGAAGAAAGAGTACCTGACACTGGACGAAGTGAAGCAGCTTGCTGCCACTCCTTGCGATATCCCCGTTCTGAAAGCAGCCTCTTTATTTGCTTGCCTGACAAGTTTACGCATCAGTGATATTCTCAATCTTCAATGGGAGGACTTTGCCATCGCTCCCGACCAAGGCTATTGTTTGCGTATCAGAACACAGAAAACCCAAACGGAAGCAACACTCCCCATCAGCTACGAAGCCTACGAACTGTGCGGTACGCCCGACACAGGTAAGGTATTCAAAGGATTGAAGCGAAGCATGATTAACTATCCGCTGAAGAACTGGCTCAAAAAGGCAGGAATAACGAAGCCGATAACATTTCACGGATTTCGGCATTCCTACGCAGTCATCCAAATCTCTTTAGGTACAGATATTTACACAGTCTCAAAGATGCTAACCCACAAAAACGTTTCCACTACTCAAATCTACGCAGATTTGGTAAATGTGAAGAAACGAGAGACAGCTAATAAGATTTCACTGAAATAAATTACAGCTATGAAACGAGGAATCATAACAAACAACGGACAAGGTATCCATATCTCTGATGGCGAAGTATGGATGACCTCTTGGGAGATTGCCGACTTGTTCTATACAACAGTTAGAGTAATCAACTCTCGCATAAAAGCGATATTGAAAGCCAACGTTTTAAAGGGATATGAAGTCTGCCAATGTATAAAGTTGAAGAATGGAAATAGTGCCGATGTGTATAATCTCAATATGATTATAGTCTTATCCTATCAAATAGACAATCCGCAGACCATTACGGTAAGATTTGGGAATACGCCAATATCTTCTTTGACGTTGACGAGGAGGTTATCCAGGAAGTAAGGCATGAAGGAGAGGAAGAGGTTAAGACCTTAACCGGTTGCTTGGTAGCAATTATCGGAATGCTTATAATTTTGCTTGCATTATTTATATTCTAAGGCAATTTTTGGGTAGTTCTGGCATACTGCTAGTGCATTATCTTTATTGCAATAATAAAATACTTATGAAGGAATATGCTACTAAACTAAGCATATTCCTTTTATTTGTGTGAACTATGGGGTTATTAACTATAATCAAAAAATACTTAAGAATTATGGAAGATAATATTAAAGGTTTTCCGGAGTTGTGATAAGATTCAGCTGGGACAATTCAGAATCTGACAGGTAATTTTTTGCGATGATGGTATCAGACTTTTGTACTCTCCCGTCAGGAGCTTTCTTCCATGTGGTAAGCCCCATATAAGGTTGCTCAGAATCAGCTCGTTGATAGATAATCTCCGCAGCCGTATGATGGGTAACGGCAAGGTGCATCATATTCTGTACCATCTTGAAGAATAACTTTGTATCTTCCGATTTCGGGTCGTAATCCGCACTACATTCTGCATAAATGTCAGTTATCTTTTGGTAATATCTGCGCTCTGAGGTGCGTATCTCACGAATACGCTCAAGCAAATCATCAAAATAGTCTTTTCCAAAATGTTTGCCTTGCTTCAGCCTCTCATCATCAAGGGCATATCCTTTAATGATAAACTCTTTCAGCACTGAAGTCGCCCAAATGCGGAATTGAGTAGCTTGATAGCTATTTACCCTATACCCCACTGCAACAATAGCATCGAGGTTGTAAAATAAAGGCATGCGTTCCACTTCTCGGTCTCCTTCTGTTTGAACTATCCCAATTTTTCGGATAGTTGCCTCTTTAGAAAGTTCTCCTGTTTCATAAATTTGTCCGAGATGATAATTTATGGTTCTGACATCAACCCCAAACAAGTCCGCCATTCTTTTTTGTGACATCCAGAATGTTTCGCTGTTGAAAATGACTTCTACTCGTGCCTCTCCTTGTGCCGTTTTATACAACAATATATTAGAACTTAATGAATTATGCATAAGTTCAGCCATTGAGACCGATTGTGAGAAAAAGTCCCGTGCCTGTTGGACGAGCAACTTTTTGCCATCTGCATTTTCCGCAATAATCATACATGCCATACGAGAAAGACGGAATATATTTATCTTGCGGAATGAGCCGTTTCCTATCTTGACCATATCAACCGCTTGGTTGAAATGCTCGTCCACATTCATTCCCCTTTCTCCGGCTACTTTGATGGCTTTATCTATGACTCTTTGGAATTTCCAATAAGCAGAATAACCCATTGCACCACAAAGGTCACGGGAACTCCAGTATTCATTCCCGTTTTCATCCTTGCGGCATATATTCTCAAATGAAGATGTCATCTGAGGTATGTTGTCATTTTCACCCATTGCTATTACTTTTCTGAACTATTCTACCAGCCCCAATTCTTTCAGATACACCTCAATCTCTTTATCGAGTTCAGCACGTTTGGCTTCCAATTCCTTTATTTCTGCCATTACTGCCTTGATGTCAATCGGTTCTTCCTCTTCAAAGGTATCAACGTAACGGGGAATATTCAGATTGTAATCATTCTCGGCTATTTCTTGAAGAGATGCAAGGTGACTGTACTTTTCTATTTCCTTGCGGTCACGATAAGTTTCGACAATCTTCTGGATATGCTGCTCACGGAGCTTGTTCTGGGTCTTTACCTTTTCAAACTCCTTGCTTGCATCAATAAACAGAATATTGTCATCTTCCTTACGACATTTCTTGAAAACAAGAATACAAGTCGGAATACTTGTACCATAGAAAATATTCGCAGGTAATCCTATAATGGCATCCACATAGTTTTTCTTTTCTATAAGGAAACGACGGATAACTCCCTCCGCATTTACTCGGAACAGTACACCATGCGGAGCAACGCAAGCCATTGTACCACCCTCGTTCAGATGATAAATCATGTGCAGAATAAAAGCATAATCGGCAGTCTTACGTGGTGCAAGCCGTCCTGCTTTGCTGAAACGATCATCAGTATTGAATTTGTCGGCAGCACTCCATTCGGCTGAGAACGGAGGATTTGCAACCACTGCATCAAACTGAGTGTCACCAAACGCATCCCATTCAAGCGTATCACCATTCTCAATCTTGAAATTGCTGAATCTGATGCCATGAAGCAACATATTCATTCGGGCAAGGTTATAAGTTGTTGGATTCTTTTCCTGTCCGTAAATATCAACTGCATTTCCGATATTGGCAGCACGAAGAAGCAACGAACCACTACCGCAAGTAGGGTCATAAACATTACGCAAACGCTGGTGTCCAATGGAAACAATTTCTGCCAAGATACGGCTGACTTCCTGCGGAGTATAGAACTCTCCAGCCTTTTTTCCGGCTCCTGCGGCAAATTGCGAAATCATATATTCGTAAGCATCACCCAAAATATCAATCTCTTGCGATGCCTCTACGCCAAAATCTATATCGTCCAATGCAAGAAGTACATTGCTGACGAGTGTATTCTTGTCATCAGCAGTCTTGCCCAATTTAGGTGAAGCTAAGTCGATGTCCGAAAACAATCCGCCAAAATCCTCTTCACTATCCTGTCCCAACGTACTGTCTTCAATACGCTTCAATGAACGTTCAAGCATAGGCAAGATATTTTCTTTACGCTTGATAGCTTCAATTACTGACGAAAACAAGAATTTCGGTTCTATGAAATAGCCGATATTCTCCAAGCATTGGTTCTTTGCTTCCTCTTGAAGTTCCACCGCATCGGCATCATCCATTTCCCACAATTCCTTAAAGGTTATTTCATCATCCACCAAGGCATTGTTGGCATACTTCTCTATTTTCTCCGATAAGTACTTATAGAAGATGAAACCTAATGTAAAATACATAAAGTCGCTTGCCGACATATTGCCACGCAAACGGTTTGCAACCTCCCAAAGTTGGTCACGGAGTTTCTGCTGTAATTCTTCGCTCATAATCTTAGTCTATTAACTTATTGCAAGTTGAATTCTTTAATTTGCTTAATCAGTAAATCTTTACGTTTTTGTATAAATTCCAGAAAATGATTCAAACTATAGTCATTCATTTCTGGAATGTGATGCCGTTCCTTGAAATTTTCATCCCGATCTTTCAACCAGAAATCAAAAGGCTTAGCGTTTTTAGATTTATTTTCAGAATCATCCAACAATTCTAAATTCAAAATTGAATTATAGCAAGCTTGATACTTTTCTATTGTTGCATCATCGTATCCTTTCGCTCGAAGATTTTTGGTTTTAAACTCATTTTGTGGATAGATATGATCTTCATTGTATTTCTTGTCTTTCCAATCTCGTCCAGGGTATAACAATGATAAAATCAGATAACTATACCTAGTTCCATAATTATAGTTCAACAGGTTCTCTATCTCCATATCATTGAACGTCATTTCAATTTTTAATTCTTTGCTAAGTTCAACATAAGGAAAATAATCCGTTATTGCACTAACGACAGGTCTCATAATATTCAATTTATTATCAGTTGCACTTCCTAATACACCTTTAAGCAACATCATGATAATCCATTTCTGGATATTATTTTGATCTGCTACATCTCTCTGATTAGAGGAAGTCAGATAACCATTATGCTTCCCTCGCAAATATTGAGCAACAGGAAGTAGAACCAATCTTGCCACTAGATTTTTATCCGTAAAACCATATCGACTAATCAATTGAACACTATTAGCAATAGCCTCTTTAGTATCATCCCAATGATCTTCGATGCATTCCAAATTTTTCTTTGTAAATGAACTGAGCTTATATTGTATAGGAAGGTTTTCTGTTAAATACATTGCTCCTTTCATTACGAAGTCTTTACCAAAATTATAACCTGTTCCTATTTTATTTATTTCATCGGTAAACTTATTAATTTCTTCTCTAGCATTCAGTGTTCGCCACTTAGCTGTCGCTGTTGACAAAAGAATATCACTATACTCTAATTTTTGCCCACCTGTATTAGTACGAATGAATATCTCTAACACCTTATCATAATCATCCGATTTTTCTTCATAATAGTTAATATTTTGCGACACGTTGACAACGCTAAATAACTTGCTAATCATCTTTCTAGCTTTCTTTTTGGACTCTTCATCAAAACCGTCAAGCTTATTTTCTATAGAATCTTTAGCATCTTCTGCATCATCATAATTTAATATATCGCCAACACGATACCACAATTGTGGGTAGTCGGTTCTAGAAAGAGGCTGTTCATCTTCTTTAAATAAAAATTGATATGTCATTTCCTCTGGATTATCATCACCTTTATCCCAAAGAAGGTTCAAATAAAGCTTTGTTGTTCTCCACTTCCTATAGAAAAAACGGTATGTACCACGTAAGGCTATATTTATAGATGTTATTCTTTGTTGTCCATCCAAAACCAAATAGATGTCTTGATTTACACCATCCAAATTAGCTTCCTTATTATGAGGAGTTTCCTGATCAAAATCTTTTATAAATTCATATGAAGTCCAATCTTTCTTCTTTTCTTCTCTAATTTTCCAAAATAAAAAAGAACTAATAGGATAGCCACACATAATTGAGTCAAAGAGTTTTTCTACTTGCGCAGGATTCCAAACATACTCTCTCTGAATTGCAGGTAAAAATGTATTCCGACCAATTCTCTCGGAAATCAAATCCTTTATGGTAGTGTTAAAATAAGCCATATGTATTATTCTTTATTCTTATTTATTGTTTGACGCAGCAAATTAAAAACATAATCTATTTCAGTATCGTTTTTCAAAGGGAAACGAACCTCGTAAGCTCCATTCCCCCAATGTCCAACTTCCGACACATCACGAGTAATACCTTCCGGGTCTTTGAGTGTTCCTTTCTTAGCATTGAGAAATAGCCTTATGCCCTTGTTTTGCATGATTATATCACAAAAAACCTTTCCTCCAATTTTGAAACCTATCGTTTTCTTCTTGGGGTATATTGTAATATCTTCCCCAAATGACAGTAAAAACTCTTTGATTTCCGCATAGATATTGAGAAAATCGTCTTCTATATTCTCTAAATGGTCTTGTTCACTATATACTTTAATCTCTTCACTTACGGTAGTTATTGTCTCACTATTAGAGACCGTTTTAATACTTTCCTTGCTTGAACGGTTTACTATCTGTTCAAAGGAAAGCGTATCATTTGTAAAACGTTTGATTTCCCATAGTTCTATAGGCAAATCTTTGAAATTAATAGCTTCTTTTTGATATGTTGTAAAATTGGGAGAAACAAACACCACCTTTGACTGAGACCAATCCACATCATTTCGTTTGAGTGTACCCGATTTAGACTCATTGTATTCTAAAATAAATTCAGCTTTATTATTTAACATCAGGGATAGATAAGCATAACCTTGGTCTATTACACTAAAATTCTTATCTCTTTTATATTCTATTATTACAAAGGACTTTTTCTCTGAATCAAAAGCCAAAGAGTCTATACGGAAAGAACCAATAGAAAATTCCGTCTTGATAAAATCAAGTCCAAGCAATGTTTGGAGATTCTTTTCAACGATGTTTTGAATTTCCTTCTCCAACTTAAATGGCTTCTCTTTTATAAGCGTTAGTTGCTCATTATTTATTTTGTATGTTGACATCCTTATTCCCAACTAAAAGTTTTTATAATGCTACGCAATCTTTCCATAATTCTCGTCAAAGCCTTTCGGGTTTTAATAAGACCAAGATGCTTCTCTTTCAGTGCTTTTTGTATAATCTCCGGCTGTTCTTTTTGCAAATAGTCATACTCTTTTATGTATAGATTCAACACTTCGGCAGAAATTTGTTCATCATCAGCCAAATCACTCACAGCCTTATTGCGTTCCGACACAATATATTGGTTCAGACGTTCCTCTAACTCATTTGTTCCATCTGCTCTATTGCGCCCATTCATGAAGTTTTCCTTGTCTTCATCTACATTCTTTTGGATAAAACCGTCAATGAGTTTTGCTTTGCCTCGCATTCCGGCATCCTTAATCATTGTATCAAGGATATGTTTACGTTTTTCTGAATAATCATCGCTATATGGGTCAAGTTCCGCAATGAGTTCAAGAATATACGCCACATTGATAATGTCACTATGCAGAAGTTCAAGACAGAAATCAATGTCTTCCAACCCTTGACTATTTCCGTATGGAACAGGATCTTCAGCAACAGTTGTCGGTGCAGCAGGTGGATCAATAAACCCAACTGTAATATCAAGGTATTTACTCTTATAATCGTTAAACTGCTGTTCGGTTATGCCGAGGTCGTCAGCATCCTCGCTATAATCTTCATATATCTGGATTTCTGCATGTTTACGGATAATGTCACGGAATGCAAGTACAAAATTCTTCTTGTCATTCTCACTTTGCAGAAAGTCTATACTGCTTGGTGTTGGGTATTTTTGAAGAAAATCTGTTGCCAACGTCTTGTACTCCTGTTTTACTTTTTCAAACGAAGGACGTACTATATCTTCAGGATTGTCGGAATTACTGAACAGTTTTATAGACGTATCAACATTGTTTTTCAAGTCACGGAAGCATACGATTTTACCGAATCGTTTCTTCTCGTTCAACACTCGGTTGGTACGACTGAACGCTTGCAATAACCCGTGATATTCCATGTTCTTATCCACATAAAGCGTGTTCAGCTTTTTACTGTCAAAACCAGTAAGGAACATTCCCACGACAAGACAAAGGTCAAGCGGTTTCATATCCGCTTTCTTCTTTTTCATGCGCAGGTTGATGTCATCATAGTAAGCACGGAAGTTCTCTGTAGTAAAAGATGTACCGAAGTTTTCATTATAATCATCCATAATGGATTGCAGTTCATCCGCTTCGCCCACACCTTCACTGACATATTTCCCCGTGCCCATACCGGTCTGTTCATCATCTTGACTATTATTGGCTGTGTATGTAAATACTGCACCTATACGGATTTTAGGATTCAAAGATTTGAAAATCTTGTAATAGCGGATAAGCATAGGAACAGACTGCACAGCAAACAATGCGTCAAACTCTCCATCAAATGTAGATTTATTAAAGTTGTTAAGGATAAATCTTGCAATCTCCTCCATACGAGCTTGGTTATCGTTATCTACAATCTCGTTACCATGATAATACTCCACGAGGAAGCCAAGCACATTTTCATCGGCAATAGCATCTTTGATAAGATATTTATGAAGACAATTGCCGAAAATTTCTTTTGTCGTATGTCCATCCACTGCATTTTCGGTAAAGATAGGTGTTCCCGTAAAGCCAAAAATCTGGGCATTATCAAAGAACTTCATAATCTTTTTATGGCTATCTCCGAAATGACTACGGTGACACTCATCAAAAATCATTACGATGCGTGAATGACGGATATCATCAATCTTGCTGCTATACCACGTCTTACTAACTGCCGCATTAAGTTTTTGAACGGTGGTTATGATAATTTTTGAATTGCTTTGAAGTCGCTTCACGAGTTCATCCGTATTGTCGGTACTATCCACTGCACCCGGTTCAAAAGCCTCGTATTCCGATTGTGTCTGAGTATCGAGGTCATGACGGTCAACAACAAACATCACCTTATCCACATCATCCAATTCTGATACAAGTTGTGCAGCCTTGAATGAGGTCAATGTTTTTCCGGCACCTGTTGTATGCCAGATATAACCATTATCATTGGAGTTTTGTACACGATCCAAAATCTTCTCTACTGCATAGAACTGATAAGGACGAAGTACCATCAAGCACTTGTCGCCCTCATGCAGCACAATATACTTTCCTATGATTTTGCCAAGCGTACATTTTTCCAAGAAGAATACGGCAAACTTGTCCAATTCATTAAACGGATGATTGGCGGCATCTGTCCAGTTGAATGTAAACTTATACCCACTATTTGGATTATTGGCAAAATAGCGAGTATTAACACCATTAGATATGACAAACAGTTGGATATAATCAAACAATCCGTGAAATGAAGTCTTGTGATAACGCTGTATTTGGTTGTATGCCTGTTTAAGCTCCACGCCACGACGTTTCAATTCAATCTGCACAAGCGGCAAACCATTGATTAGAATCGTCACATCATAGCGGCATTTTTTACGTCCTTCCACTGTAATTTGGTTGGAAACCTGAAATTCATTCTGACACCACTGCTGCCTATTTAGAAATTCCACCCATATACGCTGTCCATCAGCCGTATCAAGCGGATATAAGTCACGGAGTTTCTTTGCCTTTTCAAAACGAGTACCACCTTCAAGGTATATGAGAATCTTCTCAAATTCTTCTGTCGTAAATTCACTACGACCATGTTCTTCCAGTCGTTTACGGTTGTGAACCTCCAACTGTCGTTTAAAATTGGCATACATATTATCCTCTTCCACAATTTGGACATATTCATAGTCCATTTGTTGAAGAGTGGCTATCAGTCCGGCTTCCAATGCCGCTTCACTTTGTGTTGACATATCCTTGCCTTATTATGAGTAGTTACTACTTATTTATCTTGTTATTTAGTATTCTGACATTCAGTGTATTTTCAATCTTATATAGATTAAATACATCTAAGACCACCAAAATCGCTTTAAATTCTATTGTAGTCTTTCCTTTTTATCGGTTATCAAATCTTTTAAATCAACCTGTAGAATCTCGGCAATCCGCTGAAGCGTTTCTAAATTAGGTTGAATCCTATTACAAGCATAAGCATTGACCATGCTAAAACTCTTATCTAACTGTTTAGCTAACCACGTTTGAGAAATGCCTTTTTCTAAAAGGACTGCCTTTATTCTATTCAGTTTCATTCTTTGATACGATTTTGTCATGCAAATATAGTGAATTATATTCAATAATCAGAATTGCCTTGCCAATATCGAAACATCTTTTACTTATAGCATTTCTCTAATAAATTCATATAAGAAAGTAGCACTTGCAAAACAACAAGTTTTATGATGTCCGTCAGCTTTCTTTATATCGGCAAAGTCAGATACAGCTTTAATCCAAAGAGCTTTTTTGCCAAGAGTATGAGCTGTTGCATAAAGAGCAAATCCCTCCATATCAAGTGCTTGTAATTTTCGCTCGTCCTCTTGTAAGTCTTTTACGACAGACGAAGAAGCAACAACAAAAGGACCACAGACTGTTTTGGCTATACAAGCAGACACATTTGATTTTTCATCTTTTAGATTAGCATCATGAATGGAGTCATTTATATCTCTTAAATGTACAGGATCTGATATAAACTCAGCCACCAATGCAATCAAACTATGATTTGCAGGTATCTGATTCATTTCTTTCAAGAATTTAATATCGCCAGACACCTGTTCTTTAAGTTTACCCGAAGCATAATCATGTATTGCATCAGCTATAATAATATCATCTAATGCGATATCACCATTATCTATCCCCGCAGTAATACCTGTCATAAAAATTGTACCTACTCCAAAATGATTATACATGGTAGAGGATAGAATTGAAGTTGCACAAATACCTGGTTTATTTGCACATGCTGCTATAATACTATAATCTTTTAAATGGCTACTTGTAATATTGGTCGTCTTAAATACATATGGAAGTCCTTCAACTTGTATAGTTTCCCATTCACACCCAACAAATGCCTTTTGCATCATTATAAATTCCTCATTCAATGCACAAATAATTCCCAAATCATAAATACTATCATTTTTGATAGATGCTTCTAGATCTTTCTTCATTTGTCCTAACTGGCAGACTTTATCTTTGAGTTGAATCTTCCATTCGTTGTTCTTACGTGAATAAAACAACAAATACCACAATTTATCCTTAAATTCCTTCTGTTGTTCAGAAAATTCTTCCTCATATTCTGTCAAGCCAATTATTTGGATTGGTTTCTTTATACTTTGATTAATGTATATTTCCTCCAACAACTCTACGCCACCACGTCTATTCATCTCAATTTCTAAACCCTCCCGATGTTCAGGAAGCACCATGTCAAGAATGAGCATATCATATGCCTTTGTCTGAAGCAATTCTCTACCATCAACCAAACAACTTGCCTCATCAATCACTATTTCACCCTGAGGAAATAAAGGTTGGATAACAGACTTAAGTGAGTTTCTCTTATCTTGACTATCGTCTAATATTAAAATTTGGATCATGCTATAATTTCTTTTATTTGTTTTTTTAATTGATTCTTCCAATCGTTTTTTTGCGAAGAATAGTACACATAAGACTTGTAATTTTGAGGATAGTCTTTCTTAAGATCAATATCAAAAGCCTCCAACTGTTTACGACCAAATACGTTATACATTGTAACAACAATAACAGGGGTCATAATTTGTCGAAGAAACATTCCTTCAAGAATATATTGACCAGCAGAAGGCTCAGGTAATCCACCACTTGCATCTGTAGACAAATCATAGGTTGACATAGACATATCCAACAATATCAGCGAGTAATCACTCCCGTGTTCAAATATTTCTTCTTGCGCAGAATTATACGATGTACATTGTATAACTTTATAATTAGAAAACTCTTGCTTAAGAAAAGCAAGTATATTACTTGCTTTCTCTTCATAATCTTCAACTAATAATATTTTTTTCATCAACTAGCATGTCTTTTATATTAAACAATACATTAACAACACACTTACCTTCAATAGCTTTAATTGTAAAAGTATTATTCGTGTTACCAAAGTCATATTTTACAATAGTCATAGCCTTCACCAAGCCACTGCCACCTTCCTGCTGTAATTTTGCAATATCATTCATTTTCTTTTCAAAAAGATGATTCAATTCATTTTCTTGAATATTACTTTGAAGATCATTTATCAGTGATATTTTTATTATATCATCATTCAGCATTTGAGAATTGATTTGAAAAATTCTCTGATTTGTTTCCTTGCTGTATTTTAACATATTTGTTAGGAAAATAAAAAATAAATCAAACATAGAAGAACTATATTCAGAACGTATTTGAGCAGGCAGAGACACCATTTTTACATTCATTTCAAATTGAACATCTGAGTAATACCTTGCAGCTTGTTCCATAGTCATGCGAATATGATTCTCAATATCAAAATCTTCAAACTTCGTTTCCTGTCTATGAAACCAGTTTTCTACCTTTGTTAACTTATTGGTCAAAGCTGCTCTTGCATTATTAATTGCCGTTTTTAAATCTGCAGTCAAAGTGTTATGACCAGAAAGAGAATCAATGCAAAGTTCTAATGTTTGCAAATATCTAAATATATCTGGCTTTAATTGATCCGTAATTCTCTCTCTAATAATTTCCAATCGTTTTTCTGTTATTTCCCAAAGATAAGTCATCACACTCTTACAAAATGATTCCCGATCTTGAGTCTTAGATTCAATATCCATCAAGCGATCACATAATTCTTTCGTGTTTACAGCATAATTAAATTCTCCCTGCCTTCCATCGTCTTCATCTACACGAATTTGAATAACAGAATCCTTAAACGTAGATATAAGAAAATCAATATTTTGAGAAAATTTCATTTGTGCTTGATACAAGTTTTTACGCATTTCCGAATCTAAAGAATACTCAACGGACCAATAATCTGAAGGCATATATTGTTGGCCCGACTGATTTAATATAAGATTCAATCGTTCAAAATCGGATCTTAATTCCCCTTCAAATACCCCATGCCGAATTCGTGTACTTAAATATGTTCCTAAACCAAATCTACTTTTCAAGAATGCATATCTAATTACATTAAAAATTTGAAGGGCAACTTCTTCAATCGCATTGTTAGAATAAGTAGCAATATCGTCAATTAAGTCTGCTGCATTGTTATGCGAAAAATCACTACCATTAACTAGTACAAAAATTCTATTACTGCGAGCCAAGGCTGCCTGTTTTTTAAATCTGTCATACAAGTCGTCAATCTTACATAGTTCATATTTCATTATCGCATCTTCATTTACAAAAATCTTACTATCATCTAGTTTTTTCATTCCTCTGTATGCAACTATTTCATGCATTAATTCCGTACACATATTGGAATATAGATCATTTGGGAGAAATTCACTTTTCAGATAGCTGACAATCTTTATTTTTTCATCAAGCACATCTAATGTACTTTTTAGCTTATAGTGATGATACAATAAATCATCTGTGACAAGTAAATATAAAAACAGCTCTACTTTCCTATGATCTCTCTTTTTGAGTTTATCCAATAAATCTGACGGATATGTTGCATTTTCATATTTACAATAACTTTCTAATACAAACTGTTTTTGAGGATAGTTCTCTGCATTTAATAAAATAAATATTAGGAAATCAATATCATTTTTTAAACCCTCATATCTTGAATTCTTAATATCCATCATAAATTGTCTTGTATCTACTTTTGACACAAAAGCTTTATTCTCAATATACTTCTCTACATAAAAACGGATAGCTTTTTGTCGATATGCTACCCCCATATTTATGTACGACATAAATGTATATTCAACTGCAGTTTGTACAGTAGGTATATATTCAGTGTTTTTTTCAATTATGGAGTTCCATAACACTATTGCCTTTTCATATTCTTTGTTTTCAAAAGTAATTTTCGCATTATCTACTTCACGTATATAGGCAACAACTTTTGATTCCTCTGTAGTTAATTTCTCTACTCTTCTTTTTTGATATGGAATAACAACTGATCCTTCACCATGTTTTAGCCCCCAATCCAAATAAATCAGCTTTTCTGCATTATCCTCAAAAGTAGTAGTAAAAAGCGGATCAAAACAACTCATAGTTGATAAATGGAGCCACGGATCCTTATTCCACTTTTTCTCTTCTTTTATGTAATAATCTAATCCACATGCAAAACTTAAACCGTACAAGTTTTTGCAACGTTGATACAATAAATCAAGACTCACGGCATTGTCTTGTTCGGTCATAACAGAATAAATCAAACTTGCAATTTCATTCAAAACAGAATCAGTATTATTGGCTATTTGCTTAAAACCATTATTTTTGAACAACAAAGCTCTACAATATAACTTTAGGACATCAAAATGATATGGTTTGTTAGAAATAAATTCTTTACATTCAGAAATCACATCATCATATTCTCCTGTATAATATTTATCAAGTATGGATATAAAATCTTTATCGTAATATTCTTTAGGCAAATTTTCACACTTACTAAGTAAAATATACGGCATCCAACGGCGATCTGAGGTTATGTCATAGAGCATTGTAGCAAAATCACTTACAATACCATCATTGTTTACATTTTTTATTTTATAAGATCGCAGAATATAATCCATCAATATATACCTATCTATCACAGAATTCAAACTTTCCATCATTAATGCGACAGAAAGATCGTCTATGTTATAATTTTGATAATAGTTCAGACGAAATAAATAGTAATTATAGCGATCGTTTTGGAATTCAGTTCTATTTTTCTTATACCGTGAATACAGCTCTGTATCATACTCGTAAGAAGGAACGGAACGTTGACTCCTTGAAAATATATTTGATAATATTATTGGAACAATTCCACGCTTTAAATCTTTATGGATCGTATTAAAATTGCTAATAATTCCAATGGCTTTTGACAGATCATTCTGAAGCCCAGCTATAGTTAGTCGCATCTCATAATACCAAACAGTATATCCTATACTCCTTAAAGATTCTTCTAATAATGATTCCGCTTTCGAATACTCTCCCAAAAGAATGTATTTTTCAATCTTGTCACGTAAAGAAACGAATTGTTTTAAAATGTTTTTATGTTTCTTCAAACACTGTAATACCCAGTTGATTTCAACCTCTACTGATTGAGGTTTATAGAAATAACGATTCCAACCTGTACCAAGTTCTTCTATCCGTTTGGGCACTGTATTTCCCCATATAACACTATTTAAAATAGGGTGTGATTTAAAGAGACTACCCAATGTCAAATTAATCAAAGTATTGTTTCCTGTATACTTCAATGTAAATGCAATCTCTGACCATTTTTTCTTATCACCTTTCATTGAAAGGAAAGCTTCTGTTAGTTGATAATCTTTCCAAGATGACTTAACCTTTGGAGGTAATACTTGAGGAATAAATTGCTTATTTATCATATTACATGTGTAATAATTTACTGTTTAAGTTTCTGCTGTATTATTAGATGCCTATAAAAGTCGTTTAAGCCGTTCCTTCAACAATTCGCCATACTTTTCTTTTAATTCAGCACTTAGGAAAGAGCTTTGAATGACAGTCTCAAACTTGGGCAATAGTTTGACATACTTATTTATCAATCGCTCTACAATCACATTCTCTATACCCAGCGTGGCTGCTGACCTAATAAAATCCTCTCTTTGAAGTTTTTTCTTCCGACCATTCAAGGTCAATGCCAACTCTTCATCATCCTTGGGATTAATGATAGCCACATTTAATAAATCGTAAGCAGGAGTTAAACGTATCATATCCGCCATCTCATACAAAGAGAAGTTTTTCAAGTGCATGTCGTTATTTCCTGTCAACCAAGAGAAAAGCACCAACTCGAAGAAATTGGTAACATCCATTTTGGGTAAAGACGAGTATTTCAAAACAGCCTTGCCGATACGTTCATAACTGCTCTTGTATTTATGCTCTGTTTGCCTTTCCGTCAGTTGGCACATATCCTCCATCGCAATCTTCTCTCCGGCAGAAGTTCTGTCAATCCGACGGGTAAGATAGCATAGCGTGTCATCAGCCATCCGCATCAGCGTATGAGGAACCACCTCAATACGTGCCACCTCTGCAAGATGCATGGTTAAATCCTCAACCTCAGGCATCATTTCATATTGCGAGGTCTGTGGTTTACAAATATAACCGCCCCATAGACCAACAATAGTCAATCGTTTGCTGCCCTCATGCTCTTTCAAATGCAAGGACAACTTCGGCTGAACACCGGTCAAAGAGGTTTGATCTTGAATGATTTGCAGAGCAAGCTGATCAAGTTGTTCTGTCGTATAATCAAGAACAGGCAATGTTGCTGTTCCGAAGAACTTCTTTAAACAAGCCTGATGCATATCCTTTTCCCCCCTCAGGAGCGGACGATAACAATACAGACAATTACACATGGCTTACCTCCTTTTCTTCCATAGGAACAACACTTACCGCTCCGATACAATCCTTACAGCAGGTCAAGAGCAACGACATCCGGTCAAGAATACTTATGTCAGTATTCCGCAGTGCAACATCCAATAACCATCCTTCAGGAATCAAACCGTCGAAAAATGGGAACAACACAGGACTTGTATATGCATCTGCCTGTAAAGGCAATGTCAGGCTGACAGCCTTTGCCGTTTCAAGAGAGATATATTCTGGTAAATAACGGAATTCATATCCAGCATCGTTTTCAGTCAGAATACCAGCCAATTGGTCTTTATAAAATATATGGGCTTGTCTCATTGATTACTGTTTTTTTGAGTGGCAACCATTTCATAATTAAAAAAGTCAAGAAGTTGATTCACCTTGTCGAGACGTAGCGTCTCTTTGCCTTGTTCAAGGTCTCGCACAAAGCGCAACCCCACCCCCGACTTCAACGAGAGTTCTTCTTGCGTCAGATTATATTGCTTTCGCAACATTTTGACCGTAGTAGAAAGATTATTCATAGCATCATACTTTACACCTCTTCGGGTACAAAGTTAGCACAAATATTCGATATTATATCAGTATGGGTATAATTTATTGGTTTACTATAGCAATTATATCAGACAGGGTATAATCTAATGAAGATTGAGACATTAATATTAAGGCTAAAAACAAATATAACGCATATAGTTTTACACTTTTCTAAGCGAATAAAACAGATTTGTTACACTTTTCCAAACGAATATTACCAATTGTTCTACACTTTTTCAAGCGAATCAAATATGTATTCTACAAAAGTTCCCTAGTTCTATGATCAATTCTATTATCAAGTACCCTCTTGGGAAGAAAAACCACACCGCAAACCACAGAAATCCCAAGAAAACCACTACCTTTGCATTCAACAAGCGTTCTGTAACATACCTGCGGAAATGCCCTATCACTCAACACCTTGTATCTGATAGTGGGACATTCCACAAAGGGCTGAAAAGAGGCGGTACAACACGTATATGCAAAGCAATGAAATACAGTGGTTTGCATTTGTCCCTACATTCTATATATTTGTCAAAACAGAGGTTGTACCGATTAAAATGAATGGTCACTGATAATCAGTGATGTGAATATGTTGAACTGGCAAGTAATGTATAGTTTTGCCCAAATTCGACCGATTTTCTCGATTTGACATGAATTAGCCCAAATATATTGTAAGCATCAAAAAACTTTAATTGGCTTTCCATCCGGTCGGTGAACGCTGTTTCTCTATTTTCTAATTTCCCAATTAGAAAATATCAAATGGCAACTATAAATCGCTTTCCTATGTCATTTTGTCATTTCAAAACTATTGTCTGAAAGTCTTGTCCTACGTGTTAATAGATGTAAAAAGCAATCGTGAATGACGAAAAGCCATGTCTTTTATAACAAACGAACGTGCGTTTTTCCGCAAAAGTACGTCCAAAAGAGTGTAAAACACGTGCCTTTGCGGTCTAATATGCCACCTTTTGCAAGGTAAAAGGGCTGCTTTTGAAACGTAATTAGGCAACTTTCGTGTATAAATCAGGCAACTTTCTTATTCCAAACAATGCACACTTTCTTATATATACGTGTAACATTTTGATATTAAACACATTATGTCTACACGCGATTTTTTGCGTTTTTCAGTCCCGATAGCGTCTTTTTCCAAAACATCGCAGTATTTCGGGCTTATAAAAAATCAAAAAGAAAGGAAAAGAAGCGTTTTAATTGACAGTTGATAATTTACAAATGAGAAAGAAAGAGGGAAAAGAAGACAAGAAGATGAAAGACAAACGTATTTCTTAGCCAACAGTTATCAATCGTTTATACGGATACATTACGGAATATTCTCACCCCGTTTTCCTAACTGAAATAGTATTTACTAAAGACAATTCAAGTGTAAAAGAAATATACAATAATACTCCGTCTGCCATATCAACAACACTCATGGTTTGTTTCGCTTTACAGACAGAGCAAGCATACTCAAATCAAAATGATCCGTTCACTCATTATGAATTGTAAAAAAGGGATTTTTCCTCTCTATTTCTCTTAATATAGCATAATATTTTATATCTTTGTATTCATATTGACTATATAAAAAACGGAACAATGGATAAACCCATGAATCGAATAAAAGAGGTGCTTGAAGAAAGAGGTATCAAGCAAACTTGGTTAGCAGAGAAACTTGATAAAAGTTTTTGCATAGTCAATGCGTATGTTTGCAACAGACGACAACCAAGTTTGGAAGTACTGTTTGAAATAGCTAAGATTCTCAATATTGATCCAAAGGATTTGATTGCTAGTAGAACAAAATAAAGACCTCTTTAATATATAATATCATGAGCAGTAACTTTATTACAAACAAAGAAAAATTCTTATCAGACATAATTAATGGCATTCTACCAAAAACAGATGCAGTATACATGTTGATTGGTTATTTCTATTATTCCGGATATATACAATTATCCGAACAACTAAGAGATAAACAAATACAAATCCTTGTGGGATTAGATATTGAATTGCAAATAGCCAAACACATACGTGAAATAGAAACTTTCAGAAACGGATTGATTTCACGAAATGCAGCCAGGGAAGAATACTATACACAGTTCGTTCAAGCTTTTAACAACTCTGATTTTCTGGATACATCAGAGAAGCAAGAGCAGTTCAAAATGTTTTATGGGAAAATCCTCAACGGGACACTTGAAATACGTAAGACGTTAGACCCGTGTCATTCAAAAATGTATCTGTTTGCCTATAACGATATAATGAATGAGAATGGAGAGCTACCCGGTGTTTTAATCACCGGTTCCAGTAATCTTTCTTATCAAGGAATGAAAGGACGCTTGGAACTAAACGCCCGTTTCAATGACAAACGTGATTATGATGAAGGAAAAAAGATATTCGACGAATTGTGGGAGAGTTCTGTGGTTATTGCAAGTAAGGATTGTATTGACGAATGGAACAATAAAGTAATGGCACATATATGGTATGATAAGATTTATTCGCCATATCTGATGTATATTCGTGTCCTTAAAGAGTATTTCAATATTCCCACATCTGACAATATATTAACTCCGCACGATATAACAGATGGTAAATATTCTAATCTAAAATATCAGACCGATGCCGTACAGATGGCTCTGAATGCACTGCGCAACCACAACGGAGCTATTATTGCCGATGTTGTCGGGTTGGGCAAGAGTGTGATAGCTTCAACCGTAGCACGCAATCTTAGATTGCGCACCATTGTTGTGTGCCCGCCACACTTATATAAACAATGGGAAGGCTATCGTTATGAGTTCGGATATACGGCTTCTGTTTTCAGTGCAGGGAAAATAGAGCAAGCTGTATTACATTACCAAGAGTTGGTAAAGGAAGGCGAACAATTCCTGATAATCATAGACGAAGCACATCGTTTCCGTAACGAATATACTCAGGATTATGCCTTACTGCACAATCTTTGTTTAGGAAATAAGGTTTTACTGCTTACTGCCACTCCTTTCAACAATCAACCGGCAGATATTTATGCACTGATAAAACTATTCCAAATACCATCGCGCTCTACACTTAAAACTGTTGAGAACTTAGGAGTTTCATTCAAAGACTTGATAGATAAATATAGAGTTCTGCGTGAAGAGCAACGAAAAGGAGAAGCAACCGATGAAGATATTAAGCACGAAGTAAACGACATAGCCAAGAAGATACGTTCCATTATAAGCCCATTAGTAGTACGCCGTTCACGTTTGGATTTGCAGGATATCCCTGAATATGCAGAAGACTTGAAGCAACAAAATATTCAATTGGTATTACCAAATGATCCGGAAGAATTGGAATATGATTTGAGCGAGTTAAAAGATTTATATCTATCTACTTTAGATAGAATCAGTAAATCGGAAGGTGGCAGTGATGATATATATCGTTTCAAGGCTGCACGCTATTCTCCTGCTTTATATATACACGAATATTTAAAAGAGAAATTAGCCAAAGAACTTGAAGACAAAACAGGAGTGAAATTCAATCTGTTGATTGGACGACAAGCAAACATTTCAAGTTTCATGCGCCACTTGCTGGTAGCACGTTTTGAAAGTTCGGTCGCAGCTTTCCAGTCTTCTTTGGGATATATGATACAGTCATCCGAACATATGCTCAAATGGATTGAAAAGCGAAACAAGATACCCGTATTCAAAAAGGGCAACTTGCCTGACGTGGAAACATTCTATGATTCCGGTAACGACAATATGGATGAAATCAAGGAACTATTTGAAAAATACGAAGCCAAGGGGTTCTTCGAGATAGACATGAAATATGTAAAAGACGAATTCATGTCGGATGTGCAAGCGGATATTCAATTACTGAAAAATCTGTGTGAGCAATGGTTCGGCAAAGAGAACACCATTAAATGTGACCCTAAGCTGAGTTCATTCATTCGGATTATCCGAAAACAAATGAAAGATGAGCCAAGCAGGAAACTGGTTGTGTTTTCAGAATTTGCCGATACCGTGAATTATTTGGGCGATGCCCTTATCAAAGCAGGACTGCCTGTTATGAAATATACATCAGCAGATGCAACTCCGGTAAATAAAGACCGTATACGGGCAAACTTCGATGCAGGTTTAAAGCAGTCGCTACAACAAAATGCTTTTCATATCTTGGTCGCAACCGATGCTATATCCGAAGGATACAACCTACATCGTGCCGGCGCAATTTTCAATTACGACATTCCTTATAATTCGACTCGTGTCATCCAACGTATCGGCCGAATCAATCGTATCAATAAAAAGGTCTTTGACGAGTTGTATATTTACAATTATTTTCCTACGGATGTGGGTGAGACAGAGACTCGGACAAAAGAAATCTCCACACTTAAAATGGCAATGATTCATGCCATTATGGGAGAAGACACCAAAGCGCTTACTAAAGAGGAAGAGGTTAGAGCTTTCTTCAAGGAGCGTTACCGCAAAGAATTTGCACACAACGAGGAGGCATCATGGGATACTCCTTACCGCAAATTATTGAACAGCCTAAAAGGTACGAATATATACGACAAAGCCGTTGAATTGCCACACCGGGCAAGAACAGCCCGTAATGTTGGAAAGCCTAAAAAAGGAGTATTGATGTTTGGGCGAAAAGGCGATGATTTTGTATTCAAGATTAGCGACGCTGCAAATACTCCTGTTATGATTCCCGCCGAAGAAGCCATTGCACTTTTTGAAGCAGGAAAAGAAGAAGTACCGATAGGTTTGAGTAAGAATTTTGACGACATATATCAAAGGGTAAAAGCATCATTGTTTAGCAATGATGTATCTGAGCGAAATGAGAAAGAACTTCTTAATGCATTGGCTAAGATAAAGGTCTTGAAAAAAGAACAACGCTTGTCGAAAGACTATTTGGAGGATTTGCTTCAAGTCATCAAAACCGATGCCCTGTCAGGATATGAGCTACGATACATCAATCAACTGACTCCCAAGGATGCGGAAAAATTACCGTTGAAAATCTCTGCCAGGTATTTGGCTCGTATCATTACCGCTCAGAATAAAGTGGATGATAGTAAAGAGACATTGATTTTAAGTGAAGAACTACAATAAAAGAACAATCAGATATGGAATTCAATAAAGCATACAATCGGCAGGAGTTTGTAAACTTCCTGCAAAACAAATTCTTACCGGAGGATTTTATCCCTACTCTAGAGCCTGTCACCTTTCATACTCAAATGACGTATAGTACGCAAGCTGTCAAATTAGGTTATTCCTCCGAACTTGATTTGGTTGTGTACGAAGTAAAACATACATCAAAAAATGATGCCCGAGTATCACTATCAAAAGAAGCATTCCGTATGCTTGCCGATGAAACGGAAGACCGTGCCTTGGTTGTTTTTGTTCCAGAGGACAATTCTGATAATTATCGCTTTTCTTTTATTGAAATAACACTTGATTCAAAAGAAAATTCGGCACGAACAAAACGGAATTATAGCAACCCTCGCAGGTATAGCTATTTCTTAGGAAAGGGAATCGCATACTATACACCAAATAAGTATCTGAACGAAAAAGGGCGTGTCGTTAGCGCAGATGATTTACGTAACCGCTTCTCTGTAGAAATATTAACTAAGGATTTCTATAATGAACTCAGCGATTGGTATGCTTGGGCTATTAAAATCATACGCTTCCCCAATGACCTTAAAGATAAAACAGATGATGATAAGTATAACAACGAGAGTGCAATCCGTCTGATTACTCGTCTTATTTTTGTTTGGTTTCTGAAACAACGACATCTTATCCCGGACGAATTCTTTGACGAACAATATATAGCGAATAACCTGATAGAAGGATTTAATCCACATGCCATGGTTGATATGTTTTGGAAGTCGGATGAAAGCAAATACTATAAGGCTATCTTACAAAACTTATTCTTTGCTATGCTGAATAGTCCTATTACCCCCGAAGGCAGTAATGAACTCTCGGAACGTCATTTTAGAAAAGGGCGTGGTGATTACGATAATAACAAACTCATGCGTTATGAGTCATATTTCCAAAACCCACAGCTATTTGTCGATTTGGCAAACAGAACCGTACCTTTCTTGAATGGCGGTTTGTTTGATTGCTTGGACGAAAAGGATAATGATTTGTATTATGACGGTTTTAGTGACCGTGAGAGTGTAAAGAAGTATTTGATAGTACCGGATTACCTGTTCTTCGGTGAAGAGGTTGGAAAAAACATTAACCTCTCAAAATGGTACGGTGATAAGAAAAAGAAGAAGGTTTCCGCTCGTGGTATCATCGATATTCTAAAGCGTTATAACTTTACTGTGGAAGAGAATACTCCATTTGACCAAGAAGTTTCACTCGACCCGGAACTGTTGGGCAAGGTATTTGAAAACCTTTTGGCTTCATACAATCCGGAAACACAAACCACCGCCCGCAAGCAGACCGGTTCGTTCTATACTCCCCGTGAGATTGTTCAGTATATGGTAAACGAGAGTTTGGTGGCTCATCTCAAACGGACTGTTGGTGAGGATTTGGAACCTCAGTTCCGCCAATTGATGCAATACACCGATGACACTGTTGAACTTTCCGACAAACAACGTACAAGTATCATGCACTCACTTTACGATTGCAAAATCCTTGACCCGGCATGTGGTTCGGGAGCTTTCCCTATAGGCATATTGCAACAAATGGTACATATTCTCAATCGTATTGACCCGGAAAACAGGCAATGGAAAGAGATGATGCTCAACAAGGCTATTGACGAAACATCAGAAGCCTATCGTAATTCATCCGATGAAGAGCGAAAAGAATTGGTTGCCGACATAGAGCGTAGCTTTAACGAAAATATCAATCGCCCTGACTATGCACGTAAGTTATACTTAATAGAGAACTGCATCTATTGCGTAGATATACAGCCTATAGCAATACAGATAAGCAAGTTGCGTTTCTTCATTTCTCTGGTTGTCGACCAAAAGACCAACAATAATCCTGCCGATAATTTTGGCATCCGTCCGTTGCCTAACTTGGAGGCAAAGTTTGTGGCAGCCAATACGCTTATTGGACTGAATAGCGAGTTTAGCATTACAGATACAGACAAGGTTCGTGAAATAAAAGCTGAATTAAAAACTGCAAATCACAAAATCTTTGGAGCAAAAACTGTAAAGACCAAACGTAAATACAAAGAGAAGATAAAAGAACTCCGCATATCTCTTGCAGAAGAACTAAAAGCATTAGGTTTTGTAAATGAAACCGAAGCACAACAGTTGGCATCATGGGATATGTTTAACCAAAACACATCTTCTCCTTTTTTTGATTCGGAATGGATGTTTGGAGTGAAAGATGGATTTGATGTGGTGATTGGGAATCCGCCATACGGTGTATCAATAAAAGGAGATTATCGTAAAAAAGTAGTGGAACATTTAGGGAATGTTCCTGACTATGAGATATATTATTATTTCATACAAATTGCAGAACTATTTATTGCTAAAAATGGAATATTATCATATATAATTCCAAATACGTATCTTTTTAATACATTCGCAATAAAATATCGTGAAAGCATTTTGAAAACGTGGACAATAATTGAGATTCTTGATTGTACTAAATTTCCAATATTTGAAAAAGCTGTAATTAGAAATACTATTAATATTTGGCAAAATAAAAAAGATGATAATAGCCTTATTGGATATCGAAACACAGCTAATATGTTTTCTTTTAATAAACTTATATCTCAACAAAGAGAATATATATCCAAAGATGATTTGATTGCAATGAACCAGAATTGGGGATTAGCATTTATGCTTTCTAATAATGTTATTGCAATTACAACTAAATTATCATCACTATCTAAACATATAATAGATTATTTCGACGTTACACAAGGATATATACCATATCGTAAATCCGATCTTATTGAAACTTATGGAAAAGAAAAAGGTTCTCAAATAGTAGAACAAAGACTTTGGCATTCACCTGTTCAATTAGATGAATCATATATTAAGGAGATTTACGGTAGAGATATAACTAAATTTGGATACCATTCGACTGGTGAGTATGTTAAATATGGTAAGCATGTTGCATGGTTATGTTAATTTGCGTTTCTTTGACAATGAAAGGGTCTTAGTACGTGAGATTACAAATCCAACCATTGTTGCATGTAAATTAAAAGAACGATTTGTTAATGACCCCCAATTGATATGTATTATTCCAAAGAAAGGTCTATCTTTAGATGTTATTTGGGCTATTCTGAATTCCAAACTGGCAACATTTTATCATTTCAATCATTCGCCCAAAGCAACAAAAGGTGCTTTTCCGAAAATTCTTGTTCAAGATATTAAAAAATTTCCATTGCCTAACATGTCAGATTTGCAAAAACAAACAATTAATAATATTGTAGAAAATATCCTTAATGTCAAAAAAGTTACGCCTTCTGCTGATACCTCAGCCTTAGAGCAACAAATTGACTTGTTAGTCTATCATCTTTATGGTCTTACCTACGATGAAGTCTTAATCGTAGATCCATACACGCAAATAACAAAAGAAGAGTATAATAAAGAATAATTATTATGAATGATAAATTAAGGACAATTTTTAATTATCCAACTGATACTCCACTGAAATTTTGGCTAAAATACTGGGATAGTTGCATAAAAGAATTATGTGATTTAGACAGCTATAGAACTCAATTAGATAATCCTCATTTTCTTCTTAATGATATTATTGCTGAAATAGAATATAACACATTTAAGAATAGTGAAAATAGGAAGTTGTTTAAGGATATGCTTAGCAAGAGCTCTAAATCAGATAAAGTATTCGCAAACTTATATCATACACAATGTGCTCTTGCTTTAAAAAACTGGGATAATTCCCCATTGTATGTCAATTCAATATGCAAGAATATTCTACAATCAATGGAGAATTATGATTATCTTAATGCCATATCTGAAAAGTTAGTACAAGTTATCAAGAAAGAGGATAGGTTATTAGATAACATCAAACAAGAAATCTGTTTATATACAAAATCATTAATAACTGAATTTTTATGTCTTGGCATAGACATTCATGACATAAATAGTTTTCTAGACGAAGATGGTATTCTCGTTACAGTGTCTGGACAAGTTATATTTGCAAAAGAAACTTATTATGATCTCAATCAAAATGATTTCTGTTCTGAAGAAGCATACCATGAAGCTATAAGTGAACGATTGAAAAAACGTAGCATTGAAGATTATATTAATAATATAATGAGGCATTTTCACAAGCAACCTCAAGACGGACATGTCATTTTGAGATTATCAGGTCTTAAGGGAAGTATTAATTCATACATACAAGGTATTCATATTTATTCTGTAAACAATGCTACTTATTTGAAAGAACCGCATTTTAGTAAAATTGAAGAACCTGACAAATCTTTTCAATTCGTAAATATTGCGATCCCAATTAAACATCGTTTTTTACACACATCAATAAATACTGCGAAATCTAAGGCTAACAGCATTATTGATTTCATATCACTTAATATTGGCATGGAGAAAGAACTTTCAATAAGTGAACAATTTGCTGTAATAGAAATTGACGGAAAAGAATGCGGCTCTATGGATTCTATTAAAGATGACATTGAACGAGCTCGTTTTTACAGAGATATAGAATCTTATAATATATCAAACATTGCTGACAGATTACCAGGTTATCTTCAAGAGTTTGATAATTCTAAAAATATAGATAGTAAAACATTTAAAAGAATTGCTAATGCATTACACTGGCATAAAAAAGCAATGTACTCAGAAAGACATGAAGACAAACTTCTTTATAATTGGATTGCGATAGAAAGCATTCTAAAAGTAAGTGAAGACCTAAAAAAGAACATAATAGTCCTAGAGAAAGAACGTAATATTCTGAATTTGGCAAAGATATTATGTTCATGCATTTTATCTCGCAATTTCTTTTATTCATATGCACGAGGGATATATATTCATTTAATACAATGTACACAAAATCATGATAATTACTATGACTTGTCCCCTACATTGATTGAGGATGCAAAACTCAATTTAAAAGAGGGACAACAAATTGAATTATCACATTTTCTAAATAACATTTCTTCCATAATAAAAGAAATGAACGATGAGGTTTATAAACTTGATTTAAAAAAACTTCAGACTTTCTATAATGACAAAAATGGTATTGCAGATTTTAAAAATGCTGTGTCTTCTGATATAACGCTTATTTACAGACTTAGAAACTTAATAGCTCACAACGCTGTTTTCTCTCAATATCAAACAAAATTATACGCACATAAAGCCCAATTTATATGTGGTAGTTTAATTCAAGCTGTCAGACATTATTGTAATAAATATGAGCTTGACATCGAAAGTTCATTATTACGTATATATACTGATTGCTCATTATTCGAGTCTAACATTGATAGTAAAATTAAATCAATAAAAGGATTATGCTAAGACATTGAATTTTATAAATCGATAAAACTTTCCAAAGAAAGCAATCAAAAAATCAACAAATAAAATGGCATTTGTATGTCAATTCAAATAATATTAAAACATTAGCCCATGAATAAAGAAATAATAAAGAATGCGGCTGACATATGCAATAATGTCGCCAACGCAATTAGAGTAAACCAAACAAGAGGAATACAGTGTAATTCAATATGTCCAGGAAGAGACACTCTAATAAATGTTGTAAACCAACTAATAGTAGAGATAAAAGATACTGAGCCCGAATGCTTCCAACGTTTAATTATTGAGTTGCAGAATATTAAAAATCCATATAGTCAATGTGTGCTGCCACATCAATTTGGTGCAATATGTGCAATAATAGACATATTAAAGAATAAATATATTGACGCAAAAGAAATAAAAGAAAAATATTTATCAGCCATTCTCATTTAGACGAAACTATCGTCAAGGGATTTGTGAAAGAGATATTGAAAGCTGGTTGTGGATTTAAGGACAATGATATATTTTGCACTTTAGATTCTTCCTCGATCAGGACTGGAGATGATTTTCGTGAAAAGATCGTAGAAAACATGAGAGATTGTGATTTTATTCTTCTTTTCATTTCAGATAATTATAACCAAAGCGAAGTTTGCAAAAATGAGATTGGAGCCGCTTGGGCTTTGGAAAACAAGAGGGTTTTACCCTTTACTCTTCCCAAAATTTCTTTTGAGCAAATGGGATTCCTAAATGTAGTTAAACAGGGAGCATCTATCACCGATGGAAATAAATTAGATGAATTGTATCAAGAATTATGTGAATTTTATGAGTTAGAATCTGATTGGCGTAATCTCAATAAAGCCAAAAGTGATTTTATGGATTTAGTAACAAAAAATGTAACATGTCACGACTAAGTAAATTATATGAAGCTATGGAAACTCTCCGCAAAGAAGGGCTTCCTGTTGATGAGGATCTTGAAAAGAAAGCTAATGAACTGGAAGAAGATATCATCAAGAAAGAGATTCTTCCTGTATTGAGCAAGACCATTGAACCCGCTTTACAACCAGTGAAGCGAGAACTTGTTTTGGTAGTGGATTATGTTCCGGGGCAACCTTTGAGTGTTCACCTTAGCCGTAAACGTAATTTCGCAGTCGAACTGACTGATGCCAAAGAAATGATACTAGCTCCGGAAGTAACACATCGTAAACAAACATCTCGTTCAAACGAGAATATAGAAAGAGGTCCAATCAAAGCCTTGTCTGTAACTTTTCCTGACGGAACTATTATTGCAGAAAAAAACGCCGTTGATACTTTTGTTAAAGTTGTCAAGAGAATTGGTGTCGCAGAAGTACGTAGAGTAGTAGAATTGCATAATCTGAAATTCTGCAAAGTACCCGTTCTATCTAATCGGAAAGATGCAAAATATGGTAAAAGCCAAAAAGATTTAGGTAACGGTTGGTTTCTGATTACTCACAGTAACAATCAAATGAAAGGAAAATTCATCAATAGAATTTCTAAAGAATTAGATTTAAATCTAATAGTAAACTTAGACGAATAAATTTTTGATTAATCAAACAATTTGAAATGATTAACTTCGACGAATACATCCAACAAGGCGAGCCGCAAAAGCGTGAAAAAGGCTATGCGTGGCAAACGGCAATAGGACTTCAGGCGGTAGATGGCTTGAAGCCCTCCGAATATCTTATTGAAACTGCTCGCAAGCATATTGAAGGTGATATAACTATTTGATGAAGTACAACAACTTATCAAGAGTTATTATGACTCAAAAGATATTCGTACTGAAAAGGACAACGAAACAGAAGAAGCAGATAAAGTTTCTGCCAATATAACCAAACTATTGAATGAGCGTTCATTTGCTTTCACTGTAGCCGGATTGACTGCTATTCATCGGCGGATATTTGATGGAGTATTCCAGTTTGCCGGACAAATCAGAGATTACAATATCACCAAAAAAGAATGGGTGCTTCGTGGCGATACCGTATTTTATGTATCTGCTCCCGACATTCGTAGAGCTATAGAGTATGATCTTGAACAAGAAAAGGCGTTTGATTATACAGGATTGGATATAAACCAAATAGTAAGTCATATTACTCAGTTCGTATCCGGGTTGTGGCAGATTCATCCGTTTGGAGAAGGCTATACCCGAACAACAGCAGTGTTCATTATCCAATATTTACGCTCAATGGGATTCTATGTTGAGAATGACCTTTTCGCCAATCATTCTTGGTATTTCCGTAATGCTTTGGTTAGAGCCAATTATCAAAACATACAAAAAGGGATCAAAAGAGATTCTGTATATTTGGAACGATTCTTTCATAACCTCTTGTTGGGAGAAAACAATGAGTTGAGAAATCGCTTCATGATAGTTGATGCACATGAAAACATTGTCACTACCCCGACAAGTACCCCGACAAGCTCAGATAATCCATTGCTGATAGATAATAAGAATATCATCCGCTTAATAAAGACTATTGCTAACAACAGATTATCTGTCAAAGAGATGATGGTAGCTGTAGGATTAAAGAACCGTGAAAATTTTATGGAATACTCACTTAATCCAGCCATTAAAGAGGGATTTGTTTCTATGCTCTACCCGGACAAGCCTCGCCATCCTCATCAGAAATATAAGCTGACGATTAAAGGATTGGCTATGTATAACTCTAACAATATGGTATAATAGCAAACAATTATATGTTCTGACATGATAATAAAATCAAGATTTGGAAATGTAAGGGATTGTTTAAATCGGAATACAAACATATAATCAATATTTCATCAATTATGTAGAAAGCAAAACTAAAGAAACACCTGTTATCACTTTCTAAAGAACAGATAACCGACATCGTTCTTGATCTATACGATGCGCGTAAAGAGGCAAGAGATTATTTGGAATTTTATTTTGCTCCCGATTGCAATGCTGAATTGGAAAAGTGTAAGAAAATAATCCGAAACGAGTTCTTCCCAACTCATGGATTTTCCGAAAAACCATCGTTTGCCCAATGCAGAAAAGTCATTTCCGATTTTCAAAAACTAAAAACGGAGCCGACCTTTGTTGCCGATTTAATGTTGTTCTATATCGAACAAGGATGCGAATACACACTTGAATTTGGTGACATGTGGAAACAGTTCTATACAACATTGGAGGGAATTTTCGACAAGGCTATGCGCTTTATCTTTCTCAACGGACTATTATCCGTTTATTACGAACGTATAGAAAAACTTATTGATAGCGTATCGGGGTTCGGTTGGGGATTTTATGATACGTTACAAGATATTTATTCGAAATATCGATAGCAAGCTCCAATCATTTAATAAATGATAAACTCTACTCACATTACGAATGTCAGGACTGTTTCTAAGTTTTAATTTATAAATTACAATATATATAACTTTCTTGGTCATAACCTTTTAGCTCATGATTAATGTGAGCATTCGTGGAATACACGTTAAAGTATGTACGCCTTTGCTGCGCAAAGGCGTACATACCTACAACTGTTTTTATATCATGACCAAAGAAGATTTTGATGCATTGCATTTGGACTTGCATCAGAGTGGTTTATCGAATTCTTATTCCTTCTTTGGGCAATGTTTTTGAATGTCTTGTGGTATCCAATAGTTCCTTACCAGTCATCATCTTCTTCATCTTCCTCATCATCAAAAGGTGTATGAAACCTGCTTAATTGCGTGCCATTTCCAACTTCATCATTGGGAGTTATCAAGTCGCTTGGCTCTGTTGCAGAAGAGCCGGACATGAAGTTTAACTCAGAATCCAGTACAATAATATGAATGGATGGTGCAATATATTTGTTTCTCATTTGTCGTTTCATATAAATTGTACTTCTATTTAATAACAAACTTCTTACCATTACGGATATATATGCCTTTATTGGTAGGACATGATATTTTATTACCTTGAATTGTGTAGTAGTATGTATCAGTGACATCGTTGGCTATCGGACGGGAGATAGCTGTGGTTTCTGTTTCTATATCGCTAAATAAGAATGATGATTTTGCCTGCAATGTATCAGATTTCGGTATTTTCAGATAAGCCTTGTGAGCATTATTTGTAAACGGTCTGCCTTCTTCTGTTCCCCAATAAAAGCCTACGGAATTTAAATCGTTTGACGAATTAAGGGAAAGCATATAATAAAGGTAGTTATCATTATTATCATCAGATATGATTTCGTTGTTGTCGGTCCCATTCAATACATTATCAGGGTCTGTAACACCTGTAGCAACAGTTTCAAGAAAATCGTAACTTCCTTGTCCGTGTAGTACAACTGCCGTTCCTTTGGGAATTATATCCATAGCCTTGTACGTCTTGCCTATCTGCAAACCTTCATTATTGCAATTGAATGTATATGCTTCTACTTCATCAGGAACAACAAGGTTCTTGTCACTATAATATAATGTGGAATATTTGGCTGCGCCTATTTGCAATTTTATTGGATTATCGACAGATATTTTACGGAATAATTGTATGTTAGCATTAGTAGAACTACTCATAGCTCTGAAAGATTGTGTTGAGTAATTTATAATGCGCTTTGTTGATTTATTTGAGATTCTAACAAATCTGTTATCTGTTTTTCCAATTTCGATACTCCACTTATATTTATTTGCTTTATTATATTCCGTGGAATACTCAATGTCTGTACTTGTTTCTGAATCTGAATACAAATATCCTTGTATTGTTTTGATATAAAATAGTTCTACATTTTCCATGTCTTTTATTATTTCAATTTCAAATGGAGAATCGTCTGTATTTACCTTTTCAAGGGAAAGCAAATTCATATTTTTTACGTTTATTTTAATACCTTTGCCAACGCTTACTTTATTAATTGGCTCAATCTTTCCCATTGATACATTGTCATCAATTCTAACAATAATAAAAATTCCACCTTCACCAATTTGTTCATCAGAAGTCACTTTCTCATATACCCCTTGAGCATATATAGACTTTAAGCAAAATATTTGTAGAAACAATACAATTAAAAATGTGATAGTTTTCATAACATTAGATTGTTTTCCTTTTATCAGGCAATATGTACTATTTATCTATGATATTAATCATTAACGTGAATTCAAAGAATGTGGTTTCTTGTTTTTACGCATTGTATTTGGACTCACATATTACTAATTAGAATAAAAAGCCATGCTCCGGATATCGAAAGACATGAACTACGATATCTGAAGCATGGCTTTTTTATATCTGAACACTTATGCCATGCTTGCCCAAGCATGACACCGGCGATTACTGATGCTGTTCACGAAGAAGGTCGTTAACGGTCTTTACAGGATTAAAAGTGGAAAGAGGCACTTCAACAAACACCGTATTCCAATTGCTCATGGCACCGTTCCACAGTCCGGGAAGTTCGAGGGCTTTCAATTCCTTGCCGTTTTTGCTTTTTGAACTTATAAAGCCTGTTGTCTTGTCTACAAAGTCGGGAAGGTTAAAGGCATTGCCCTTATAGTCTTTGACAGCGCAAACAAGGTCTACGGGATTGAAGTGTGTACCCTCTGTAAACATCTTCATATACTCTGTATTGCTCTTGTCTATCTGACTGCTTTCAAGTATTTGCAGACTTACAGTTCCGTCCTGATTGTAAGTAAGGAACGGACCACCACCCGGTTCACCAACATTCTTCACAACGCCACATACACGCATCGGACGGTTAAGCTTCTGTTTGAGATAGATAACAAGCTCTGCATCTTCCAGTTCCTTTATGTCGTGCTTGCGGCAACACAGGTCGCGCTGTACAAAACGTATAATGTTTTCCAGCTGTTCATGACTGTATGAGCCTGTTTCCAGCAGATTCAGATATTCAAATGCCTGCTTCTGCAGTGTTACAAGTACACCTGCTATAAGCTGCTTGTATGTTACGGTGTCTTCCTTAAGGCTGTCAGGCACTACATTGTCAATGTTCTTTATAAATACGACATCTGCATCTATATCGTTTAAGTTCTGTATCAGCGCTCCATGTCCGCCGGGACGGAATAGTAAAGAGCCGTCTTCGTTACGGAAAGGTGTGTTGTCAGGATTGGCAGCAACGGTATCCGTACTCGGCTTCTGTTCTGAGAAAGATACGTCGTAGCTGATGCCATACTTCTTTTCATATACAGATTTCTTCTCCGACACTTTCTTTTCAAACAGTTCCCTGTGCTCCGGACTTACGGTAAAGTGCATGTTTGCCATTCCCTTGCTGTCTGCATACAACGCTCCTTCTACCAGATGTTCCTCAATGGGAGTGCGTGCACCATCCTTATAACTGTGGAAAAGAAGCAGTCCCTTCGGCAACTGTCCATAGTTAAGTCCGTTGTTTCCAAGCATATTTGCCACAACAGCATTGTAGTTACCTTCTCCTATTAGGGCTTTAATGTCTTTTCCGTTATTGGAAATGCACTTATCGTTCAAGGCGTCGTAAAATGCAAACTTCTCAATATTGTCGAAATACTTTTTCTCAAAGTCCGTTTGCGGTTCGTTATATGGAGCATCAAGAAATGCGAACATGTCCTTGAACATGCGGCTTGCCGCACCACTTGCCGGCACAAACTTTACAATTTTGTGTCCGTCTGCTTTATATTGTTTCCAAGCATCTATGAAAGCGTTGCGCCCGTTGTCGTCGGGAGAGATGATACCCTGCCCTATTCCTGCTGCTGCCTCAAGTTTTAAAAACGGAAAACCGGTCTTGAATTCTTCCAATTGTGTGTTGATTTGCTCCTCTGTTATTCCCTTTTGAGCAATTTGGGATAAATCTTTTGGTGATAACATAAGTATTATAGTATAAAAAGGTTTGTTTAAATCTGTTACAAATATAGCTGTTTTTATTAAAACAAACATCTTTTAGTAAAAAAAATCATACCTTTGTTGCATAAAATCAATTAAATAACGGCTATATGGCAGGCAATTTGTTGTTTACAAAGGAAGAAAGAACCGAACTCATAAACTTATTGAAGACATTGCGTGGTGCAATAATACCAACTGTAACACACGAAGAGGAAAAGAAGATATATAACTGTCTGAAAGCCGCTGCCGACAATAAGGAAATCGTGCGCGACGTTTTCGGAATGAACCCCATACTGTCGAGTTTCAGAACTGCACTCATTGCACACGAAGAGATCGGGCTTAAGCACGACGGCATCATCGCCATCCTTCTTTACACCGGTGTCAGGGACAATATTTCCGCCATAGAGAGAATAAAAGAAGAGTTTGGCGAGAATGTGTCACGCATAATAAAGGGACTTGTAAAGATACAAGAGCTGTATAAGAAAAATCCTGTTATCGAGAGCGAGAATTTCAGGAACCTGCTGCTTTCCTTTGCAGAAGACATGCGCGTTATTCTTATAATGATTGCAGATCGTGTAAATCTTATGAGACAGATACGCGACACCGAGAACCTTGATGCAAAATTCAAGGTCAGCGAGGAAGCAAGTTATTTGTATGCACCCTTAGCACATAAGCTTGGACTATATAAACTTAAGAGCGAGCTTGAAGACCTTAGCCTTAAGTATCTGGAGCATGACGCTTATTATATGATAAAAAACAAGTTGAATGAAACAAAGAAAAGCCGCGACCAATACATACAGAAGTTCATTGCTCCGATTGAGAAAAAACTTACCGACGCAGGACTTAAGTTCCACATGAAGGGCAGGACGAAGAGTATACACAGTATATGGCAGAAGATGAAAAAACAGAAATGCAACTTTGAAGGCATTTTCGACCTCTTCGCCATACGTATAATACTGGATGCTCCGCTCGAACAGGAGAAGATGCAGTGTTGGCAAGTCTTTGCCTTGATAACCAACATGTATGTGCCCAATCATAAACGTATGCGCGACTGGCTTACTGTTCCGAAGTCCAATGGCTACGAGAGTCTGCACATTACCGTCAACGGTCCTGAAGGAAAATGGGTGGAAGTGCAGATCAGAACGGAGCGTATGGACGACGTGGCAGAACGCGGACTGGCGGCACACTGGCGTTATAAAGGGATTAAAGGTGATGCCGGACAGGATGACTGGCTTAACAGCATAAGGTTGGCTTTGGAGAGTAAGGACGACATGCAGGTCATGGACAGGTTTAAAATGGATCTTTATGAGGACGAGATATTTGTATTCACCCCTAAGGGAGATCTCATAAGATTTCCCAAAGGAGCAACTGTTCTCGACTTTGCCTATCACATTCACTCCAATGTAGGGAACTGTTGTGTAGGGGCAAAGATTAACGGTAAAATAGTAACCCTCAGATATGTCCTTAAGAGTGGCGACCAAATAGACATCATAACAGCAAACAACCAGACTCCAAAACAAGACTGGATAAACATAGTAAAGACAAGCCGTGCAAAAGCAAAGATAAGACAGGCATTGAAAGAGACACAGATAAAAGACGGTCTTTATGCAAAAGAGATGCTTGAGAGAAGAATGAAAAACCGTAAGATCGAACTCTCTGAAGCAACAATGTCTCATCTTATAAAAAAACTCGGCTTCAAAGAAACAAAAGATTTCTACAAACAGATTGCAGATGAGACACTGGACATGAATCATGTCATAGACACTTATCTGAAAATACAAAGCAATGACAGCGGTACGCAGGCACAGAATGTGCGCAGTGCAGAAAGTTTCAGTTACGAGGCTCCGATTTCAGACAAGGCTGGCGGACATGAGGATGTACTGATGATAGACCGTAACATGAAGGGATTGGAATATTCTTTGGCAAAATGTTGTCATCCCGTATATGGTGATGATATATTCGGTTTTGTCACCGTAAACGGTGGTATAAAGATACACAAGGTTTCTTGTCCCAATTCACACGAACTTCACAAGCGTTTCGGATATCGTATAGTCAAGGCACGCTGGAGCGGAAAGGGTGTTTCACAATATACTACGATATTGAAAGTTGTCGGTAACGACAACATAGGCATACTTAACAATATCACGAGCATCATATCAAAGGAGGAGAAGATCATGATACGCAGCATCAACGTCGACAGTTCGGACGGCTTGTTCAGCGGTAACATTGTGATAAGCGTGGAAGATATAAACCGACTTGAAAAGCTTATAAAGAAACTGAATACAATCAAGGGCGTAAAACAAATAAGGAGACTGTAAACAGTCTCCTTATTTGTCTTTATAACTATTACCGGCAGATGCACTTCATTTTATAATCTGATTTATAAGAAACTATGCCGTTCAATCCATTTCGGTTATTCCAGTATTGTGGTGGCACGCACACGACTCAGCGTCTCGGGGGTCATTTGCAGATAGCTTGCAATATATACCAACGGTGCACGTAATATCAGTTTGGGAGACATTTTGTACAGACGCAGATACCGGTCTTTTGCCGTTTCAAATCGCACCATGTCTGCATGTATCTGTGATTGTATGAGAGACTCTTCCAAAATCTTTCTGTAAAGAATTTGGATATTCACATTGTGAAGCGCCACTTGTTCAAGCTTAGCCTTCGGCAGGGCGTAGACAATTGCCGGCTCTATTGCTTTTATCTGCAACAGTGTTGGTTCCTCTTTGAACAGGCTTTCTATGCACATCACAATGCTTCCCTCAACAGCCATATGTTCCGTGATGTCCTTGTCTTTCTTGAAGTAGAACTGCCGCACAAGTCCTTTTTCAATATAATATATGTTGCGGCATACTTCCCCCTCACGAAGTATCATCTCTCCTTTGGCAAACCTCATCGGAACAAGAACGCTTTCCAGTATGTCAAGCTCTTCATGGGTCATCGTACTGAATCTGCGTGCAAGCTCACGGGCAATGTCACGTGTAGTGCTAACCGGTTCTTTCATTTCACTTTCCTCCTTTAATATTGTCTGTTTTAATCTAGTTTAAGTACTGCAAGGAAAGCTTTCTGTGGAACTTCAACATTTCCAATCTGTTTCATTCTTTTCTTTCCTTTCTTTTGCTTTTCCAAAAGCTTACGCTTACGGCTTACATCACCGCCATAACACTTTGCCGTGACATCTTTTCTTACACATTTCACTGTCTCACGAGCTACAATCTTAGCCCCTATAGCTGCCTGTATGGCTATATCAAACTGCTGACGCGGTATCAGTTCCTTCAGTTTTTCACACATCCTTCTGCCAAAAGCAACGGCATTGTCCTGATGCGTAAGTGTAGACAACGCATCCACAGGCTCACCGTTCAACAATATGTCGAGCTTTGCAAGTTTTGACGGCTGATAGCTGTCTATATGATAGTCGAACGATGCATATCCTTTGGAGATACTCTTAAGCTTGTCGTAAAAGTCTATTACGATTTCGCCAAGGGGTATCATGAAGTGCAGTTCAACACGGTTGCCGCTGATGTATTCCTGTTTTATCAGCTCGCCACGCTTGTCAAGACACAGTTTCATTATCGGACCTATAAAGTTCGAATCTGTGATAATCGACGCTTTTATATACGGCTCTTCGATGTGGTCTATCATCGTCGTATCCGGCAATCCCGACGGATTATGTACTTCTTTTACACCTCCCTGCTTGTCATATACCATATATGATACATTGGGAACGGTCGTTATTACATCCATATTGAACTCACGGTCAAGACGCTCCTGTACTATCTCCATGTGCAGAAGCCCCAGGAAACCACACCGGAAGCCAAATCCCAATGCAACAGACGACTCCGGTGAGAATGTAAGTGCGGCATCATTGAGCTGTAGTTTCTCCAACGAGGCTCTCAAATTCTCATAATCGGAAGGATCAATGGGATAAACACCGGCAAAGACCATGGGCTTTACCTCTTGAAATCCGGAAATAGCCCTTTCGCAAGGACGTGATATATGTGTGATTGTATCTCCAACTTTCACGTCTTTGCTGTCTTTTATTCCACTGATGATATATCCTACATCTCCGGTCCGCAGCTCATTCCGTGCAATCATATCCATTTTAAGAACTCCAACTTCATCGGCTGTATATTCCATACCCGTATTGAAGAACTTCACTTTGTCCCCTTTTCGTATTGTTCCATTTTCAATCTTGAAATAGGCAATGATGCCACGGAACGGATTGAAGACCGAATCGAAAATCAGAGCCTGTAACGGTGCATCAGGATTTCCTTGCGGATGCGGCACGCGTTCAACCACTGCACGCAGTATATCCTCTACACCTTCACCTGTCTTTCCCGAAGCCCGAAGTATGTCATTGCGGTTACAACCGATAAGTTCCACTATCTCATCTTCCACCTCATCCGGCATGGCAGAAGGCATATCTATCTTGTTTATCACAGGAATTATTTCCAGATCCTGCTCTATTGCCATATACAGGTTGCTGATGGTCTGTGCCTGTACTCCCTGTGTAGCATCCACTACCAGTATGGCACCTTCGCATGCAGCAATGCTTCTCGATACTTCGTATGAAAAATCCACATGCCCCGGAGTATCAATGAGGTTAAGTATATAGTGCTCACCGTCCAGTTCATATTCCATTTGTATGGCATGACTCTTTATTGTTATGCCACGTTCACGTTCGAGATCCATATCATCAAGCATCTGTCCCTCTACTATCTTTATCGTCTTTGTATATTCAAGAAGACGGTCTGCTATAGTAGATTTTCCATGATCTATATGGGCTATTATACAAAAGTTCCTTATATGGTTCATTAGAAATAAAGCTTTTGATTTGCAAATATACGAATAATATTCGATAAAACAAAATAGCGAAGGTCTGACTTTAGTCCGGTTCGTGATGGCAAAGCCGATTTTGTGAGTCACAATATACAAAAAATATGCCATTTTCTCATATTGTGCATTGGCTTTTTAATGGAACATTTCAAAAAAACGGGCTTTTTATTTTGTTTTATACATAGATTGATTAATTTTGCAGGACTGATTTTATGGTTATGAAAAATCTTTATATCATTGTTCTGTCACTCTTTGCACTATGCTCATGTCATGAAAGCATTGAGGAAAGAGCTGCAAGAGAGACATCAGAATTTACAAGAAAGAACTGTCCCGCACCTGTTTCCGAAGGTGTAATAAATGACAGTGTTGTATTTGAAAAGTCCACACAGACAGTGAGTTACTTCTATTCGTTAACTGGGAAGTTGGATACTACTGTAATTAACACATACCAAATGCACGGAGAACTGAAAAAGGCAGTACAGGATTCGCCCTCATTGAGGGCATACAAAGACGCCGGATTTAATTTTTCGTATATATATCATTCAACCAAAAACAAGGGAAAGGTTCTTGCAGAGATAACAATAAGACCGGAAGATTATAAAAAGAAGTGATATTGAGAAATATAAAAACTGATATATGGGAATAAATAAGGCATACTTTTCTGACCTTATATTCTCATATATCTATATTCTTAACACCGTATACACCACTTGGTCAGTCTGTTGTCTACAAACCTTTCTGCTCCAAAGCACGGCACAACTGGTCCGGGCAGCTTGTCCCTTTTGAACCGCACAATATGCCGTCAAGACGTTTTTTCACATCCTCCGGCTTCATTCCGCGTACCAAAGAACATATTCCTTTAAGATTTCCATTGCATCCACCGACGAAACTTACATCATGTATAATTCCGTTTTCATCGATGTCTATGTCTATCCTCTTGCTGCAAGTACCTACAGGTATATACGTTATGTGCTTCACTTTTTTTAATTGATAATTAATAATTTATAATTTATAATTGATGGTGGGATAATATTTATCAAGTAGTTAAACGTTGACAAATCGTTATAAACGACAATAATCAATAATTGATAATTTACAATTGATAATGGTAATCATGCCAAGATTTCGTACATCGACAGATCATAAATTATGAATTATCAATTATCAATTATAAATTATCAATTACCTCCTTGGGTTATTCCTCCGGCTTCATGTTTGTATATACGTTCTGCACGTCGTCGAACTCCTCAAGGCGCTCAACCATTTTGTCTATCACGGCACGAACCTCTGCATCAACATCCTTCAAGTCATTGGGAATATATGTAAATTCACCGCCTATATCCTCAAATCCCTGCTCTTCGAGAAAATGTTGTATCTGCGAATAACTCTTCGGATCGCCGTAAATGGTTATCGTTCCCTCTTCAGTGTCCTCGTCAAACTCATCCTCTACGTTAAGGTCGATAAGCTCCAGCACAAGGTCATCCATGTCGGTTCCGTCCTTTTTCTTAAATGTGAAAACACATTTATGGTCAAAAAGATAGGCCAATGAACCTGTTGTTCCAAGCGTACCGTTAAACTTGTTGAATACTGAACGGACATCTCCCACCGTACGTGTCGTGTTGTCGGTCAGCGTGTCTACAAACACTGCAATGCCATGAGATCCGTATCCTTCGTAGGTAACTTCCTTATAATCGCTCTGATCTTTGCCCATGGCGTTCTTTATTGCACGCTCGATGTTATCCTTCGGCATGTTTTCACGCTTACAAGTTGCTATGACAGAACGCAGCGCCGGATTGTTCTCGGGTTCCGGACCGCCGGCTTTTACAGCTATGGCAATCTGCTTGCCAAGGCGTGTAAACGTCTTTGCCATGTGTCCCCATCTCTTTAGTTTGGATGCTTTACGATACTCAAATGCTCTTCCCATTGAAGTAAAATTTTTTATTATTGTTTTATCATGTTAAATATCAGAAATCTCAGACTGTAATTCATGTAAACCGGACACCGTACCGTTATGCTCCTTACATTCGGCTCCTAAGGCACGGCATCCTCTGTAATACACGTTTTATCTAAGTTCTGCACCAAGCTTACCCTTGATATTATTGATAAGCTTATTCATTACTGTGTCTATTTGTTTGTCGTTAAGTGTCTTTCCCTCATCCTGAAGTATGAAGTTGACAGCATAACTCTTCTTCCCCTCGGGCAGGTTCTTGCCTTCATAGACATCAAACAGCTCGACACACTTCAAGAGCTTTTTCTCTGTCTGATATGCAATCTGTTCTATCTGTGCAAAATCCACGCTCTTGTCTATAAGCAAAGCCAAGTCACGGCTTACAGGAGGATATTTGCTTATTTCCTTATAGCCAACCTTGTTCTTCCTTACAGCCTTGGCAAGTGCAGTCCAGTTCAGGTCTGCGTAATACACGGAACCGTCTATTCCCGAAGCTTTTAGCAAGTTTTTGCTTATCACACCCATCTCAACAAGTAGCTTTCCGCCTCTGTTCTCTATGGCAATACCTTTCGAGAAGATGTTATTGTCGCTGTTGTGCATCAATACGGTGCCGCTGTTCAGTCCTATACGGCGCAGTATATTCTCCACGTATGCCTTGAGTTCATAGAACGAAGAGTCCTCATCGGGGTGTGCCCAGCTGCCTTTGACACGCTTTCCCGTAACCCACAATCCGAGGTGGCATTCCTCTTTATATGCGGACATGGGTGCGTCGGCATTATGTTTTTCCTTTGAAAAGTGGTATACATTTCCAAACTCGAAGAAACGAAGGTCTGGGTTCTTACGGTTGGCATTGTGTGCAATGCTCTCCAAACCGCCGAAGAGCAATGACTGACGCATGACATTAAGATCCGAACTCAGAGGGTTCATTATCCTTACACAGTTCTCCGCTGCATAACTGTCAAGCCCTTCGTAGTAGGCAGATTTGGTAAGAGAGTTGTTTAATATCTCGTTGAAGCCGCAGCCTACAAGCTGTTCACTTACAATCTCTTCCAACTTGTGTTTTTTGTCCTCATCTCCTTTTACGACAAGAGAACTTTTAAGCTGTGTCGGAATTTCAACATTGTTATATCCATACACACGGAGAATATCTTCAACAACGTCGCAAGGTCTCTGTACATCCACACGGTAGGGAGGGACACTGAGGCTCAATCCTGCCTCGCTTTCCGCATCTATCTTCATTTCCAGACTCTGTACTATGCTCTTTACTGTATCTGCAGGTATGTTCTTGCCTGTCAAGCGGTTTACATAGTCATACTCCAGCTCTACTTTAAAGTCGCATATCGGCTCCGGATATACATCCTTTATCTCCATGGATATCTTGCCGCCGGCAAGTTCCTTGCATAGAAGAGCAGCCTGTTTCAACGCATAAATAACTCCGTTAGGGTCTATTCCACGCTCAAAACGGAACGAAGCGTCTGTGCTCAGTCCGTGACGGCGTGCACTCTTGCGTATCCATGTGGGATGGAAATAGGCACTCTCCAATACCACGTTGCATGTGGTGTCGTATGTGCCGCTGCCCTTTCCGCCGAACACACCGGCAATACACATCGGTTCATCAGTGTTGCAAATGGCAAGATCTCGTTCGCTCAACTTATGTTCTTCACCGTCAAGCGTAACAAAAGGCGTACCTTCAGGCATTGTCTTCACGATGATATGATGCCCCTTGACCATGTCTGCATCGAAGCAGTGCAACGGCTGTCCGTATGCCATCATTACATAGTTTGTGATGTCCACTATGTTGTTTATCGGGCGCAATCCTATCACACGCAATTTGTTCTGCAACCATTCCGGACTCTCTTTCACGTCACATCCCGACACACTGACGCAGGCATAGCGACGGCAAGCCTCCGTGTTCTCTATCGTAACGTCTATGGGCATGTCCGTGTTGTCGGCGGCAAAAGCCTCGTCAGACGGGCGGTGCAGCGATGTCTTGTAGCCGTTCTGTAAAAGCCAGGCATACAAATCACGTGCGACACCCCAATGTGAGAGGGCGTCGGCACGGTTTGCCGTGATGTCTACTTCTATTAGCCAGTCGCTTTCAAGATTATAGTATTCGGCGGCAGGCTGACCTACCGGTGCGTCTTCCGGCAGAACAATTATACCTTCATGACTGTTGCCCACTCCTATTTCATCCTCCGCACAAATCATGCCGTAGCTTTCCACGCCGCGGAGTTTTGACTTCTTGATTACAAATTCCTTGTCGCCGTCATACAGCACACAGCCTATGTCTGCCACAATGACTTTCTGTCCGGCAGCCACATTGGGTGCTCCGCAGACAATCTGCGACGGGGTTTCACGTCCGAGATCCACCGTTGTAACATGCAGGTGATCCGAGTCGGGATGTACTTCGCACGTAAGCACTTTGCCTACATAAAGTCCCTTAAGTCCGCCCTTGATACTTTGGACTTCTTCAAGTGCATCGACTTCCAGTCCTTCCGAGGTGAGAGCATCGCACACTTCCTGCGGAGTAAGCTCAAAATCGACATACTCTTTTAACCATTTATAAGATATATTCATTGCAATGAACTTTTATACAATTTTTAATTCGGACGCAAAAGTACTAATTTTTGGTCATTTGAACAAACGTTTACTGTAAAAATATAAGGGCGCATACACCTTATTATATAGGATGAAAAACACCATATAGAGTGCACGTATCACCACCCTTCCGCCCCTGTTGAGTACGGTCTTTGACTAACACAAAAAGACATGATAATGAAAGATGTGACCTTTTGCCTTCAAAAAGCTATGCTTTAAGGGTGCTAAAGCTATGCTTTTCGAGTGCTAAAGCATAGCTTTTTGAAGGCAAAAGGTATTCGTTTGATTATCAACAAGTTACAAGAGCCTATTTTATACGCCCGATATACAGTGCCGCAGCCTCTGCACAACGCTCTCCGTCCACGCCTGCCGAGACTATTCCACCGGCATATCCGGCACCTTCGCCGCAAGGAAAAAGCCCGCCTATGCGCACATGTTGCAGGGTGTCATTGTCGCGAAGAATACGCACGGGCGATGATGTGCGTGTCTCCACGGCTATGAGTACGGCATCGTTTGTGAGAAATCCGTGGCTCATGGAGCCGAACTTCTTGAAACCTTGCTGCAGTCTTTTCGACACGGAGGGCGGAAGCCAGAAGTGCAGCGGACTGGAAATAAGTCCCGGTGCATACGAGCTTTTAGGCAGGTCGTAGCTCAGACGGCCGTTTACAAAGTCTGCCATACGCTGCGCCGGTGCAGTCTGTTTCATATTGCCCTGCTGCCAACAGTCGTTCTCAAGACGCTCCTGAAAGTCAAGCATCCGCAACACGTCATCTCCCGGAACGTCCTCGGGGCGCATCTCTACAACCATGCCGCTGTTGGACCACTGCGTGCCTCTGTTACTCGGACTCATTCCGTTGACGACTATCTGTCGCGGACCTGTGGCGGCAGGAATGACAAATCCGCCGGGACACATGCAGAACGAATACACTCCACGACCGTCCGCCTGTGTCACAAAACTGTATTCTGCCGCAGGCAACCAGCGCCCCCTGCCCTCCTTGTTGTGATACTGTATGCTGTCTATCAGCTTTGCCGGATGCTCAAGACGCACGCCTACGGCAATGCCCTTTGCCTCCATTTCAACATCCGAACCGTGCAGATAGCGGTAGACATCGCGCGCCGAGTGACCGGTGGCAAGTATCACCGGACCACGGAATACAATGTTTTCTCCGGTCTTTACATCCGATGCTTCCACGCCAACGACACTGTCTCCGTCGAACACAAGGGCTGTCATTTTAGTCATGAAATGCACCTCTCCGCCACATTTCAGTATGGTGTTGCGCATGTTTTCTATCACTCCGGGTAACTTGTCCGTTCCTATATGCGGGTGGGCATCGGACAAAATAGATACCGATGCCCCGTGCAGACAGAACACATTAAGTATCTTTTCTATGCTTCCGCGCTTTTTCGAACGTGTGTAGAGCTTGCCATCCGAATAGGCACCGGCGCCACCCTCGCCAAAACAATAGTTGCTCTCGGCGTCGACACGCTGTGTCTTCGTTATGGCGGAAAGGTCTCTCTTGCGCTCGTGCACATTCTTTCCACGTTCAAGGACAATGGGACGCAGACCAAGTTCGATGAGTTTGAGGGATGCAAAAAGCCCGCCAGGGCCGGCGCCGACGACAACCACGGACGGAGCAGCCGACACGTCGCCATATTTCACATGGGTGTATTCTTCATCCTGCGGCTCTTCGTTTACATACACTCTCACCTTAAGATTGATATATATGGTGCGCTGTCTGGCATCTATACTGCGCCTGAGCACACGGACATGCTTTATGGTACGGGCATCTATGCCTTTTTCTCTTGCTATAAACTCACGCATGGAAGCCTCGTTAGCTGCCTGCTGCGGAAGCATGCGCATCTGATATTCGTTGATCATTTTACTATTCTATTGTTTGCTCTTTTCAATTATATTCTATGTCCGGAAAATCAGTTAGGTCGGTAATGACAGTTCATTTCAGGTGCTTGTCAAAAAAGTCCAACACCGAATCCTGCACTTTCGGAGGGCACTCATGCGTCATGTCCCATATCTCGGTTGTCAGGTTCTCGTCCGCTCCCCGGCTTTTCCATACGTCGTGCATTATGTCAAACGCTTTCTTTACTCCCGGCACGGGGAAAAGCTTGTCCTTGTCTCCGTTGATGAAAAGCATAGGTTTCGGACATGCCATACTTGCAATGTGAGGATAGTCAAGATACTGTCTCAATCCCGGAATGCAGTTGGCAAACCCACCGTTCTCCTTGCGTCCGTACTTCCATGTCATCTGTACGTTTGTCGTTATCATCCAGCATACCGATGCTCCAGCCTTGATTTTGTCGGACAAGGCAGACAACATCCATGAGCGGTATGCCCCCATGGAACATCCGGCACATCCTATACGGTCGCCGTCAACGAAAGGAAGCGTGGCGAGAAAGTCGGTTCCGGCAATGTCGTCGTATGTCATAAAGGCACTGAGATTGCGTCCCAACATCATCATGTTGCCGGCGATGATGTCGTATTTCTTGCGGTCCACACCCTCGGCACGCCCTCGTTCTCCCCACAAGGGAGCGTCCGCAGAGAACACCACATAGCCGTGACGGGCAAGGAAGTCGCCCATATACCTGCCGCCGTAGACAACATCCTGCCACTTGTCGGCATCGGCTATCACTACGGAATCTTCGTCGAATGGCTTTATCATCTTCTCCTTTCCTATGAACAGATGCGCCCCGTGGTCGTGAAGAAGGTTAATGGCTGGGAACGGTCCTTTGCCGTCAGGCACGAGAATATATGCACGGACATTGTACCAGGCGGACAACGGGAATTCTACTTTCAATGCCTTGTATCCGTCGCGTTGTTCCTCTGCAATGACCTTATAGCTGTATGAAGAAGCGGCACGCGGCGGTGTCATCATACATTCAAAAACCTTTTTGCGGGCAGATGCGCGCCATTTGTCAAAGTCGGTCTCACTACTGTTGCCCCATGCCATGGGATATGTCAGTTCATCATGTATACTGTCCACATATACGGGAATATCCTTGTAATACTCGTAACGGGGGCGTTTTTGCGAGAAAACAGCTGTTGCAGATATGTACAGGCAGGCTGTAAGCAACAGATTTCGTAGTGTTCTATTCATAATAAAAACGGTGATTTTAATTACATTTTGCTGCAAAATTAGCAAATAATCGTATAACATTGTTTGTCGGAAGGATTTTTCTTGCTATTTTTGCACAATATAAATACAAGGACACACATCCCTGTTTGTTTCGGGGAGTCCGCAAATTTACGTACATAATGAAAGTTTTAAAGTTTGGCGGAACATCCGTAGGTTCCGTAAAAAGCATCAGATGCTTAAAGAAAATTGTAGAAAAAGAGGCTAAACACCAGCCTGTAGTGGTGGTTGTAAGTGCACTTGGAGGCATAACCGACAAACTTATCGAGACATCAAGGCTTGCACGCCGTGGAGACGGACGTTACAGAAGCGAGTTCGATGCAATGGTTATGCGTCACCACAGGATGATAGACACGATCATCACCGACCCAAAAAAGCGTGAAGACTTATTCAGAACCGTAGACTCGCTCTTCGAACAATTGAAGAGCATATACTTTGGTGTGTATCTTATTCGCGACCTGAGCGAGAAGACACAGGATGCCATATTGAGCTATGGAGAACGCCTCAGTTCAAGCATAGTGGCGGAACTGATAAAGAACGCTAAGCTGTTCGATGCAATGTCGTTCATAAAGACAACACGCAAGAACGGCAGTCACGTGCTTGACAGTGAGCTTACAGGGCGTCTTGTGCGTGAGGCTTTTGAGGAAATGCCACGCATATCGGTGGTTCCGGGATTTATCGGCAGAGACAATGTGACTGATGAAATAACCAATTTGGGGCGCGGTGGAAGCGATTATACGGCGGCTATAATTGCGGCAGCACTTGATGCGGAGGTATTGGAGATATGGACGGATGTCGACGGATTTATGACTGCGGACCCGCGTGTGATACCTTCGGCATACACTATAAACGAGCTTAGCTATATAGAGGCGATGGAGCTTTGCAACTTCGGAGCCAAGGTGATATATCCTCCTACCATATATCCCGTCTGTGTGAAGAATATCCCTATAAGGGTAAAGAACACGTTCAATTCTTATCACAGCGGAACCATAATAAAGAAAAGCGTTGAAAACGACAGCAAGCCCATTAAGGGTATATCGAGCATAAACGATACAACGCTGATAACAGTGACGGGACTTTCCATGGTGGGAGTTATCGGTGTGAACAGACGAATATTCACAGCACTGGCGGAAAACGGAATATCTGTTTTCATGGTGAGCCAGGCTTCGTCAGAGAACTCTACGTCTATCGGAGTGAAAGACTCTGATGCCGATGCGGCGGTGAACGTGCTGAACAATGAGTTCTGCAAGGAAATAGAAACGGGAGCCATGTTTCCCATGCATGCGGAAAGCGGTCTGGCGACAATTGCCATTGTGGGCGAGAACATGAAACACACACCGGGCATAGCCGGAAAACTGTTCGGAACGCTCGGAAGAAGCGGCATAAGCGTCATTGCATGTGCGCAAGGTGCATCGGAAACGAACATTTCGTTTGTGGTGGAAAAAGAGTTTCTGCGCAAATCGCTTAATGTGCTTCACGACTCATTCTTCCTTTCAGAGTATAATGTCCTTAACCTTTTTATCTGCGGAGTGGGTACTGTCGGCAGCAAACTGATAGAACAGATAAAGGCACAGCATGACGAACTGAAGCAGAACAGGCGTCTGAAACTGAACGTTGTGGGAATTGCAAGCAGTCATAATGCCATATTCAACCGCGACGGAATAGACCTTGACAACTACAGGAAACAACTGAAAGAGTCTGAAACAAGCAACCTTGCAATGCTGCGAAACGAAATTCTCGGCATGAACATATTCAACAGCGTATTTGTGGATTGCACTGCAAGCAAGGATGTTGCATCGCTGTACAAAGTCTTTATAGAAAATAACATTTCTGTAATTGCAGCCAACAAGATAGCGGCATCGTCGGATTATAACAGTTATATTTCACTGAAACAGACGGCACTTGCACGCGGCGTGAAATTCAGATTTGAGACAAACGTAGGTGCAGGTCTGCCTATCATCGGGACAATAAACGACCTTCGTAACTCAGGGGACAAAATATTGAAGATTGAAGCCGTACTGAGCGGTACGCTTAACTTCATATTCAACGAACTGTCGGATGATGTGCCGTTCTCCGAAACCGTAAGGCGTGCGAAGGAACAGGGATACAGCGAGCCGGATCCGAGGATAGATTTGAGCGGTACGGACGTTGTGCGGAAACTTGTGATACTTACACGCGAGGCGGGCTACAAGATAGAAAAGGAGGATGTGGAAAAGCGTCTTTTCGTTCCTGAAGAGTATTTCAACGGCAGTATTAACGACTTTTGGGAACGTCTGCCTTTGCTTGACAGCGATTTTGAAAGACGCCGCAAAGAGCTTGAAAATGAAGGTAAACGCTGGCGGTTTGTTGCAAGAATGGAAAACGGAAAGACTGATGTTTCGCTACAGGCAGTAGGCAAGGAGCATCCATTCTACAATCTTGAAGGCTCGAACAACATTGTAATGCTTACAACAGAACGATATAAAGAATATCCCATGCTTATACAGGGCTATGGAGCCGGTGCAAGTGTCACGGCGGCAGGAGTGTTTGCCAATATAATGTCTGTTGCGAATATTTAAAGGGAGAGGCACATGAAGCACATTATTATATTAGGAGACGGTATGGCAGATCACCATGTCGGACGGCTTGGTGGAAAGACTTTGCTGCAACATGTTGAAACTCCTTACATGGATACATTGGCACGTGAGGGAAGAACAGGGAAGCTTGTAACCATTCCGGACAACTTTCATCCCGGGTCGGAAGTGGCAAATACCGCTATCTTGGGATATGACCTTAACAAGGTTTATGAAGGGCGCGGACCTCTCGAGGCTGTTTCCATAGGGTATGAAATGCAAGAAGAGGACTTGGCATTGAGATGTAATATCATCACTCTTGCCGACGGTAAGATCATCAATCATCACGGTGGACATCTGAAAACGGAAGAAGGCGACATACTGATACATTATCTTGACAATCGTCTTGGAAATGAGAAGATACGTTTTATAACAGGAACACAATACAGGCATCTGCTGATAGTAAAAGGGGGAAGCAAGCATATAGAGTGTGCCCCACCCCATGATCATCCGGAAGAGCAATGGAAAGGTTTGCTGGTAAAACCGGAAAAGGGTTGGGAAGACCGTTGTGAGGAAGGGCGCATGAGCGCATCGGAAACGGCGGAACTGCTTAATGAACTTATATTTAAATCGCAAGAGCTGTTGGCACAGCATCCTTTTAATATTGAAAGAAAGGCTGAAGGAAAGGATATGGCAAACAGTATATGGCCCTGGGGTGGCGGATATCGTCCGCAAATGGAGCCTATAGCAGACAAATATACAAAGGTAAAGACTGGGTCGGTGATATCGGCAGTGGATCTGATACGTGGTATCGGGCACTATGCGGGATTAAAGATTATCAAGGTAGACGGGGCAACCGGACTTGCAAATACCAACTATGAAGGAAAGGCGGAAGCTGCGATTGAGGCTCTGAAGTCTGATGATTTCGTGTTTCTTCACATAGAGGCAAGTGATGAAGCCGGGCATGACGGTGACCTTGAACTTAAAATGCAGACAATAAGAAACCTTGACAGCAAGATTGTGGGTTCTATATATAATAAGGTGAAAACATGGGATGAGCCGGTGTGCATCGCCCTCCTGCCCGACCATCCCACACCCGTTGAAATACGTACGCACGTCAAGGAGCCGGTTCCGTTTGCAATATGGCATCCGAATATAGAGCCGGACGGTGTATGTATTTTTGATGAGGAGAGTTGCGAGAAGGGTTCATACGGAATGCTTTATATGGAACAATTCATGAACGAATTTATGAAGTTTTGAATGCTTCCGCTTATTTTTCAATTATAAAAAACAAATCAAATGAGATATTATAGCACAAACAACCGAGCTTCTTCCGTATCTTTGCATGAAGCTGTTGTAAAAGGGCTGGCATCGGACAGAGGACTGTTCATGCCGGAAAAGATAAAGACATTGCCGAAAGAGTTTTTTGACAACATCGACAAGATGTCATTTCATGAAATTGCATGTACCGTGGCTGACGCTTTCTTTGGTGAAGATGTGGAGGAAGAGGCTCTGAAAGACATTGTATGTGATACGCTTTCGTTCGACTGTCCGGTGATGAAAGTTACGGACAGCATATATTCTCTCGAGCTTTTTCATGGACCTACATTGGCTTTCAAAGATGTTGGGGCACGGTTTATGGCACGCCTTCTCGGTTATTTCATAGAAAGTGAACGTAAAGAGACGGTAAACGTTCTTGTTGCAACAAGCGGTGACACCGGCTCGGCCGTAGCAAACGGTTTCCTCGGTGTGGAGGGAATACATGTGTATGTGCTGTATCCGAAGGGAAAAGTAAGCAGAATACAGGAAAGTCAGTTTACTACTCTCGGACAGAACATAACGGCTGTCGAGATAGACGGTGTGTTTGATGATTGCCAGGCACTGGTTAAAAACGCATTTATGGATGAAGAATTGAACAGGCACATGAAACTTACGTCTGCCAACTCCATAAATGTCGCGCGTTTCCTTCCACAAGCGTTCTATTACTTCAATGCCTACGCACGCATGAAGGAAAGAAATGCGGCAGACAACATGGTGGTATGCGTTCCGAGCGGTAACTTCGGCAACATCACAGCGGCTTTGTTCGGACAGGAAATGGGCTTGCCGATAAAACGTTTCATTGCGGCAAACAATGCCAATGACATATTCTACAAGTACCTGCAGACAGGCAACTATGAACCAAAACCAAGTGTTCAGACCATTGCAAATGCCATGGATGTGGGCGATCCAAGTAATTTTGCGCGCATAATGGATTTGTACAGCAACGATTACGATACGATAAAAGGGCGCATCAACGGTGCTTCGTTCTCTGATGATGAAATAAAAGAGACAATGAAACAGTGCTTCGATGATAATAAATACATTCTCGATCCGCACGGAGCATGTGGATATCTGGCACTAAAGAATGAGTTGAAAGCCGGAGAAACAGGCGTCTTCTGCGAAACGGCACATCCTGCAAAGTTCAAAGAGACAGTGGAAGAAGCCATAAACAGTCATGTTGAAATACCGGAACGCCTTGCCGAGTTTATGAAAGGAACCAAACAAAGTGTGGGACTCTATAAGGAATTCAAATCATTCAAGGCATTTTTAATGTCACGGTAGCCAAAGTCAGAAGAAGCAATCATCCGCGTTGTAGGAACTTTACCTTTGCGTATAAAAGTAAAGGTAAAGTCCCTACAACGCGAATTATAGCTTATTTTGATACACCATCGGCATCCCCCATTTTAGTATAGCGATTCAAAAGCATACACTTCATTTTAGCTTCTGCCAACCTGTTTTCTCCCTTACGTGCGGACATAAATTACTATCGTTGCAACAAGTCACTGTGAACAATGCTTCTATTGTCGGTATTTTGTTTTTTCTTGCCTTATATTTATGTTTTCATTGAGACATTAATAATTGAAGTCATCTCATTGTCATTTTGAGCCATATTTATTTCCTAAGTAAAAACATATAGCCAATATGATGATAAGTCCTATTAAAAACACCGGACCGGAAACAGAAACCGCTATAAATAAACAAAATAAGAAGAAAATGATCAATGCTGCTATCATAATGTATTGAATTAGAGTTGAATTTGTTAATGAAGTGATTTAAACTAATTTCAGACTGTTAAAATATCCTTTTTGTACAATGCTGTCCGCATTATAAAAACATTCCGGAAACAGCCACTATCTTGTCTGTATCTGCTGATACCCCACAAGACGGTCGGTACGCTCACCTGTTCCTCTGAAATATACAAGCGCCTGATACTTGTTCTCCGTCTGATAGAAGTTGCCCTCCTCAGGCATTACACGCGCAACCCCGTCGCTTCCCACAAGAAGATACTGATAAGAATAATATCCCTGTTTCTGCATGACCACGGCTTTATAGCACTGTTCCGCGTCGTCATACTCCATTTTGTATTCCGGTATGAAACGGTTGTTTGTCCATACGCCGCTAATGTACACATCACCGTCATAACGTTTCGGACATTTCAGAATATAATGTACGAAAACATATTCGGACGTGCGGTTGTTCTCCACATTATCGCTGTTTCTTATATAAAAGGCTCCGTCTGCATCCTCATCATAAACATAATTGGGACGCGGCTCATCGGCGAACGGATACACGTGATAGTTCCTGCCGTCCCAGCGTATGAAGTCTATGCCCATTGTCGGATGCGACACGTCCAGTATCTCATATTTATGATACTCGTTGCCAGCCTCAAAGATAAGATCCCTGTTGTGCTGCCACCTCAGTCCCTTTGCCATTATATACTGCGGCTGTGTGTTTATCCGGGCATTATCCCACCTGAAGTTCTGCATCACCACTGTCTTTATCTGCGTGGCGGGATTTGTAACATTTATACCGTGATAGTCAGCCTGCATAGACACCTGCTGATGAGACTTGTTAACATCCACATCCGTGTTCGACGATACACTCATGCTTACGCCCACCAACGGTTCCACCACCATAAAACATGCAGAAAACATCGGGCGGTTTGCATCGTTCTCATTGTATACGGTCAGCCTGTAATTGCCGCTCATCTTCAGACGACATCTTTCATTGGGAATCTGCAGCGAATAATGCGTGTACAACACATTGGTATTTACGGACTCTTCACTGTCGTCTATAGTATTTCCTTCATAAAAGCCCGATATATAATCGGCGGGAAACAGGGCATCAGAGACAGACCAGTCTGCCTCGCAGTGCTCTATGGCGTAGGTATATCTGTGATACGTATGTGTAAGGTCATCAAAACTGATGTTTATCACGTCCTTAGGATTATTACTGCCAAGCCTCACCACCGGCAGTGACAGCCGGTCGACGCCCGCCACGACTTGAAGCGACGCTATACGACTGTCATAAATCTCATTACGCTGTGCATATCCGCTCACAGCATATATATATATTAATAAGGTGAAAAGCTTTCTCATATATACATAACGCAGGAAGGATTGATAAATTGTAAAAACATGCGGGGCAAAAGATTGGCATGGGAGCTGTTGAAACAAGAATTGATATCAGATAAAGTGAGACAAAGATATTTTCTGTTTTTATTTTGGCTATATAAAAATAAATACTTAATTTTGTGTCTATAAAATCCAGTTAGCCTTGAAATAGGGCATGTGGGTTTATAACAATGTCCAATATTACAGGCATTGTTTACAAGGAACTTTAAGTTCCAATACATCGATGGTTCTGATGACAACGCAAACATCTCGTGAAGATGTATCCGGCAGCATCAGAGGAATGGCGTTACGAACGTCTTATCTTCAGGTTTCGGAAATCTGGTAAATTAACGAATACTGCTTGAAGAAGATGCAATCGGACGTCTGCGTGGGTGATTTTCACTGATCACGAATATTATCAATAGCATATCCGGATTTTTGTCTGGAATGAAGATTGTGGTATGTCGTTGTTCCATGTATTAATCTCCCGGCGTGGGCTAACTGGTTGCTTATCTCTGCAGTATAGGTTTACCAGAGCCTCGGAACCGGGATAAGCAGGAGTACAGAATACCCGCGCCGTTTCTTTTTTTATAAATCCTATATAAAAAACAAAAAGTCAAATCTCGGGTGTTCTATAGACTGTAAATACAGTAATGCTGACCCATTATAAAATATATAACGTATGCATTAAAACCTTTAGCAATATATTAAACTTGTTAAAGAAACGTCAGTCGTGGACAAGATATCATTTTATAAATGACAAGACAAAAGATTTCATTCTATTACGTAACGACAATAAGACTATATTAGAAGCGTCAAAAATAAACAAGACACAACCCGCATATTGGTTTCATGCCTCATCTTTAGGAGAATATGCCGTAATACGTCCATTGATACAGGACATTAAGAAAACACGGAATTGCAAGATAGTGGTAACCTTCTTCTCCACAACAGGATATAAATACATGAAACACAATCGGCAAGACAAGGATTTTATAGACAAAATATTACTTTTACCTATTGATACAGAGAGAAATGCCAGTAATTTTATAAAAGCCTTTCACCCTAAGGCTGCTATATTTGCCGTGTCTGAAATATGGGTTAACTACATAAACAAACTGTCACAGACAAAGACACCTACATTTCTCATTTCTGCCTTAATACAAGATAGTTCCATCTATTTAAAGCCGTATGGAAAAATGCACCGACATACATTGAAATTATTCACAAATGTCTTTGTTACAGACAACAAATCTTTAAACAATCTTACAAGGATAGGCATAAACAATGGAATAAAAGCCGGAAATATTTTATTTAACAATGCAATATCGATAGCAGAAACGCCTTACGAAAATGCGATAATCGAACGATTTTGCCAAGAGACAGAAGGGGTATTCATTGCAGGAAGCATAAGTGACAAAAAAGATCTGAACATAATGTCATATCTTGCCAACCGCAACAAAGATACAAAGTTCATCTTTGTTCCACATGAAATAAGTGAAGAAGGATTGAACGAAATAAGATTTCATCTTGACGGATACTCTATATTATACTCTGAATGTACAACTGAAACAGACTTCACAAGATATCAAACACTTATAATTGACTTTATCGGCTCACTTGCAAAGATATACAGATATTGTAAATGGGCTTACGTTGGTGGTGGGTTCACTAAATACCTGCATAGCGTCGTTGAGCCAGCTGCCTATGGTATTCCTGTTGCCTATGGTCCATGCACGCAAAGACAACCTACAGCCAAACTACTAAAAGAACAAGGAATAGGCATGATTATAAGAAACAAACATGAGCTAAACAAATGGTTCAGGCATCTCAAGGCAAACAGCAGCATATATGAAGAACTGAAACAGGAAACTAAAAAATACACATACGAGAACAGAGTACCAATTAACCAGATTATAAGCATAATAGATACACATGATAAATAGAATATCATACATACTGACATACGCCATGCTATATATAGTAGCATTAATACCTTTAAACATTCTATATATCATCAGCAGTGGTGCACACTTCTTCGTGTGCCATATACTGCGCTATCGTAAAACAACCATTCGTAAAAATCTTACCTATGCTTTTCCTGACAAAACAAAAAAAGAAATAAGAAAAATAGAAAAGAAATTCTATTTGCATATATGCGACCTGTTCGTGGAAACAGTAAAATTGTTGCACATAAGCAATAAAGAAATGAGGAAAAGAGTAAATATATATGGATGTGATATTGTAGAAGACCTTGCAAAACAAGATATACCGATATTCGTATATCTGTCACATTACGGTAATTGGGAATGGGCACAAGAAGTAAAAAAATGTTATATCCGTCCTAAAATAACAGCAGAGATATACCACCATATTGCCAATCCTGTAATAAACCGCATTATGCTGAAGATACGAAGCCGGTGGAACGGCATGCTTTTCTCGCAAAATGAAGCAGTAAGGAATATATTAACGCTGAGAAAGACAGGAAAGTCTTTCCTTATCGGGTTTATTTCAGATCAACGTCCTCACCATGCAGAAGACAACCAATGGATAACATTTCTAAACCAACCAACAGACATGGTCTGTGGGGCAGAAATATTAGGAAAACGATGTAACGCTGCTTTCCTCTATCTTGACATAAATAAAGTGAAAAGAGGACACTATCATATGACTTTTATGCATCTACAGCCTTCGGATGAATGTCGAACACCATATCCTTACACTGAAACATACATGCATAAATTGGAACAGACCGTAAAAGAATGTCCGGAATACTGGTTGTGGTCACATAAACGGTGGGCACATGCAGACAGTATACAAAGAATTATAAAACAATAATAAATATATAAACAACATGAAAGTAATTTGTGTAATACCTGCCCGCGCAGAATCGTCACGTTTTTTTGAAAAGCCATTGTCTTTTATATGCGGAAAACCAATGTTGCAATGGGTGTATGAACATTGTAAGGCATGTACAGAGTTTGAAGAAGTATATGTGGCGACCGATTCTGATAAAATAAAGAAACTTGCAGAAACGTTCGGCGCAAAGGTTGTAATGACAGCCACAAGTCATGAAACCGCCACAGAACGTTTATACGAGGTACATACCAAAGTGGATGCAGACCTTTATGTTATGGTGAACGGTGACGAACCTTTACTAAACCATGATGCCATTATTCAATGTATACCCGATGCCATAGATACTAATAATATATATGTATCTAATCTTATGACAGACTTTGACGATCCTGTAGAGGTTGTAGATGCTACAAATCTAAAAATAGTAACAGCAGAAGACAACCGATGTCTTTTCATATCCCGCAGTCCCATACCATATCCCAAAGGAAACATGGACTACGTGTATCATAAGTTTGTGGGTGTCGGTGCTTTTACAAGAAAAGCCCTTCAGTTTTATCATAATACCCAACGCGGTCCTATCGAAAAGATTGAAGAAAACGACTCCTTCCGTTTCATCGAGAATAATATTCCTATATACTATTACAATTGCCATTGCAAATCATTATCTGTTGATACGCGCAAAGACATCGAGGGAGTGGAAAAATACATGAGAAAAAACGGATTTGTATAACTTGTTTATGAAAATAGGATTTGAAGCAAAGAAAGTCTTTACAAACTCCACAGGTATAGGAAACTATAGCAGACGTTGTATCAACGCCTTGGACATGTATGAAAAGAATATTGAAAGCGTACTTTTTGTTCCCGGACAAGTCAAGTCCGGAATATATCATGATATAAACAAAAACATCAAAATTGTCACACCGGATAAATGGATTAGCCGCAACAGTCTTTTGCGCGAAATCTGGCGATGTTTCTTTTCATGGCATTCAGTACGCTGTGAAAATATAGACATATATCATGGATTAAGCAATGAATTACCTTTTCTTATCAATCATTCAAAATGCAAGACAATTGTCACCATACACGATCTAATATTCATACGTCATCCCGAAACTTACAGCTGGCTATCACGCATGATACTAAATGTAAAAACATATTATGCCTGCAACATATCCGACCATATTATAGCTGTAAGTGATACAACAAAACGGGACATAATAAACTTTTACGGTATCGATGAAAAGAAGATATCCGTTGTATATCAAAGTATATCAGATGTTTTCAGAAAATCTATACAGGAAAGCGAAATCACACGATGCCGTAAGAAGTTTAATTTGCCTGAAAAATACATATTATGCGTCGGAACAATACAAACACGCAAAAACCAAAAAACAATAGTAAAGGCACTGACATTTATTCCGAAGAAAATACACGTCGTATTGGTTGGTAAGCGCACTGAATATCAGAATGAAATTGTCAGCATGGCAAAATCATACCGCATAAGCAACAGACTACATATTATCAATGATTTACCCAACGAATATCTTCCTGCTATATATAGGGCTGCCATTGTTTTTGTGTTGCCGTCAATATTCGAAGGATTTGGCATTCCCGTTACAGAAGCATTAGCATCCGGAACTCCTGTCATAGCAGCCAAGGGTTCATGTCTCGAAGAAGCAGGCGGTCCAAATTCAATATATATTGAACCAAACGATGCTAAAGGTATGGCTGATGCAATACATCAGATATGCAATGACAAAATAAAACGTGATACAATGGTAAGAAAAGGCAAGCAATATTCAATGCGTTTTACAGACAAAACATTAGCTGGTGAATTATGCCGTGTTTACAATAATATAATAAATCATAAACATCAATAACAATAATAATAAAGTCATCATGACTAATATTCATAAAAAAGAGAAGCCTTTATTCTCCATACTTATTCCAAGTTGGAATAATCTGGAATTCCTAAAACTATGCCTTAAAAGCATTGAACGGAATTCATCTTATACACATGAAATACTGATACATGTGAATGACGGCAACGATGGAACACTGGAATGGGTTCGATATAAAGGATATAAGCATACTCATTCAAAAGAGAACATAGGAGTATGCTGGGCTTTAAACGGACTGCGTTCCTTGGTAACCACTGAATATATTGTATATATGAACGATGATATGTATGTTTTGCCAGAATGGGACAACATACTGCTAAAGACGATACAAAATATCGGACATAAATATTTTTATGTCTCAGCATCAATGATTCAACCGAAAGCACACCAGAATCGCAAAATAAGTGTGGGTGTTGCAGATTATGGTCTTACACCAGAAACATTCAGAGAAGAGGACTTGTTGAAACATTATAACGAGGTTTGCATTCCAAACTGGAAAGGCAGTACATCGCCTCCATGTATCGTACATCGTGATATATGGGACATTGTGGGAGGATATAGTGTGGAATTCTCACCTGGAATGGGGTCCGATCCGGACTTTTCCGCAAAATTATGGTTAGCAGGAATACGTGAGTTCAAAGGAATAGGAGCAAGCATGGTTTACCATTTCATGAGCCGCTCTGTAGGCAGAGTAAACAAGAATTGGGGATCACTGCAATTTCTGCGCAAATACGGAATTACCATACGCACCTTTCAAGATGACATTTTGAATATTGATGAGCCAGAAGAATCATCAAAAAGCAAAAGAAACAGGTTGTATATAGACCGATTACGTAGTCGTATCAAATTGTTATACACATATTTCCGTAATGACAAAACAACAAAACTATGGGAACAACTTTAAATTTTAATATTCCCAAGACCATACATTTATGCTGGTTCAGCGATGAGGAATATCCTGAAAAAATACAATTATGTATAAATAGCTGGCAACATATATTGCCCGATTTCCATATACGTCACTGGACAAGAAAAGACGCAATGTCCATAGAATGTCCTTTTGTAGATGAAGCCTTGTCACTAAACAAATGGGCTTTTGCCGCAGATGTGATACGCCTGTACGCCTTATATGAGGAAGGTGGAGTATATCTTGACTCTGACATTCTTATCAAACGACGTTTTGACGAGTTCATCAAAACACCGACAGTATTGTTTCAAGAATACCACGATAATGATGTCAAAAGAAATCCTAAAGGTATGATATCACTAAACGGAACAAACAATATGCCGGGAAAAACAGTTTCAGGAATTGGCATACAGGCAGCTTTTATTATATCTGCTCCACATCAGCCTTTAATAAAAGAATTACTGGACATATACAAACAAAGACATTTCAAGCTGTCAGACGGAAGATTACAACAAGAGCCAATAGCACCTTCTTTGTATGCAATGGCTTTAGAAAAACACGGCTACCGCTACTTGGACAAGAAACAAAATGTGTTAGGAGCAGATATATATCCATCCTGTTTTGTTGCCGGACACAAAAGTGAAGACACAAGAAATGCCTTCGCCATACACCTCGTTGCACACAGTTGGAAAAAGCGTAACTGGTTTTGGCGTATGTTGCATAAATAGACCTCTAAAGATTATTTTCATGAAGAATATTATAATAAATCCACAATATACACATCTTGAACGCTTCATAACAACACTACCCGATATATTTGAAAGACAAGGTGATACAATACAAAACGGGCGTAACCTTATTAAGGTCATAGATGCACCGGACAATACAAGAATAAATATCAAACGCTATCACAAACCGCATGGAATAAATGCCATTGTATATTCTGCAGGCTTACGAAAACCAAAAGGTCTGAGAGCTTACCTGCATGCAAAAATAATCAGAAATCGTGGATTTGAAACTCCTACTGAAATAGCCTATATAGAGGAACGTTCTTTAACCGGTATCATTGGATATACATATTTCGTCAGTCTACAAAGCAAATACCGTCATAAGATGTATGAATGGGGAAACGCGACCAAGGGTACATACGAAGACTTTGCACGTGCCTTCGGTTTATATACGGCACAACTTCATAATGCAAAGATATTGCACCATGACTATACACCGGGCAATATATTATGGGATAAAGACAATAACGGAGAATATCACTTTGCACTTGTCGACACCAACCAAATGAAATTCGGAGATGTAAGATTTTCATGCGGATGTAATAACATCTGCAAATTTTGGGGACCACGACGCTTTATGGAAATTATTGCAGAAGAATATGCACGAGGAAGGAAATTTCCCATAGACAAATGTATTCACAAAGTGATGAACGCACGTACAAAGTTTTGGAAGCGATATAAAAAGAAAAAGTCTGAGAAAATAACATTCAACTTGGATTTTTAAGTATTATACACTTTAAAAGGAAGTCATGAAAAACAAAAATAAAACAATACTCATAATACGCATATCTGCCCTTGGCGACGTAGCAATGACAATACCGGCAATATACAGCCTGGCATTGAACAATCCCGAGATACACATAAAAGTACTGACACGTCCTTTCTTTTCGAAGATTTTCATTAATCGCCCGAAAAATATTTCTTTCATTTTACTCCAAGAAAAGCATAAAGGACTGACCGGAATAACAAGACTTATCAGAGAGCTTCATAAAGAAGATATATCTTATGTGGCAGATTTCCATAATATCCTACTGTCATGGATTATAGATATATCATTCATTCTTAGAGGTATAAAAGTTGCCATTGTCAACAAAAAAAGATTTGAACGATTGTTAATTATAAATAATAAAAACATTAAATCAAGTTCATTTATACAGCGATATGCTGAAACATTATTTAAACTTGATTTAAATGTATTGCCTATAATAGACCGCATTCCAACAAATGGGAACAATCCGAAGCCCCAATGTCTATATTACAAGAATAACGAAAAATGGATAGGCATTGCACCTATGGCAAGATATAAAAACAAAATATATCCTTTAGATTATATGAAAAAAGTAATCCATGAATTGTCTTGTATAAAAGAATTCAAAATATTCTTATTCGGTTCAAAAGAAGACATATTATTACTTACATCATTAAAAAGCAACAAGACAATATGTATAGCCGGAACAATGACTATAGAAGAGGAATTGTCGCTTATGTCACAACTTGACATAATGATATCTATGGATTCTGCCAATATGCATCTTGCATCGCTTGTCGGTACCAAAGTAATATCCATATGGGGAAGCACAACACCCGCATGTGGCTTCTTAGGGTGGCAACAGTCATCTGATAATGCAATATACTCTAATCTTAAATGCCAGCCATGCAGCATTGCCGGAAATGACAATTGCCGTTTTAAAGACTATAGGTGTCTGAATATAAATCCATTAATAATAACAAACTTAATAACACGACTGTTATCAAAAACCTAACACTTATCTGTCTTTTCAAATTCCATTATCTCTTACCACCCACCGATAAAGATTACATCCGACAAAATTACCTATGACCTCAGACACATAAACAACAAGAAGAGACAGGCTGAAAAGCATATCTGACGGAACAAGCATAAAATAAAAAGCATCTGCTATGCTATGAGTAAAGCCACAGAGAATGAAGACCGGAACTCCCAGCAACAAGGGCAACATTTTTCCACTACGCGCAAAATGTACTGCCGTGGTCATGATGAAACCGCATCCTATCGCAAGCAGGAAACAAGGAACGGCACCCTTTTCAAGGCGTGATGATGTAATAGCCATGGCAGGTTCAAGACAATCGGGTTGTGCATAACGTATTACAGATGCAGAAACAAGGCATCCTAAAATATTACCAAGCAGCACAGTAGCAAGCATGCCCCAGTCGCCATGACGGCGTATAAATCCGGCAGTACCTGTATACAGTTTCAGTCCGTAATAGACCACGGTTATAAGACCAAATGCAAACAACACGGCACCGGCAACACCTCCGGTGCGCAGATTGACAACACAACCGATAGATATGCAGATACCTGCCAGAATGGATTTTGGGAAACAATCTTTAAACATCAACTTAATATTTGTATGTTAACTGAAAATCAATGATAAACTGACAATAAAAAAATAAAGGCGCTGCAAGATCTTCAAGCTGCAACGCCTTTTATTCATATTTTCTACGAGTTCATTGTTATAAGAAACTCCTCATTACTGCGTGTCTTCATCATCCTGTCGTGAATGGTATTCATCGCCTCAACAGGATTCATGTCTGCAATATACTTGCGGAGTATCCACATGCGATCGAGAGTTGTCTTATCCTGCAACAGGTCATCGCGACGAGTACTTGAAGCAACAAGATTAACTGCCGGGAATATTCGCTTGTTACTAAGGCTGCGGTCAAGCTGAAGCTCCATGTTACCCGTACCCTTGAACTCCTCAAAGATAACCTCGTCCATCTTACTGCCGGTATCAATCAATGCCGTTGCCACGATTGTCAGCGAGCCTCCGCCTTCAATGTTTCGTGCCGCACCGAAGAAACGTTTTGGCTTTTGCAGCGCATTGGCATCCACACCACCGGTAAGCACCTTGCCGCTTGCAGGCGATACGGTGTTATAGGCACGTGCCAGACGTGTTATGGAATCAAGGAAAATAACTACGTCATGTCCGCACTCTACCATACGCTTGGCTTTTTCAAGTACAATTCCGGCAATCTTCACATGGCGCTCTGCAGGCTCGTCAAACGTTGACGCTATAACCTCGGCATTAACAGTGCGTGCCATATCCGTGACTTCCTCAGGACGTTCGTCTATAAGAAGCATCATGAGATAAGCCTCCGGGTGGTTTGCCGCAATGGCATTTGCTATATCTTTCATCAGCAACGTCTTACCTGTCTTCGGCTGAGCAACAATGAGTGCACGCTGTCCCTTACCTATCGGTGAAAACAAATCGACAACCCTTGTACACATATTCGTTGTAGCAGGATCTCCGCACAGCATGAATTTCTCATCGGGGAACAAAGGTATAAGATGTTCAAAAGGTATGCGGTCACGGACTTCCGAAGGATTGCGACCGTTTATCTTATTAATGCTTGTAAGAGGGAAATATTTCTCTCCGTCATGAGGAGGACGTACCTGGCAACTCACCACGTCGCCGGTCTTCAATCCGTAATGCTTTATCTGTGCAACAGAAACATATACATCGTCCGGAGAAGAAAGATAGTTGTAATCGCTTGAACGTAAAAAGCCGTAACCGTCCGGCATTACCTCGAGTACTCCGTTTGCAGTAATGATGTCTGAGAAATCATACAGAGACGTGTCATTGGCAGGCACGGGCTGTCTGAAAGACATGTTCTGCGGAACGACCGGAGCTGTAGGATTGTCGAATATATCATAGTTGGGCAATGCGGAATGGTCTTCTATCGGAAGGTCTACCACCGGAATAAAATCTGTTCCATCACACGGGTCACCTTCCCACACACTGTCTATTGCAACCTCTCTGCTCTCTTCCTGATTTTCATTGTGTGCATTTACTTTTGCCTGCAGCTGTTCAAGCAAGTCTTTATGTTCATCATTCACATTGCCTGTATTGTTTGCAAACTCGGCTTCGGGTATAACATCTTCAGAAGAAAGTGTATTTTCATTGACGTCAGATGTAGTTACAGGCATTTCCTCAAGCTGCTTCTGCGCCGCTTCTTCTGCCGCTTTCTGAGCAGCAGCCAGCCTTTCGAGAGCAGCCAATTCTGCCTTGGACTTGCGTCCGCGATGCTTTGGGAATACGGGTATGTCTTCCGGTTGCTTCACCTCTTCGGCAATTACATTCTTTTCCTCTACTACATTATCCGCACTTTCTTCTTCCATATCCTTGAACAGTTGTACCGTATCGGCAGAGACTTTGTTCTTTTTAAGGTCAAAGTTCTCTCCATCCTTTCCATTAACAGAATATACACGGTCCGTATCTTTCTTTACAATTCTTGTACGACGACGCTTTGCTGAAAGCGGATTTTTGTTGCTTTCAACTTCAGCCTGCTTGTCTAAGATTGAGTAAATAATGTCTTCCTGATTATCTTTTGAACTGACTTTAATACCAAGTTCAACCGCAATATCTTCCAATGCGGCAATATCTTTTGATAGTAATTCGTCTTTGCTATACATATAGTGTATGAAATTGTTTTTGATTAGAACTATGTTTCGGATGAAACATATATAAATTGGGTTTCTTAAAAATCGTGTGCAAAGATAAGGAAATCTATTTATATATGCGGCTATCAGACCTGAAAACCGCATATACTTTAACTTCTTTTTACATTTTCAATTCAGATAGTTCGAGCCAGCGCATTGTTTTCTCGTCGAGTTCGTCCTTAAGCACCGGAAGGCGTTTGCTCTTTTCTGTAAGTTCTTCAACCGACAGAGTTCCACTGCATAAGTCTTCTTCAAGTTTTCTCTGCTCTTCTTCAAGCATCATTATATCTTTCTCAAGCTGCACAAACTCGTATTTCTCCTTAAACGTCATACGTTGTCTGGATGTATTGCCGCTTTTCTCCTTCTTCTTTTCATCCTTTACCTTTGGCGCGGTAGTAACCGAAGATTCCATACTGCTCCACTCTCTGTATTGCGTATAGTTGCCGGGAAAGTCCTTTATTTCTCCCCCACCCTTGAATACAAGAAGATGATCAACTACCTTGTCCATGAAATAGCGGTCGTGACTTACTATTATCACACAACCCGGAAAGTCGGAAAGATACTCTTCAAGTATCTGTAACGTCTGTATATCCAAATCGTTTGTCGGCTCATCAAGTACAAGGAAGTTGGGGTCTTTCATCAAAACCGTACAAAGATACAGTTTTCTCTTTTCGCCACCGCTGAGTTTATACACATAATTATGCTGCTGCTCGGGTGTAAACAGGAAATACTGCAAGAACTGAGATGCCGACAAGTGTTTCCCTTTACCTATATTAATATACTCGGCTATATCGGTTATCACATCTATCACTTTCTGCTGCTCGTCAAACTTCAGTCCTTCTTGTGAGAAATAGCCAAAACGTACGGTATCGCCTATATCAAACTTTCCGCTGTCAGGATGTTCCAATCCGAGCAACAGTTTTATGAACGTGGACTTGCCGGTACCGTTATTGCCAACGATGCCCATTTTCTCATAACGCGCAAAATTGTAATAAAAGTCCTTTAGAATAACATTGTCCGGTGTCCATGCCTTTGTAACATACTGGCACTCGAATATCTTACTTCCTATATATACATTATTGGACTTCAGCCTTACCTGCCTCTCTTCGATACGGCGCTTCGCAACCTTTTCCAATTCATAAAAGGCATCTTCCCTATAACGTGCCTTATGACCTCGTGCCTGAGGCATGCGCCTCATCCAGTCGAGTTCTTTCCTATATAGGTTGTTTGCACGCTGTATCTCGGCACGCGTGTTATTGATGCGTTCCTGACGCTTTTCCAAATAATAAGCATAATTGCCGCGATAGGTATATATGGACTTATCATCAAGTTCCAATATGACACTGCATATCCTGTCAAGAAAGAAACGATCGTGCGTAACCATTAACAATGTCTTGTTACCACGGTTAAGATATCCTTCCAACCACTCTATCATGTCAAGGTCAAGGTGGTTTGTAGGCTCATCGAGTATAAGCAAGTCCGGTTCTGTCAGCAACACATTAGCCAAAGCCACACGCTTAAGCTGTCCTCCGCTTAGTTCACCTATTGTCTGGTTCAGATCACGTATCTTCAACCGTGTCAATATCTGCTTGGCACGCAACAGTGCTTCGTCCGAGCCTTTATGGTTAAAGCAGGCATCAAGAACGGTGTCGTTTTCGTTAAACACAGGCGACTGTTCCAAGAATCCGACTTTAAGGTCGCGGCGGTATATAATATTGCCGGAGTCATATGCTTCCTTTCCTGTTAAAATAGAAAGAAGTGTTGACTTGCCTGTACCGTTCTTTGCAATAAGCCCCACCTTCTGCCCTTCGGCAATGCTGAACGAGATATTGTCAAACAACACCTGTGCACCGAAAGACTTTGTCAAGCATTGGACGTCTAAGTATGGAATCTGACCGGACATTATATATAATGTTTTATAGTTTCTTGTTTATCTGCTCTATATAATCAAGTATCTCGTCGCGCCCTATACACTTTTCGCTGCTCGTAACAAAATAAGGCGGAAGTTCTTCCCACGTCTCTTTCAACTTCTCAAGGTATGAATTTACATTGGAACTTATCTTTGAAGCTGTAAGTTTGTCTGCCTTTGTAAACACTATTGAAAAAGGTATGTTGCTTTGTCCGAGCCAGTCGATAAATTCAACGTCTATCTTCTGAGGCTCATGGCGTATGTCTATAAGCACGAAAACATTTATCAGCTGTTCCCTTTGAAGTATATACGACATTATCATCTGCTGAAGTTTCTGCTGTACAGACTTTGAGCGACGGGCATATCCATAACCGGGAAGGTCTACAAGATACCACTCCTTATTTATTATAAAATGATTTATAAGCAATGTTTTGCCAGGAGTAGCGGATGTCTTTGCCAACCCCTTATGATTGCAAAGCATATTTATAAGACTTGATTTACCAACATTGCTTCTTCCGATAAAAGCATATTCTGGTTTATTATCATCAGGACATTTGCTGACAACGGGGCTGCTGACAACAAATTCAGAATTCTTTATTTCCATAAAATAATACCGTATTTTTGCTACAAAAGTAGCGAATTTATCTGAAAAACATGTACCTTTGCCGAACAAAAAGAGCCTTATGAACCTTCAATATCCGTCCCGATTATTAGAAAAAGCCGTAAACGAATTCTCAAAGTTGCCCGGCATAGGCAGCAAAACATCGCTCAGGCTGATGCTTCATCTGCTGCGTCAGGACATGAACAGCGTGGAACAGCTCTCGCAGGCAATATACAATCTGAGGCACGACATAAAATATTGCAACACATGTCACAACATAAGCGATACGGACATCTGCCCTATCTGCTCCGACATACGCCGCGACAGAACCGTAATATGCGTCGTTGAGAACATACAGGATATCATGGCGATAGAAAACACGCGGCAATACAACGGGCTTTATCATGTGCTTGGCGGCATTATATCGCCCATGGACGGAATAGGACCAAGCGACATAGAGATTGAATCACTGACCGAAAGGGTCGGAAACGACAGCGAAATAAAAGAAATAATATTGGCTCTAAGCCCTACGATGGAAGGTGACACCACCGGCTTCTATATTTCAAGAAAACTGTCACAGTTTAATGTCCGGCTAAGCGTCATAGCAAGGGGAATATCTATAGGCAACGAACTTGAATATACAGACGAGGTTACACTCGGACGATCTATAATAAACAGAACTCCTTTTGAGCATAAGCAATAGCACACAGCATTTAAGAAATATGGACAATAATATCATAAGTACAAGAAAAATCCTCTTCACTGAATTTCTTTTTTTTATATCCGCTTCAATCATAATGATTGTATTATACGAAAGTGATATCATACTGAGCGGTGCGTTGTCGGTCAATAAAAGTTCCGAGTTTGTGATCCTGACAACAATGGAGTTGCTTACACTACTCCTAATCCCACTGTCACTCAAGCTCCTGAAGATTAAGTTCGTGAAGAAAAGCATTGCAAACCGCCCGCAAACCAACCTTCTAAAATGGAGTATGCTGCGACTTTTTCTCATAGGCTTACCAATGACCGTAAACGTATTATTATATTATTCATATATGAATGTGGCGTTCGGATATATGGCGATAATCGGACTTTTAAGCATGTTCTTCATATATCCGAGTAAGGAAAGATTTACCAACGAAAGTACGGAGGGGAAATGAAACTCACGGTAATAATTGTCAGCTACAACGTAAAGCATTATATCGAACAGTGTCTTGACAGTCTCTATCGCGCTCTTCAAGGCATTGAAGCTGAAATATATGTTGTGGACAACTATTCCAAAGACAATTCTGTGGAATATCTGCAACAACGGTTTACCGACGTAAAGTTCATTGCATGCAACCACAATCTGGGATTTGCACGTGCCAACAACCTTGCCATAAACCGCACGGAAAGCGACTACATACTGTTGTTAAATCCGGATACAATTGTTGGAGAAAACGTTATAAAAGACTCACTGGCATTTATGGACAGCCATGATGAGGCCGGCGGACTTGGAGTACAGATGCTCAAATGCAACGGAGAAAAAGCATTGGAAAGCAGAAGAGGGCTTCCCACACCTCTCACCGCATTCTACAAGATGTGCGGACTGTGTGCAAAATATCCCAAAAACAAAAAGTTCGGAAAGTATTACATGGGCTATTTGCCGTGGGACGAGCAGGGACAAATAGAAGTGATAAGCGGAGCTTATTGTTTCTTAAGACGTGAAGCCGTCAAACAGGCGGGAGCACTCGACGAAGATTTCTTCATGTATGGAGAAGACATCGATTTGTCATACAGAATATTGAAAAAAGGATATACCAACTGGTATCTGCCGATAAAGATACTACATTATAAAGGTGAGAGCACCCAAAAGTCATCTTTCAGATATGTACATGTCTTCTATGATGCCATGCTCATTTTCTTTAAGAAACACTATGGAAATGTAGCCTCATGGATAAGCGTTCCGATAAAGCTGGCTATCTATTTCAAGGCGGCATGCGCATTGCTGGGAATGATATTCGGTCGCATACACAAAGTTCTCGGATTTTCACACAATGACAACAAGGATATCGAATATTTATTCCTGGTATCAGAAAAATCAAAGGAACTGTGTTGCAATCTGGCACACAAAAAGGGATTGAATTTCAAGATCAAGGAATGCGACGAGATGTCAAATCCCAAAGGACATCTTACATTAATGCACAAAATAAACAAAAAGGTATGCACATACGTTGTATATGATGTAAACGCTTTCAGATATGAGACAATTCTGAATATATTCTCCCAATGTCCCCAACAGAACATACTGATGGGAACATTCAACGCAAACAGCCGCACGATAATAACCAATCAGGAAATATTAAAATGAGCAGCAATGACATATTGCCCGACATCAGACTTCGGGCTATAGAACCTGAAGATCTCGACCTTCTGTATAAAATAGAAAACGACGAGATGCTGTGGGATGTGGGAGTAAACAATATATACTATTCACGCTACATTCTCCATGAATACATTGCAAATGCAAAAGGCGACATATATACAGACAGACAAGCAAGACTGATCATTGAAAACGACAGTCATGACGTTGTAGGCATTGTTGATATTGTAGATTTCGACCCACGACACCTGCGGGCAGAAATAGGTATTGTGATACAAAACAGATACAGGCACATGGGATATGCCAAAGCCGCAATACAGCACATCATCAAATATACAAAGAATATATTACACCTTCATCAGCTCTATGCTTACATAAATTCCGACAATACCAACTCTATCAAGATGTTCAATAATGCCGGATTTACACAATCTGCCGAACTCAAAGACTGGTTATACGACGGTTCAAAGCACCATAATGCGGTCATAATGCAATATTTTATCAAAAAAAACAAGATATAGTTTGTACAATACAAAAAATATTCATACCTTTGCAACCGCAAATGAGGCACAAGAGTTAAGAAGGTGTGTTAGTTCAGCTGGTTAGAATGCCTGCCTGTCACGCAGGAGGTCACGGGTTCGAGTCCCGTACATACCGCAGAAAAGCCTCAAAGGTGCGTTAGTTCAGCTGGTTAGAATGCCTGCCTGTCACGCAGGAGGTCACGGGTTCGAGTCCCGTACGCACCGCGGAAATTTGTGAAAGTCCTGAAGTTTTATACTTTAGGACTTTTCCTTTTTCTATAGCAATTGTGATAAACAACAGCCAGAAAGAACGTGCAAGATAATGATAAAGTAAATAATAGCATCTACAGATTAATATATACGTTTAATTTTGAACATCTACTTAATGATAAAATTACGCATAATGGGAATTATCACTATGTTGTGCAGCCTGCTTGGGTGTACCGCACAGACAAAAGGTTTTGAAAGTATCGGGGCTGAAAAGTTTGAACAGATAATCGCCGATACGGCAAAAGTTATAAGACTTGATGTACGTACAGCAGAAGAATATGCCGAAGGACACATCGACGGAGCTATGAATATCGATGTCCTAAAGGACGACTTTAAGGACAATGCTATTACAAGACTGCCTAAAGACAAGACAATAGCCGTATATTGCCGCAGTGGGAAACGCAGCAAGAAAGCCGCCGGCATTCTTGCAAAGCAGGGGTTCAACGTCATTGAACTTGACTGCGGATACATTGGATGGACAAAGGCAGACAAGCCCGTGACAAGATAACGCAGGCTTTTCTTAAAAATATTTACAACATGCAGATATTACTTGCCAATGCAAAAATAATGTTTGACAAGTCTGCAACAATGCCGAAGACTGTCCCTATATTTCAGAAAACGGCAGAGTTGCTGGCACACGAAATGTCATTGATGGACATTGATTATGCCGCACAACAGCTTGGATGTAACAGAAAGCTGGCAGCAAAGAACATTTTGCGCTATCACAACTTTCTCTCGGCGTGCCGCATGCCGGCAATAATGGCATACAACGGACAGGCATACAAACACCTGAAAGCAGAGACTTTAAATAAAGACTCTTTGGATTTTGCCAGGAATCACCTTTGGATAACGTGTTTTCTATACGGCATTCTGCGCCCTTTGGACGGCATCGTGCCGTACAGAATGGAACATAACGTAAGGCTCGACATTACAGGCAATAAGCCCATATACCAATATTGGAAAGACAAACTGACAGACATACTCATAGACAGCGTGAAGACAGACGACAACACACTGCTGCATCTATCAACGGCAGAATACGAACATCTTTTCGACTGGCAACGCGTATGCCGCGAAGTAAATGTCATCCAGCCGATGTTCTACATACGAAAGGGCAACGAATTAAAGGTGCAGGCTGTATGGTCCAAAACCTGCCGTGGAGCAATGACGCGCTTCATACTTGAAAATAAAATCACAGATGCCGACAGTCTGTATGCTTTCTCATACAAAGGATTTGAGTACGATCCGCATATTGGCGAGCCCGCTTTTCCGCATTTCATACGAAATGATGAAATGTAGCACACACTATATCGTCAAATAAAAAGTGCAACGCTTTCAACGTTGCACTTTATTTTTTGTTGCGTCGGGGCGACAGGATTCGAACCTGCGACCACCTGGTCCCAAACCAGGCGCGCTACCGGACTGCGCTACACCCCGCTGCAAACCCATTTTCGATTTGCGAGTGCAAAGGTAACATGTTTTTTTTACACCTGCAAATTTTAAATATACTATTTTATTATGCCTTGCTCTACAAAGACTTTCTTCAAAGCCTGCACTCCACGCTCAACCTGCTCCTCAGTATGTGTTGCCATAAGCGCAAACCTCACCAGTGTGTCCTGAGGCGCACACGCAGGAGGTATCACCGGATTAATGAACACGCCTGCATCGAAAGCCATCTTTGTCACGACAAATGTCTTGTCTACATCACGTACATAAAGAGGGATTATCGGGCTTTCCGTCTCACCTATTTCAAAACCTTCCTCACGGAAACGCGTCAAGGCATAATTTGTCACACGCCACAGTTTCTCCATTCTCTCAGGTTCACGGCGTATGATATGCAGCGCCTCCATGGCTGCGGCAGTGGCTGCCGGTGTATTTGAAGCACTGAATATATATGTACGGCACGTATGTCGCAGATAGTTTATCGTATCCTTGTCGCCGGCTATAAAGCCTCCGATACTTGCGAGACTCTTTGAAAATGTTCCCATAATAAGGTCTACATCATCCGTAACTCCGAAATGATCGCAAACGCCACGTCCCTCTTTTCCGAAGACTCCCAGTCCGTGAGCCTCGTCAACCAATATGGAAGCGTTGTATTTCTTTTTAAGACGCACGATTTCAGGCAGATTTGCGAGATCGCCTTCCATTGAGAACACACCGTCTACAACAATAAGCTTTATTGCCTCCGGACGGCATTTCTTAAGCTGCTCCTCCAGATCAGCCATATCATTATGCTTATATTTCAAGCATGTTGCAAATGAAAGACGGCGTCCGTCCACGATACTTGCATGGTCGCGGTCATCGCAAATGATATAGTCTGCACGACCACAGACAACGGATATGACGCCGGAGTTTACAGTAAAACCTGTTGAAAAGCACAGTGCATCGTCCTTATGCTCAAACTCGGCAAGTTCCTTTTCCAACTTGACATGTATGTCGAGCGTTCCATTAAGGAAGCGGCTTCCGGCACATCCCGTACCATATTGGTCTATGGCTTTCTTTGCTGCCGCCTCCACACGCGGATCTCCTGTCAATCCAGTATATGCATTAGAGCCGAACATAAGAACCTTACGTCCGTCCATCAGAACCTCTGTTCCCTGTTTTCCGGTTATCTCACGGAAATAACAATACACGCCAGCATCCATGAATTTCTGTGGCTCACGGTATTTCTTGTATCTTTCTTGTAATAGTCCCATTATATATAATTGATATATATTATAACCTTTATAAATGTTATGAGTTGCAAAAATACGAAAAATGTATAAAACTATGTATATTTTTTATAGAAAAGTGTATCCTGTACAAAATTATTACCCTTGTCATGTGGTTTTATTAGCCATATTTAGTACTTTTGCACGTAATCATTTTATGAAGAAGAACATCCTTTTTATAATGAATCCAATCTCGGGAACGGCAAGAAAAGCCGGCATTCCCGGATTGATAGAAGAGCGTCTGGATAAAGAGAAATTCGATTATTCGGTCGTCAATACGATGTATGCCGGTCATGCAACGGAAATAGCAAAGGAAGCAAAAGAAAAAGGTACGGACATTGTAGTGGCTGTCGGGGGCGATGGAACAGTGAACGAGGTTGCACGGTCTATTGTCCAGTCGGGCACCGCGCTTGGCATAATACCATGCGGTTCGGGCAACGGACTGGCACGCCACCTTATGCTGCCTATGGATATAGGAAAAGCAATAAACTTGATTAACCGTTGCGAAATACACAGTCTCGACTACGGAATAATTAACGACAATCCGTTTTTCTGTACATGCGGAATGGGATTCGATGCTTTTATAAGCATGAAGTTTTCCGAAGCCGGCAAGCGGGGTCCCGTTACATATATAGAAAACGTTCTTCGCGAGGGGCTTAAATACCGTCCTGAGACATACGAAGTGCACGACGAGAACGGCACACACATACACAAGGCATTCCTTATATCGTGCGCCAATGCCTCACAATATGGGAACAATGCCTATATTGCACCGCAAGCGTCCATGAGCGACGGACTTCTTGATGTGATAATCATGGAACCGTTCGACGTACTCGATGCTCCGCAGATAAGCATCGACATATTCAACAAAACGCTTGACAAGAACTCGAAAATAAAGACATTCCGGACAAAGAAGCTGCACATACGGCGCGACAGACCGGGACTTATACATTACGACGGCGACCCGACTATGACAGGTGAAGATGTCGACATATCGCTTATCGGAAAAGGTATTAAAGTGATTGTAAATCCGTGTGCCGACAAGACAAAAAGACAACCCAACATGATGCAGAATGCTTTCAGCGACCTTTTCAACGACCTGCATTCCATACGCATGAACCTTACGAAACAGAGCAGGCACATACAGGCACTTAACCAGTATCTGCTCAACAAGATAAAATAGGTTTCACAATAACGGCACAGAGAGATTTGTCAAGCCAAAGTATGCCACTTTGGCTTGCAAAGTGCGTAACATCACGCTGCAAAGTGCGTAGGTTTACAGGGCAAAATGCGTAGGTTTACGATGTTAAGTGGCGCACTTTATAAGGCAAGAGGGCGGTTTGTAATACAAATCATCTACCTGATTTCAATTCAACTCGTAGGGCTGTACCCCGGTGCAGCCGCCCAATAACATGCCTACAAACGGAATTTCGGCTGCACCATGGTACAGCCCTACTCTCAACAGGCGTCTGCATCACCAAATTTTTATTGGCTTTCCCTATTATGAATTATAAATTATCAATTGTAAATTATAAATTGAATTCTCCTTTCTTTTTGCTTTTTCACAACCCCTAAATACTGCGATGTTCCGGAAAAAGAAAGCATCTAAAGCTAAAAAACGCCAAAAATCGTGTGCAGACATAACATATTTGATATCAATATATTACATCCAAAAGAAAGAAAGTGTGCATCGTTTGGAATTATAAAGTTGCCTGATTACTATGCGAAAGTTGCCTAATTACGTTCCAAAAGCAGCCCTTTTACCCTGCTAAATGCGGCATTTATGACCCTAAAAGCACGCATTTTACTCTCTTTTGCACGTGATATTGGGGAGAAAAGCACGTCTGTTTGTCACAAGAAGCATGTCTTTTCATCATCCGCGATTGCTCTTAACAACTTTTAATACGTAGAACACAACATTCTGACGACAGTTTTGAAATGACAAAATGACAGGCAAATGCGATTTTTAATTGACAAGTAATAATTTATAAACTACAATGTATCACTAGTGTCCCATTAAAATTGGGACGTTGTTAAAAATCAAATAAACTTGGTCCATCAGGTCCAAATCGTTCTTTGTCATTTTGAAATTTAGTTTTGTCAAAGAGGTCTCGAAGAGGCGTTTTATCGGTCAACGAGATGCTCAATATTTGAAGAACTTCGTATGTGCTTCTATCCGGTTGCATATCGTG